>Ga0055584_100002894_pt1 | contig 17011 bp, 12 predicted proteins | sample OSDHelmetaG_FD_58716 | JGI IMG/M metagenome (GOLD analysis project Ga0055584, IMG submission 58716) | Pelagic marine sediment microbial communities from the LTER site Helgoland, North Sea, for post-phytoplankton bloom and carbon turnover... | ecosystem: Environmental > Aquatic > Marine >... | reverse complement strand
AGCCCCACCCATTTTTTACCACAATATTGGCAACAAAAACCACTGGCTGCGCGTCGAGTTAGCGGGCGAGCGCAGCAACAGAAATGGCATCGGTGCGCGCATCATCGCCACAACTGACACCCTGCGACAAACGCGCGAAATACTGGGTGGTTTGGGATTTTACCAAGACGAAATGGTGGCGCACTTTGGCGTGGGCCAGCGCACGATAATCGACGAGTTGGAAATTCGTTGGCCCTCCGGACAGATTGACTTCTTAAGCAATATTCCAACCGACCAGCATATTCGCATCCTTGAAGGACGACCACAGTACCATCCCGTCGCAGCCAGCCAACTCCGAATCACAGAAAACCGCACGTCATTAGTGGGTAGAGAAACATCCATTTCCTTAGAAGTTATCCCGGCAAAATTTGACCATGATGCCCAAATAACCAGCGTCGTCGCCGATCTAAGCGCAGTGGACGGCCCTCACGCCATAGAATTACCGGCAACCAATACGGGCACGTTCGGCAAAGATATCGTCTTCACTCCTACCGTGAGCGGATTCGGCGAAGTATCAGTACTGATCGACCAGCAAACATCGCTTGGTCCTCGATGGACCCAACTCTCCAAATCGATCGGCGTATTACCCACCACAAACCAGCCCATTTTCGCTGGACAACTAGCCGCTGGCTGGTCATTGATCGTGCGCGATGAAACGAAAATGGCCGATTTTGAGGGCCGCTCCTCGGTATGGCCTACGGATGTGGTCAGTCTAACCTATCGCCCTGAGACGCCCGTACCTGCTCTTGGTTATCGAGGTTTGCGTTTCGCATTTCACCCTGGCAGTGCCGTCGAAAGATTCACCAACCGCTTATCGGTTTCATTAGGCAACTTATCGGTCCCAATCTTTCCCGATACAAAAAATATCACTGGCATTTCTTTAGAAAATAAACAGTGGCAGGAAATAGAGATTCCATTAACACAATGGCATATCACTGAGCAAGAGGTTATCAATGAGGTACGCATTAGCGGTCGTATGAAAGGATCTATTCGTTTGGCCGATATTCAACTGGTAACACACGATGCACCACGACCTACAGCCATAGTAGAGCAACATGACAGCACGCACCCCCTGTCTTTTGCCCTCGACCAAAACTATCCCAACCCCTTCAACAGCGGCACCGTCATCCGCTTTGCCCTGCCGACCGCTAGCAATATCACGCTCTCCGTCTATAATCTCGCCGGTCAACAGGTCGCCACCTTGGCCCAGGGTCAGCGCAGGGCCGGCAATTACCGTATCAACTGGGATGGACGCGATGATACAGGCGGCACCCTAGCCTCTGGCATCTATTTCTATCGCCTGTATTTGGGTGATGGCCGCGTCGAGACGCGAAAGCTGATGTTGCTGAGATAAGATGTCCTTGTCTATTACCAACCAATAGCCTTTGTATGTTCTATAATCCATAAGACTTGCTCTGGCTGTAAGAATTCCGACTTTAAAAGTAGGAATTTGTAATTTCAGAAGGATATTTGACTATGAAATCGATTGTATCGGAAAAAGGTCAGGTTACCATACCTAAACCGGTGCGCGATAGCCTGGGATTACAGCCCGGCGTAGCCGTAGAGTTCTTCGAAGAAAACGGCCGCCTGATCGGGCGTAAACTAGTAACCGCGACCGATACAGTGAGCACCGTTACCGGAATAATCAAAACAACAATAGACGTCGACCAATACCTCGAGGACCTCAGAGGTCCCGTCTTATGATCACGGCCGTCGACACATCGGTCTTGCTCGATGTCTTCACTGCTGATCCCAACTTTGTGGCTGCTTCGCAAACGGCTTTACGCGAGGCTATAGCTGGTCGAGCCTTAGATACTGAGGATAATCATCTCAAGCGGGTATTCATGTTGCTGCCGTAATCCTTCCTCGCCATTTGCATTTGTCACTACACATAGACATCGCCAAACCACTGTCCAGAAAACAGGAATCCCACTCCGAAAAACTGGAATAAGACGCACCTCTGCAGGTCACTGCAATACCCACCTGATTATTTTTCAATAAAAAACAACATGTTATACATGTTTTAAGTTTTTCCTAATTCTCGTGGTACGCCCTTTGCTAAATCCCCTCCGTAGTATCTCATTGCTGGACTCCACCCTGCGAGAGAGCGCTTTTTACTCTCTCGCAGGGCTTTGTTCTCCAGAAAACCTATTATAGAAAGCCCACCATGGATATCGCTACGATCATCGGCCTCGTCTCATCCTTTACGCTGATCATTCTGGGCATGGGCGATGTGTCGTCCTTGAGGATTGGCGACAGCATTACAACACAGAAAGGCCACATAGTCAGTTGGGCTATCTCAGCCCAGAAGGCTTTATAAACAACCGAAACGTCTCACCCTAAGTGGACCAAAACCGGCGATCCGGTCACGGGCACTGTACATATACAAAAAAATGGAGACTATGCGGATGGGTACAAAGGCAAAAGAGATAACCGTCGCCATCGCAGCTATATGGGCATTATACAGTTGTATCTCACCCGTGCAGGCGCAGGAGGAAGTGCTGGAACAGTGGGCATTTGCAGTGGTGAATGTGAGTTCCAGGCCGATTTCACACCTTGGCGGGGCAGACCATGCGACGGGGGCTCCCAATACCGAATGCGAGACTTCGGCCATCGGCAATTTCGATGGTTTCAGTTGGCGGGCTGGTCAACCGGATGACGGAGAAGAATGGATAGAGTTGCGCTATAGCCTACCCGTATGGGCATCGGCAATTGAAGTGTACGAATCGTTTAATCCAGGTGCTATCACCGCTCTAAGTGTGCTCGACGAGCACGGCCAATGGCTTAACGTGTGGAAAGGGGAAGACGAAAACCGAGCTTGTCCCTCCACCCTGCGCATTGAATTTCCCCGGCTCGAATTCAGCACGCGCCAAGTGCGCCTCGAACTCGATACGGCCAAAATTCCGGGATGGAACCAAATTGATGCAGTTAAGTTAGTGGGCATTCCGGACCGATCTTTTACGACTTATTTTAGTCCATTGACAGACGATGGAGCAATAAAGCAAGGTGAGGAGAGGAGACTGCCAGCAACAACTGTCCCATACACCATGGGCGATTACGACAACGATGGCTGGCCGGATCTATTTGCCTTGAACAATGTTGAGTATCCATTATCAGTCATGCTCTTACACAACGAGGCAAACAGCACTTTTGATCTTCGTAATTCCGACCTACCTATGGATACGATGGTGAGTAACGGCGGTAAGGTCTGGGGCGATTACGACAACGACGGCGACCTCGACCTCTTTGTCGCCTGGGGCTCGACTATACGCCTGGAATTTGCTGGCCGCGACCTATTGCTGCGCAACGATAGAGGCGTATTCCGCGATGTGGCAGAAGAAGCCGGACTGAACGACGAGCTCATCTCTACCATTGGCATCTGGCTAGACTATAACAACGACGGCAATCTCGACCTCTACGTCGGCCATGGTTTAGAATGGACGGTAGACGCCGACTATCCCCACCCGAACAAGCTCTACCGCAATATGGGTGATGGTACTTTTGTCGATGCAACGGAAGAAGCGGGCCTTCCTCTCTCCTTCCACGCACCGGGAACGCCCCTAGAAAAGACCTGGGGAACAACAGGTGCTCTACTAGGAACCGACTTGAACGGCGACCGCTGGACCGACCTCTATGTAACCGTCGCCGAGGACGAAAATCGTCTCTTTTTCAACGACGGCATGGGAGGCTTTCGCGAAACAACCTCTAGTGAGATCCGCGATTCTGGAGTCGGTTCAGGAGCAACTGTAGCAGATATCGACAACGATGGTGACCTAGATATATTCCAAGCAAACATAGCCAGCGACCCGACATCGGGTAACGATATAGAAGCCCGTCGCCAGCGTTCCATAATGCTGTTAAATCTCGGCGAGGGCGAATTTATCGACGTGACGGAAGGGGTTGGCTTGGCGGCACTGACCGCCAATGGTGTAGCCGCCGCGCGCTTTATAGATATCGATAACGACGGTGATATGGATCTCACCACCAGTTGGGATCATTTACTATTCCTCAATCAGGGCGATGGCACTTTCGTAGAAGATACATTCAAAAGCGGGCTGGCTGGCCTCGAAGCGATGGGGGATTTTGACGACGACGGGTTTATGGATGTCTGGTTCATTGATGGGCTGTATCGCAACAACGCCAACACCAACCACTATCTGCGCATCAGACCAACCGGTGTGCAGAGCACTCGCGACGGCATTGGCGTGCAGGTGATTGCACGATCAGGCGACTGGCAGCAGATGCAAACGCTATTGGGCGGCGACGGCTGGTACCAGGCTGAACGCGTCATCCACTTCGGCCTCGGCGATCACACCCAAGTAGACCAGCTCGAAATCCGCTGGCCCTCCGGTCAAACAGATATCATCGACAATATCCCCGCCGACCAAGAAATTCGCATTATCGAGGGCCACAACGAATGGTATCCCGCCCCGCGCACAACCTGGACACAAGAACCACCCGCTGAAATCACCTTTGGCCGCGAAGTCGAGTTCTCCGCACAGATGCGCCCCACCCTCTTTGAGCCGACCGCAACGATCACTTCTATTATTGCTGATCTAAGCAGTCTCGGCGGTCCAGCCGATGTGCCGCTCGAAAACTTAGGCGACGGCACCTACGGCTTCTCCGAAACCTTCACCGTCGGCGGCGAAAGCGCTCTGCGCGATGTTGAGGTTTTGGTATTGCAAGAGACATCCCTCGGCGAACACTGGATCAACCTCAGCCGCAATATCGACGTCAAAGGCGATCCGTTTACGGCCGTGCTGGAAGACTACTCGGACGCCCTGCCCGAAACCTTCACCCTACATCAGAACCACCCCAATCCCTTCAACAGCGGCACCGTGATCCGTTTTGCTCTGCCGCAAGCTGGAAAGGTAGAATTGTCCGTGTATAATCTCGCTGGGCAGAAGGTGACGACATTAGTAGAAGGAACTCGGCTAGCGGGAGAGTATGCGATTAACTGGGATGGAAAAGACGAGGACAGCCACGCGCTGGCGACGGGCATCTATCTTTACCGCCTGCAAACCAGCGCAAAGCAGCAAACGCGAAAACTGCTTCTGTTGCGATAGAAGGGCTATACCGACGACTTCCTCAGGCGGATTGGGGGAAATGAGCCAACTTCCCTTGACTCGGTTCGACTATAAACGTATTAAATCGAGAGAGGAAATCGCCAATCGATTGAAACGACAAAGCCTGTGAAGATACAACGTATCTACATTGATACATCCGTAATTGGTGGCTGTTTTGACCCAGAATTTGCACCTTGGTCAAACGGCCTAATGCAGGATTTACAAATGGGTTTGTTCAGGCCCGTGGTTTCCGATTTAACCACGGTGGAAATTAACCCAGCACCTACTTTTGTACAAAATAAGTATGCCGATTTATTATACCTTGAACACGATATGTTGGAAGTCGGAGATGAAGCATTAGATTTACTGGAATCGTATCAGAAGCGGGAGATTCTTGGAGATAAATACAGGAATGATATGCTTCATATCGCATTGGCCACAGTTGCCGAAGTCGATATTTTAGTAAGTTGGAATTTTAAGCATATCGTACATTTTGATAAGATCCGACTCTTCAATGCCATCAATAGCGAGTTGGGGTACAAGCATCTCGATATTTACTCGCCAAGAGAGGTGACCAGTTATGACCAAGATTAAAGCAGTAGAAATGGTGCGGCGTATTCGGGATGAACTATACGAAAATACTCGGAACAAATCGAAAGAAGAGTTTAAAGCCTTTATTCAGCAAGAAGCCGCTTCAGCCAATGCGAAAACCCTGCGACAAAATCAGAAGCAACCACAATAATTTACTAAGTGTGTCTGAAAAATCGCCCTGCGTCCGAAGTAAAACATCTGCATTCGACGAAAAATCAATATAATTTCTTTTTTAAATAAATCGATGATAGTCTCGGCCAACGCGTTATCGTAGGAGTCACCGATGTGGGTCAACATATAGCATACGAGCTCAGCCTGAATCATATCGCATGTGTAGTTGACTTTCTACAGCGTGTTCAGCCCATACCCGATTAACCTACCCACCCACTCCCCTTTCAGCAGCCCCTCCCTTTGTCCACAAAACAGGAATCGCTGTGCGAAAAACAGGAATCGGCTCTTTCCTGAAAACTCCTTTTTTCGTAACACTTTATTTTACAATAAATAACAAACATTACTTGTATCGTGGCGCATATTTTGCTTTACTGTGTATAACTCTATAATAACTTGAGATCGCTTTATGCAAATAGTGCGCAACCCATACGTCAATCGCTCGATGATCCGTTCGCCGGATGCCTTCTACGGCCGCCGTACAGAGGTCATGCGCTTAGCCACGCGCATCGCTTCCGATACGCTGCAATCCGTGTCGATCATCGGCGAACGACGCAGCGGCAAGTCGTCGCTATTATCCTATATCTCCCACCCCGATATCATCGCCGATTACCTAGACGAACCCGAGCGCACGCTCTTTGTTTTTCTCGATTTCCAAGAAGAACGACGCCCGACCATCGACAAGTTTATCGCCGCCGTCTTTCGCCATGTCGAAAATAAGCTCGATGGCCAATATTTACCCCCAACCCATACCGACTACGAAGGCATGCAGCAGCTGATGTCGGATCTCGACGCGTTGGGTTACCGCCTAGTCCTGCTGCTCGATGAATTTGATCGCGTAACGCGCAACTCGACCTTCGACGCTCCATTTTACGCCTTCCTGCGCGCGTTGGCCGGCCACCACAACATCGCCTATATCACCTCATCGGGCCGCGACCTACAGACACTCTGCCATACGGATGAAATCGCCGGCTCGGCCTTTTTTAATATCTTTTCCACGCTGCACGTTGGCTCGCTGCAAAAGCGCGAAGCGATGGAGCTCATTTGCCAGCCCTCCAGCGATACGCCTTATCCATTAGAACCACATGCCGAACTGATCCTAGAGTTAGGCGGCCTATTTCCCTTTTTCTTGCAAATCGCTTGCTCGACCGTTTTTGAACTACTCGCCGAAGAAGGCGAATGCAACCGCCAACGTGTGCTGCAGCGTTTCGATGAAGAAGCCCATCCACATTTCCAGTATTATTGGGAACAAATGGACCCCATCGAACGCAAACTCTGCTACGATATGGCCTGCCAGCGCTCCATTAACGAACAGCGCGAAGACTATCAGGCCCTGTTGCGCAGAGGTATAGCGCTCGAAGGCGGCAAGCTGTTTTCCACCGCCTTTGCCGGATTCCTGCGCACGGCTTACGCACGTGAGAATGGCGAGGCCCCCATCGAAGTCCAGGCCGAACGCCTGCGCTCGCTCGAAGACGAGCTAAATGCCGCGCGACAGATGCAAAAAAGCCTGCTACCCGAAGAAAACCCCAAAATCCCCGGCTTAGATTTAGTGGGACGCTGTCAATCAGCCACGGACGTCGGCGGTGATTTCTATACTTATTTCTGGCTCGACCCAGCCTGTACCAGACTCGCCATTGTCGCTGTAGATGTGATGGGCCACGGTATGCAGGCCGCCGTCACCGCCATGCGCTTTAGCGAAACCCTGCGCTATGAAGCGCGAGGCCGTACACGCGCCACAGATATACTGGAAGGACTCAACCGCTCGATCTGTGAAACGCTGACGGATGGCAGTTTTGTCGCTTGTTGTATAGGTATCATCGATACGCGCCAACTCACCTGCGAAATATCCGTAGCCGCACATCATCCACCTCTATACTACAGCCGCCAGCAAAACCGCGTGATCGAACTCGACATGGGCGGACTACCGCTGGGCATCAAACCCGAAACCAGCTATGAAAGCAAAAAGCTGGATTTGGCCAAGGGCGATGGGCTGATTTTCTTTTCCGACGGATTGATAGAGGCGCACGACGATCGCCAACAGGAATACGGCGAAGAGCGCCTAAGTGAACTGGTGCTCGCCTGCATGCACCAAAAATTAGATGCGCCAGAGTGCCTACAACAGGTATTTTGGGATGTGGGACGCTTTTGTGCCAGCACGGGACAAAATGACGATATGACCGCCGTTGTAGCGTTAATTCCCGAATCCAAACCGACGGCCCAGCGCCTGTCTTACCTCCAGGACTAATCCGAGATACGGCATGAGCGAAATAGAACAAAGCTTTACCCCCATCGCACCCAACCCCTTCGTCACCGGTGCCCCGATCAGAGACTCGAATATGTTCTTCGGGCGCGAGGACGACCTTGAGCACGTACGCCAACGCCTGATCGCCGAAGAAGAGGGTATGGTCCTGATGTTAGTCGGGGCGCGGCGCAGCGGTAAAACCTCAATCATGTTCCAAATCCTCAATGGCAAATTAGGCGAGGATTTCCTACCTGTATTTATCGACATGCAGCTTATGGCAGGCATTGTCGGCGATCGCGAGTTCCTCGGGCGCACGGCCACTATCATTCTGGAAGCGATAGAAGACAAACGCTTAGTTGCCGACTATTACGATTTTAGTGAGGGCAATCCCATCCTCACCTTTGACTCGCTATTAGAAGACTTGCAGCAGACCTTTCCCGGACGCCGTCTGATCTTCTTGCTCGATGAAGCGGAGATCCTGCAGAGCAAAGTCGACAAAGGCGAATTGGGCAGCGCCATTCTTTCGTACATGGCCAGCATTCTCGAAAGCCGCCAGGTCTCGTTTTGTTTTACGGGCTCTGTCGGTCTCAACGAGACGGAATCAGAAGAATGGCGACGCTTAACCGGTAAAGGAGATTCGCGGGAAATCAGCTTCTTGAGCCCCGGCGATACCCGCCGTCTCATTCAGCTGCCGGTAGAAGGCCGTATGCACTACACCGAAGGGGCGGTCGATGCCATTTACAAGCTGACCTATGGTCACCCGTATTACACGCAGCTAATCTGCTCTTATGCGGTAGACCATCTCAATCACGCTGGAAAAAATGAACTGACGCACGAAGACCTTGAAGAAGTCGTGCGCGTCCTCATCGACAATCCTCCACCTCAACTAGTATATCAGTGGGATGATCTCGCCCTGACAGAGCGCTTGGCGCTGTCCATTGCCGGTGAACAATGCACCAGCGATGATACGAAGATCAGTGCCGAGCAATTACACCAATCTATCCGCGATAATAAATACCCCGCAGAGATGCGCACGGACACCCTGCGCATCGCCCTAGAAAGCTTAGCGCGCAGCAAGTGGCTAGAACGAGACACCGAAGGCACCTATCGTTTTCGCATAGATCTTTTTCGCCAGTGGGTACGCCATACGCGCTCCATCTGGAGCCTAGTAGACGAGACCGATGTCAAACCACCACGCAAAAAACGCTGGCCGCTCATCGCAGCCGTAGCGGTCGCTCTTATCATCATAACCGCTACCGTTTGGAACGGCTATCAAGCGCGTGAACAAGAACGCCAACAAGAGGCCGTCGCTTTAGCCGTGCCCAGCGAGGGCCAAGTATGGGTCGATGCCGAACCGAGAGACGTCAGCCTAGAGCTGTGGGTCGATGGCAAAAGGATAACGCGCAGCTTACCAACGATGTTTTCTTTTTCTTTGGGCGAACACACCGTTGAACTACGCCACAAACTCTATCGCACCTATAGCCATACGCTGCATATTACCGCCAGCACGCAGGACACGCTGTTCCCAACACTAGAACGCCTAACGGGCACGCTCAATATGCGGGCAATCCCACCCAATACCCGCGTGCAATTGACGGGCGTTGGGCAAGACACCGCACTGAGCACGCCGATAAAAAACCTGCGCTTACCCACCGGCGAATACCAACTCAGCGCCGTAGCCAAAGGATATGTCGAACAACGGCAATCGGTCGCCATACACCATGGCAAAGATACCGCACTCAATCTGAACTTACAGGCCAATGTCGGCGACGTATACGTGCGCTCAAATCCAGCCAACGCACAGCTCGACCTCAATGGTCAAACCCACAGTCAGCGCACTCCGCTACTACTGCGCAACCTACCCGTCGGACAGCAAACACTACGACTCATACTCAAAGACCACCTGCCACAAAAACGCACATTGCGCGTGCGCTTAGGGCAAACCGATACCCTCGACATAGATTTGGCAATACGACCCGTCCATATCGCACTCGACACGCAACCATCCGGCGCCCAGGTGCTGCTCAACAACCAGCCCTGGCACACAACGCCTATGGACGACCAGCTACCGCCGGGAACGTATGACCTGCGCGTCGTCTACGACGGTTATCGACCGGAAACCGTAGAGCTAAACTTAAAGCCAGGCGAGGATTTTGTACATCATTACGACCTCGTGCAATACAAAGGCGTAATACGCATACACGACTATTTCGGAGACGTCGATATCATCAGCGCGTTAAATAATCGCCTAGTACAGAGCGTACAAAAACCGCGCGACGTCACGCTACCCGTTGGGCGCTACCTGCTGCGCGGCGGTCACAAAGGAGCGCTCGTCGAAGTGCGCAAGGATGAGCGCACGATCGTCAAACTGGCACATCAGGGTTTGGTGCGCATGCAAACCTATGTCGGCATCGTAAAAATTCTCGATGCTACCAACTCACACATCCTCAGCCAAGTGCAAAGTCCTACCGACATCAACTTACCCATTGGCGAGTATATCCTACATAGTGAGAGCCAACAGACTGCCATAACGGTCCAACAAAATCAGACCCATATCGTGAGATTCGAATGAAAATCATCGCTATATATATCGCGCTGCTGATACCCTACCTAAGCTCCGCCGAGACCAACGGCGAGCAACACCCATCCGATCTGAGCAGTGCCGTCCAGCTCTACGATGAGGGAAACTGGGAGGAGTCGGTCGTTGTATTAAACCAGCTCCTGCACACCACTTCGCTCAATTTAAGCGAGCGCACTCAAGCCCACTTTACGCTCGCCAAAGCCTACTTTTCGTTAGATGATGAAACACAAGCCATCGGCTCTTACAAACAAATCGTGCGCGAAAACCCCTCGCTCGACATGCGTATTTTTGGCGAAGATGCTTCTTCTATCCTGCTCAAACTCTTTGGCCAGGCCCTACTCGAAGTACGCGAAGAGGAGCGCGCCCAACGCGAGCAGCAGTTGGCCAGCACTTCTCGCCGCACCGCGTTTCTCTATTCGGCCGCGCTACCAGGCTGGGGGCAGCGCTACCAGGGCTATCGCAATCGAGGTTATATCATGCTGGGGCTGACCAGCGCATCTATCGCCTATGCCGTCATTGCCGACCGTTCGTATAGCGATGCACTCGACACCTATAACAGTGCCGTACCCGGAGCCGATTTTGAACGGCTCTACCGCGACGTCGACGACCAAGCGGATCGCGCCGATCTGGCGCTGAGTTTGATCGCCGGCATGTGGCTTCTTAATGTGATCGACGCGGGTTTCCAAGGTCCCAATATCACCCGGCCAGAAGGCTCCGTGAGTTTCACTCCCCCGGCCGAAGGTCTCGGCTTAGCTCTTTCTTATCGTTTCTGAAGGCCCTATTATGAAAACGCCCTATCAATACACGACCCCCATCTCCTCTCCGGACCAATTTTTTAACCGGTCTTCGGAGATTACGCGCATTACCTCGCGCATCGCTGCAGAACGCCCCCAATCCGTATCCATTGTGGGGGGGCCGCGCATGGGTAAAACATCTATAGTTAACTATCTCTGCCATCCGGATGTGCAAGCGCAGTATCTCGATGATCCCACGAAAAACCTGCTGCTGCACCTCGACCTGAATAAGCTAAAACCTGAAACACCGGAACAGTTTTTCCAGTGCATTGCCCAGGCACTGAGCAAGCTGAGCGGCGAGACGATGGACTGCACCTTTGACGGCTTTAATGCCCAGGTCAAAAAGTTTATGCAGGATCGGCTCAAACTCGTGCTTTTTATGGACGACTTCGGCCTCGTCACGCAGCAGTCTGGATTTCCACTTGAATTTTTCTCTTTTATGCGCTCTGTGGCCAATAGCAACGACGTCGGATACGTAACCACGTCGCCGGTGCAGCTGCAAAAACTCTGCCACACGCCGGACATCGGCGAATCGCCCTTTTTTAATATTTTCACCACCGTTACCCTCGAACCCTTTAAAGAGCAAGCCGCCCGTAAACTCGTACAACAGCCCGCCGAGCAGGCGGGACATCCTCTAGCCGAGCGCGTAGACTGGGTATTGGAATTAGGCGGCTCTTCCCCTTATTTACTGCAATTAGCCGCCGACCTGGCCTATCCATCTGCTGCACGTGATACGAACCTAAGAACTCTCGAAAATCGCGCCGCACACGAATCACAGGCCTTTCTTGAAGAGATATGGCAAAATCACTGTAGCGAGACGGAGAGAGAGGTATTGCGCCAGGTCTTTTCCGGCGACCCAGTTGAGCGCCAACACCAATTTGCCGCCGAAGCACTAGAGCGTCGCGGCTATCTCAAGCGCCGCGACGAAGCCTATACATTTGATTCGCAACTCGTTAACCGCTTCGTGGAGAGCCAGTGCAACACCAGTATCTGGAAGCGGATATTGGGCCGATAAATATATGCGCTTATACCCCCTTATCTTTATACTCGGCATTTTGTTGGCAGCGTGTCACGACGCACCAAGAAAAAACCCCTTTGATCCGGCCCTAACGCCAGGCGTAGCGCTTGTTTCAGCGACGATCGACAGCACGCGCGGCGATGTCCAACTCAAATGGACCCCCTATATTGGCACCCAAGAATTTTCCCATTATCTCGTCCTGCGCAAAATACCCGAGCTGACGGCAGTCGATACCGTTGCGCGCATTGGAGATGCCGGACAAAACACTTTTATCGACAGCAGTGTTTCCCTCTACCAAGACTACGCCTATCGCATAGCCGTGAGCAATCAAACGGGTTTTACGGTGGACAGCCCCGAGTTGCTCGTCGGAGCGCTTGATGTAGACGGAGTCAGTATTTCGGGCATAGAACCCGACCCAAGAAGTGGATCAATAGCTCTGCGCTGGACACCCTATGACGGACCGCGTTTCGAACGCTATGAAATTCATCGCGAAGCCATCCGTAGCGACGGCTCGACCCAACAGGAAGTAATCGGCCAAATCACACAGGCTTCTACCACGCTTTTCACCGACTCAGACGCGCTGCCGGGCACGACCTATTTTTATTCCGTGCTGGCGTGGGCCGACGGTCAGTCTTTACAAAGTGCAGCAGCACCCGGCCGCTACGAATTGCCTAATATTACCTTAGGGGCGATAGCATTCGACAGCCAAACGGCACAAGCAGCAATAGGCTGGTCCCAATACCGTGGCCCGCGTTTTTCCGCTTATGTGCTCTACAGACGAACACCCGAGTTAGCCGAGCAAGAAGTCGTGCGTTTGACCGAGCAGTTTGTATCGACCTATATAGATTCATTCTTAGGGGGCAACACGCTTTATACCTATCGCGTCGAAGTCGAAACAACCTGGCCTGGTATTGCTACAAGCAGTGACGAACAAGAGGGGCTGTTCTTTGCCTTAGAAGAGGTTGTGCTGCTGCCGCAAAACTCCGACGCTGAAGTGCGCGCGCTCGATATCGCCGTCAACGATATTGACCAAATATACGCCGTAGCCACCACCATCCTCACGACCACCGCCAATACGATGGAGGCGGGTGTCAACGTGCTCTTCCCAGAGTCTGCAACCTATCGCAGTTATTTACTAGAGTACACACCCGACCGCTTGTCGCCTATTTTCTGCACGGTATACCAAGACTGGATCTATCTCACCTTCCGCACGCGCACCGAAACCATACGCGCCGACACAGATATCATCGTTGCCGCTATCGACCCGGACCGCAAACTCGCTTGGTCTTTACCTCTGCAAGACGAGGGCATCAATCCAGCCGGTATCCACATCGACGACGACGGCACAGTCCTCGTCATCAACGATTTGGGCGATCTCTATTTTATCGCCCCAGACGGCAGCGCAGTGGAATACAGCGATAAGATCCGCGCCGGCCTCGGCGACGAGCCCGTGCGCCATGTCATCATCGGCGACAATGCCGGCCCAACTAACTTAGACGAATTTTTCATCCTCGTGCCTGAAAAGGACGACCACCACATCATTGGTCGCTCTCGCCCCGGTCGCAATCTGTGGGGCGGTCGCCACGAATTTGACGACGGCGTTGGCTTAGAAGATGGTCACACCTTGACGCCGTTGCGCATCGCATACGATGCCACTGAAAACCGTCTCATCGTTGTCGAAGAAGTAGGCCGCCTGCAGTTGCTCAATGCCGCTATAGAAACAGACCAGTCGCGCTACATCACCCACTGGGGCCGCTTTGGCAACAACGAGGGAGAATTTTCACTGACACCGCCCACCGCCGTAGCCGTTACGGTAGATTCCCAGGGCCGTATTCTCGTCGGCGATGGCGCCAATGAGCGAGGCCGTATTCAAATTTTTTCACCCTAGACTCCGACGATCTCATGCCCATACTGCGCAATCCCTATCTAAACCGTTCCATGATCCGCTCCGTCGGTGATTTCCACGGTCGTGTGCAGGTCATCCAGCGTCTTATGGCACGCATCGGCTCGCCCACGCCGCAATCCGTATCCATCGTCGGCGAACGCCGCGTGGGTAAGTCTTCGCTGCTCTGGCATATCGCCCAACCGGAGATCCACGCCCGCTATTTAGACCATCACGAGCGCTATATTTTCCTGCTGCTCGATTTTCAACGGCAGCAATATTTGGATCAGTCTGGTTTTTGCCGCGTCTTCGGCGAGCATTTACAGGAAGCAACCAACGGGGAAACGCCAATACCTGAGGACTTCACTCAATTAGAGCGCGTTATCCAGGATCTGGCGCGCGCCGATCGACGTTTAGTCTGCCTGTGCGACGAGTTTGAAACCGTCACGCGCAACACGGGGTTTGGTCCCGAATTTTTCGGTTTTTTGCGCTCCATGGCCAACACCTATCCAGTCGCCTTTGTCACCGCTTCGCGCCGCGACCTACAGAGCCTCTGTCACACGCGCGAAATCGCCGAGTCACCCTTTTTTAATATTTTCTCTCAAGTCCCCTTGGGCCCCCTACGCCCTGCGGAAATAAAGCAACTCGTCTGCGAACCTTCCGCCACGGCCGGACTCCCCTTAGAGCCATACCAACAGCAAATCTTCGGCCTCAGCGGCTACCTGCCCTTCTTTGCCCAGATCGCCAGTTCTTCGGCTTTTGAATGTTTAATGGAAGACGAAGACCAACAATTAGATAATCAGCTATTAGAGCAGCGATTTTTAGAAGAGGCCAGCAGTCACTTCCACTATCTGTGGGAAAATTTCGATACGGGTGAGCGGGCCGTCGTGCGCGCCTTAATAAGTAGCACGGAGCCACCCGCTCAGCATGCCGCCGAGCTTAGAGGCCTAACACAGCACGGCTATGCCTTAGTAGAAGCGGACAAAGTGCGCCTTTTTTCTTCGGCCTTCGGTCGTTTTCTCACCGAATCTTTTCCCGAAGAAACACCCCCTCCTCCGTCTACACCAAAGCCAACCGCCGCTGTGCCTGACGCATCGCCCAGCCCACAAAAAACACAGGGCATCACCTATACATCGACCATTACACCGCTACCCAAAGGCGAGCATCCCTTTCCGCGACTCGTCGGCAATAGCGAGGCCATGCGCCGTCTCTTTGCGCTAATGCAAAAAGCGACACAGTCGGATGCCACCGTGCTGATTAGCGGCGAAACCGGCTGCGGCAAGGAGCTCGTAGCGCGCTGCGTACACGACCACAGCGAGCGCAACAGCGGCCCATTTGTCGCCGTAAACTGTGGGGCCATTGCTGAGAATTTACAAGAGAGCGAACTCTTCGGTCACGTGCGCGGTGCTTTTACCGATGCGGTCTCAGATCGCCAAGGACTCTTCGAAGAAGCGGACGGCGGCACCATTTTCCTCGATGAAATAGGCGAGGCTCTGCCCTCGATCCAAGTCAAGCTATTGCGCGTATTGCAGGAAGGTGAAATCCGCCGCGTCGGCGACAACCAGATACGCCAGGTCAACGTGCGTCTGATTTGCGCGACCAATCGCGATTTAGAGGAAGAAGTCAGCCAAGGGCGTTTCCGCGAAGACCTCTATTATCGGCTCTTTGTATTGCCGCTCTTTCTGCCGCCCCTGCGCCAGCGCCGCGAAGATATCCCTCTATTAGTAGAGCACTTTCTTCGTGAAGATAAAAATGGCATCGGTTTGGACGCACAAGAAATCCTCAACCGTGCCCTCTGGCCCGGCAATATCCGCGAGCTCGAAAACCAGATTACCAGCGCCATGGCAATGGCCAGCGGCGAGAAAATTCGCTCCGAGCATTTGTGGAGCCATCTACGCCAGACCGCGCCATTGGAAACGAGTGAAAGCAAAGCTGAACACTCGTCGAATGCAAACACAACGCTACAACTACCCGTAGACCAAACGCTCAAAGAAGCACGCACCGCATTTGAACGCGAATTAGTTATACAGCGCCTCCAGCATTACGGTGATGATTTGGAAACAACGGCTACCAGTCTCGGCATTTCGCGCAGTCGGCTGTATGAGTTGATCCGGCGCTATAATTTGAAGAGTGAAGACGGAGCATAATCAGATGAAGACAATGTGATGGTTGATCTGCGTCGGTTTTGTGTTGGGTATAGGGGGAGTAGTGCAGGCGCAGGAGGGAGAGGTGGTGGAACAGTGGGCGTTAGGTGTCATTAATTTTAGCTCATCTCCAGCAGTTACTGCTGGAAACGTACAGAACTTGCTAGGTATTCCGAACAGCACCTGCCAAACCCAAGAAGAACTTGGCTACAATTTCGACCCTTTAAGCTGGAGACCTGTAGAAGAAAATGGGGGCGAGGAATGGATTGAGTTGAAATTTCCCTTTCCCGTTTTTCCAACAGCGATTGAGATATTTGAGTCGCTTAATCCGGGGGCCGTTGCGTCCATTGCCATTCTCGATGAAAATGACCAGTGGAATGAAACCTGGTCTGGCGATGACAACACATCGACTTGCGGTGAAGTGCTACGCATAGAATTTGGCAAGAGCTCTTTTGCGACAAATTTAGTACGCATCACATTAGACAC
>Ga0055584_100002893_pt1 | contig 17012 bp, 18 predicted proteins | sample OSDHelmetaG_FD_58716 | JGI IMG/M metagenome (GOLD analysis project Ga0055584, IMG submission 58716) | Pelagic marine sediment microbial communities from the LTER site Helgoland, North Sea, for post-phytoplankton bloom and carbon turnover... | ecosystem: Environmental > Aquatic > Marine >... | reverse complement strand
AACGATTGATGTCAAACTCATCAGCATAAGGGGACGGATTGTTTAACAGTTCGTCCCCTACTTGTTTTGAAATTGGCTTTTATCCAGCTTTAATCAACGTCAAATCCACAACAACCCTGCTGTTTCGATCTTGAAATCCAAACACCGGCAATCCCGTCGATGCTGGACCAGGCTTGCGATAGTATTTGTTCCGCACTTGCATATTGTCGTGTAGTTCGTTGGCACTTCCACCCACATAATGGGTCGTCGACTTTACAACGTCGCTGAAGGAAAGCCTTTGTTTTTTCAAGGTTCCTTCAATTTCCCGCATGATCCTGTCAGTTTGCTCCACCAAGCCAAGATCACCGTCAAGACATCGTGCTTGGAGCCATGATCGGCCTCCACAAGTCCGAAAGACCAGAGTCACTTCATTGACTGTCGTGACATCGTCTCTGACCGGATCAGTTTTCTGCACAAAGGTAAATAGGCCTAGGGTCTTGGTTTGCGATGGACCAGCAGACAACAAAGAGCCTGGGTCAGGATGATCCTTTCTTTTGGCTTTACAGTCTTCCGGTAGAAACCAGTGCTCATTCATACAAATGAATTCAGGCCCAACCGCTTCGGCGACATGGGCATAAGCTTGGTCAAGGTCTAAGTTGTCTGTCCACAGGCTCACAAACAACTGAGTCTCGCCCCGAATCGTGATGGCGCTACTATCTTCGACAATTGACCGCATAGCACCGGGTTCAACATCACAAAAAACGTCAACTTCCAACTCGACCCCCTCATAGTAGTAATGGGGAACCGGAATGGGATCGAGCAATACATGGTCACCAAACCTCTTCCGGAAAATTGCAACCATAGCATCACGGCTGTTATCGTTTCGATGAATGTAATAGAGCAACAGCCGTCTAAGCGAGGGTTTTTCAAGTTTGGCATCAGGCAGAATTGTTTCGATATAGTCGCAGACAACTTCGGACTGTGCGGTCAAATCGCCAGGTGCAATGATCTCTGAGTTTTCATTCAGAGCCAGCTGGCCACAAGTCCAAGCAGAGTTGCAATCGCGAACTAAAAAGGAATATGGCACCTCGATGGGCATGGCCCAGAGTGATTCGAAAGGTACGAAAGATCGCATTGTATCCCTATCAATTATTGTTATCTGGCCGCCACAATGGCTTAATAGGCTGTAAGAGTAAACTTAGTAGGAGGCTGGGGTATGACTTATTCAAAACTCACAGGACTTTCTCTCGCAGCAGCGTTGGTGTTTTCAACCGGTACTGCCCTAGCGCAAGAACACCAACCCTTGGCTGACGTTCACATCCATTACAGTCATGATGCTTGGGAAATTTTTCCACCAAAAAAAGCTATCGCCATCTTGAACGAGGCCGGGCTGAAGTATGCTTTTGTGTCCAGCTCCAGCGATGATGGCACGCAAATGCTTTATGCTGAAGCACCGGATCTTATCGTGCCAGTCTTGCGCCCTTACCGACGCAGGGGTGAGCTCAGTACCTGGATGCATGATCCCACGCGTCTCGAAAGCCTGAAAAGCCGCCTAGCCAAAAATACCTATGCTGGCATAGGTGAATTTCACGCTTACGGTGACGATATCGAGACAGATGTCTTACAAGGCGTTATCGCGCTCGCCGACCAATACGAGCTGTTTTTGCATGCTCATTCTGACGCCGAAGCCATACACCTGATTTTCAAGCACGATCCTGATGCTCGTGTTCTCTGGGCACATTCCGGTTTTGAAGATCCTGAAGCAGTAGCGGATATGTTGAGGACCTATCCAAGACTATGGTCTGATTTGGCCTTTCGTTCTGATCAAGCCTATGACGGTGAAGTCTCTTCTGATTGGCGCGCCCTATTCGAGGAATTCCCCGCCCGCATTATGATCGGCACGGACACCTACACACCAGAGCGCTGGCCCTATGTTACGACACACGCGGAGTGGACCCGAGAGTGGCTTGCCGATCTGCCAAAAGAACTGGCTGAGAACATCGCGTGGAAGAATGCTGAAAGACTGCTAAAGGCCAGATAGTGCGATATCTGTTTTCATTCTTAGCGTTGTGTTTATGCGGCTTCTCTGCTGCCGCTCAATCCGCCTGCTTGGATGACGTAGAGGGCACAAACTTCCTGCTCATGGAAAGTGACGGTCATAAAATTGTTGTCACTCCCAATCCTCAAAATAAAAAGGTCGGCGAACTGTTCAGAGTCGAGATCAGCCTATGCCATTTGGACAGCGAAGTTACAAAGGTAAGCGCCATAATGCCTGCACACGGCCACGGCATGAACTACCGACCTCAAATATTAAGTCTGCAACCGGGCTTGTACAAAGCTGAGGGGTTTCTCTTTCATATGCCTGGCCTTTGGGAGTTCCGGCTTGAAACAAGAAAGGTTGAAACCGATGGTCAGAGCCGTCGGCTTAGGTTCCAAAAAAAAATTTTGATCACACCATGAAATCCTGGACTTCGTTCTCACTCATTTTGACGTTCTGCGGATTCTTGATTCAGTCGGCATTGGCAGAAGAAAAGGTGAGCTTTTCAGATTCAGAGCTCGCGTTGATCAGGTCCCACGGCCCCTGGCCTGTGCCAACTAACCCTGATCCCAGTAACCGTTTCTCTGGGTCTGAAGAAGCAATCCGCTGGGGCGAGCAACTGTTCAATGATACTCGATTGTCCGGTGAAGGGAACCTCTCTTGCGCTTCCTGTCACCAACAGGAATTGAGTTTCTCCGATGGCCTCACCAGGAGTACCGGAACCACGAAGGTTGATCGCAATACGATCGCACTCGCCAACTTGCGTTTAAACCGTTGGTTTGGGTGGGCGGGCCGTTCTGACACTCTGTGGGCGCAATCCATTCATCCTCTATTGGACAGCCGAGAAATGAATGCTACGGCGCACATTATTGCAGACCGTGTGATAAACTACGAAGACCTAAAAGCTAACTATCAAGCGCTCATCGGCATTAACCCGCTAAGCGAAAGTCCAGAAAACCTCATGGTCAACATTGCTAAAATTCTGGCGGCCTTTCAGGAAACCATTCAAACCCCACCGAGCAAGTTCGATCAACTTCGTAGAGCAGTTACGGACGGCGCTTCAATCGAAACCAACCAAGCCATAGTACGAGGTTTAAAGCTTTTTGTTGGTAGGGGGAAATGTAGTCTTTGCCATTTTGGACCCAATTTCACCAACGGAGAATTTCATGATATCGGGTTGCCCTATTTCTTGGACAATGGTGAGGTCGACACCGGCAGGTATGGTGGCATAGAGCTTCTGAGAAAAAGCCCCTACAATCGTGCGGGAGCCTACAGTGACGAGCCTATCCAAAGTGCCGAGAACAACCCAAGCTATTTCATGCGACTACAACACAGAAATTGGGGTGAGTTTCGTGTTCCCTCTTTGCGCAATGTTTCTAAAACAGCGCCCTATATGCACAACGGTACACTCAAGACACTTGAGGATGTTGTTCACCACTACTCGACAGTCGACATCGAACGCCTACATGCTGACGGAGAAACTATTCTACAGCCCCTCAATCTGACTGACCAAGAGGTTGAAGATCTCGTGGCTTTTCTAGAGACGCTTTAGGATTTGAATTTACGTGCCAGATCACCAGCGGCCTTAGTCAACAACCCGACATCACTGCCCACAGCCACAAAGGTTGCGCCTTGATCTATGTAGTTTTGAGCCAGGTTCAAGTCACCGGTTAGAACACCTGCAGGCTTACCTTTTGCCAAGATACGTTTGATGCCATCTTCAACGGCCGCATTCACTTCAGGAGCACCAGCTTTGCCAAGGAACCCCATGTCGGCGGCAAGGTCAGATGCCCGATGAAAACACCATCAACGCCGTCGATGTCGGCTATCGTTTCGATATTGCTCATCGCGTTAGCACTCTCGACTTGGACTAACAGGCAAACTTGATCATTTGCGGTCGTTAGATAGTCAGTGATCGTGTTGTATTTGGATGCCCGCGCCAGAGCGGATCCCACACCACGCACACCTTCTGGTGGGTAACGCATGGCCTTCACGAGTTCACGTGCTTGCTCAGCATCTTCCACCATTGGAACCAAAACGGTTTGCGCCCCGGCATCCAGCACCTGTTTGATGATCCAGGTCTCACCAATTGGAACACGAACAACAGCATTGGAGGGAGATGCTTCCAACGCTTGCATTTGAGCAGTCAGAATGGGGAGGTCCGAGGGTGTGTGTTCGCCATCAATTACCAACCAGTCGAACCTAGCATGTCCGCAGAGCTCGGATGAGTTGGCTGTAGCAAGACCAAGCCAAAGCCCGATCTGCAAATCGCCATTGAGCAGTGCAGTCTTAAATTTGTTTTGAGGGGCTGGCATATCTATCTCCTATTCGAAACAACAGTCGACAATACCGTAGGGACCGAAGTCAGCATGAACATGACTGCCTGGCACAGCTTCAATTGGGCGAATGAATGAACCTGACAAAATCACCTGACCAGCCTTTATCTGGCCGCCGTAACTCGCTAACCTTTCCGCCAACCACAGCATAGAGGTGACAGGATTGTTTAAAACCCCTGCTCCCAATCCGGTTTCTTCAACTTCTCCGTTCCTGGAAACAATCGCGCCCATCCAACGAAGATCCGTGGTTTTAGGATCCAGTTGATGCGTGCCGAGAACATAGCCGGCATTGGCGGCATTGTCTGAGATTGTATCGACAATATTACGAGTGGTGCCAGTTGATGGGTCCTTACGTAGTATCCTTGTGTCGAGAATTTCCAGCGAAGGACAGACATAGTCTGTCGCTTCTAGAATCGCCTCTTCGCTCAAGTTGCTGTGGTCGAGATCTGACTTCATGACGAAGGCTATTTCGGCCTCTATTCTTGGCTGAATGAACCGTCCTTTAGGCACCGTTGCGCCGCTGGCAAAATACATGTCATCAAAAAGAATGCCTGAGTCCGGTGTGGTGATATTAAGGGCAGCCTGCATTGCTTTTGATGTCAGTCCGATTTTCCAACCGGTGATGCGACGGCCCGCGGCTATCTTCTGGCGCACCAACTCTGCCTGGATTGCATAGGCATCATCCATCGTGGCGTCAGGATGAGCGATAGAAATCAGACCTGTTTGAATACGGGTTTCTTCGGCTTCCAGGAGCCGTTGGCCCGCTTCTACTCTCTGCTCATCAGTTAACATTCAGTTATGCCTCATTGGTTTGAACTTACGGTGACTTTGCTAGCAAGACACAGCCGCAGGATCAAGCTAATCACTCACGCAGTCAGGAGACCACCCGCCCCTCTTTCGGTTTTTGCTTCACTTTTTCAAACGAGGCGGATCAAGCTTCGCTAATTCACAATGAGCATCCAACATCGAAGAAAAATCTTTCGCCCCATAACCCCTCGCTCTGGCTTGAGAGAAAGCCTCAAACGCGGCAGCGCCCATGGGCATTGGTACTTTGGCTTCATGCGCGGCACCGTTTATCAGGGTGAGATCTTTGTGGGCCAAATCTATTGTAAAACCCGGCTCAACATCACCAGCCAAGACTTTTGCTGGCCAAGCGATCTTTAACTGCCCATTAACCGCCGTGGTGCCATAGAGGACATCCAATGTCTTCTCGAGATCAAGACCCATGCCGGTTGCGAATGAAAGCGCTTCTGCATTGAACTGACAGGATGCAACCGCTAGGAAATTATTCACGAGCTTAGTACGTGTCCCAGTGCCTACAGGCCCACAGTGATAGATTGTGCTGCCCATCGCCTCGAGCATGGGCTTCACTAGTGCGAAGTCCTCATCACTGCCGCCAACCATGAAGAGAGACTCGCCAGCGTCAGCGTGACTGGCCAACCGACCTACTGGTGCGTCAACCATCCTCAAACCTCGCCCTTCGGCCTCTTGAGCGAGTTCATCTGTGGTTCCTGGATCGACGGTACTCATATCCAATATGAGCGTACCCGGCTTGGCGTGCTCAAAGATGCCTCCCGGTCCGGCCACAACCGACCGCACGACTTTTGAATCCGGCAGCATCGTTATCACGACTTCTGAAGCAGAGGTTAGTTCCTCCAAATCTTTCGTTGCTTTCGCCTGAAGTTTCTCCAGCTCATCCATCGCTTCTTCGTTGATATCATTAACGATCAGGCGAAATCCCTTGCGGCACATGTTTGACGCCATAGGACGACCCATGCGTCCAAGCCCGACAAAACCTATTGTTTGCATCAGCTTCTTCTCCCTGTTTTAAGAAAACAATAGATCAGCGTCACCGCTTGTCCAGTGCGTGCTGTTAGAAGAGAAGCAACGCTGGCACTAGATTCTTCAATGCGTCTCGCCTAGGTTACGAACGGTTCAACAAAGGGATCCGACTATGACAGAAAACATCACAGCTGGCGGCGCCATTTTTGCTCGGCTTAAGACCTTGGGTGTTGACTATGTTTTCTGTAACTCAGGCACTGATTTTCCACCCATCATCGAAGGACTGGCCGAAGCAGCCGCTAAGGATCAAGTGCTGCCGCATGCCATTGTCATTCCTCATGAACACCTGGCTATGGGCATGGCTCATGGTTATTGGCAATCGACTGGAAAAACCCAAGCAGTCATGCTCCACACCAATGTGGGTCTCGCCAACGGCACAATAGGCGCCATCAACGCAGCCCACGACAATGTACCCGTGATCATTATGTCTGGCCGGACACCTACAACAGAGAAAGACCATTTCGGATCACGAACTGTTCCGATTGGTTGGGGCCAGGAAATGAGAGATCAAACTGCCCTGGTTCGCGAAACCTCGAAGTGGGATTATGAACTGAGATTTGCCGACCAAACTGTCGAACTGCTGGACAGGGCCAGCGCGATTGCGAACTCCACCCCTAAAGGGCCGGTCTATTTGTGCCTTCCGCGCGAGGTTCTATGTGACACGATTGATGTATCGAAGTTAGATAATCCTCCATCAATGGCACCCGCGCAAACAACAGCGCCATCCTCCGACATTGAGCAGCTTGCTGATTGGATTGCTGAGGCTGAAAACCCTGTGATCTTCTCACAGAGAGGAACAGGAACGGCTCTAGGTTTTGAAACTCTTTGCAGGCTTGTCGATGACTGGGCGATCCCTGTGAACTCCTATTGGGCACAATCTCCTGCCATCGCCACAGATCACCCTATGCATGTCGGTGTTGATCCTTCGCCATGGGTTGAGGATGCCGATCTGATTATCTTGATTGATGCAATGGCCCCTTGGGCGCCAGACTTACACAAACCTTCTCCTAACGCCAAGATCGTTAACATTGGCCCCAATCCCCTGTTCTCAAGAACGCCTGTTCGTAATTTCCCCTCCCACCTTTCGTTGGCGGGAGAAACAACGTCAATCATATTAGAACTTGCAAAGCATCTAGACGCTAAACGCTCTTCGCAAAGGCAAAGAGTCCTAGAACGCAAGCAAGAAGTCGCAAAGAGCTCAAGTGATATCAGATTAACTTTGCTGGAAGCCGCCGGGTCTGGCTGCGGTCCCGCTATGACAAAGGCCTGGGTGGCTAAATGCCTTTCTGAAGCAATTGAAAGAACAGACAAAGAAACGACTGTCACTTCCGAACTAGGCTGCCCTCTGGCTTTCATGAAAATCAAAAACTTCGACGGCTATCGTCAGGAGCCTCATGCTGGCGGATTGGGGTATTCTCTACCTGCTGCTATGGGGATTCAACTCGCCGAACCAGATAGATTAGTCTTTGCTACGATGGGCGATGGTTCCTATATCTTCGCTAATCCGACGGCCTGTCACCAAGTTTGTGAAGCACTGGAACTTCCTGTCATCACTTGTGTTCTCAACAACGAAGAATGGGGCGCTGTTCGGCACTCAGTAACAGGTCTTTATCCTGACGGTTACGCCGCTAAGGCCAATCAAATGCCACTAACAACACTTAAACCTTCTCCTGATTTCACCAAAACGGCAGAGGCCAGTCGCGCCTATGTTGAACGCGTGGAAAGGGGTGAAGATCTTCCGGCAGCTCTAGACCGAGCGATAGAAGTCGCAACAAACGAGCGTCGACAAGTCTTACTCGATATAAAAATCTGCTGATAAAGCCTAACGCTGAGGCTCGGTGTAATAAGGCAGGTTTTCAATACGTGGGGTGTATTCACCGGCTTCACGCAAATTGTCCAAATGCGCGACAATATCCTCCAAACGAGCAAACCAAACATCTTTGCTGTTCATGGTCTCTTTCATCCACTTCTCAACCAGGCGCCATCGTGCCAAGCGGCCTGTCAGAAACGGATGGAGGATCAACATGAAAAATCCACCAGCTTCATACTGTGCATCAAACTCTTCCCAGAACGCAGCCAAGCCTTCGGAAGGCGCTTTGACCGGCATCATGTAATCAATCTCAGAATAGTGCGCGAAGGGTGGCCAATCATCCGTGCCCCAATGAACAGGCATCTCGTAAAGTTCGCCTTTTTCAGTCTTCATTGCATAAGGAATATCATCAGCCATAAGAGATGAGTCGTACCGCAGGCCATGTTCAATCATCAGATCGATCACAGTCTGGTTTATATTATAAACTGGAGCGCGATACCCTCGAGGCTTTCCACCGCAGATCTTTGTATATGAGGCTAGAGCGCGTTCAAACCAGTATTTCTGATCGCTTTCTGTCTCTATGGGATCTTCGTGTAGATAGCCATGGTGACCAATTTCATGACCATCTTGTAAGATGGCTTCCACTGTCTCTGGATATTGTTCCAAACACCAACCGGGAATGAAAAACGACTGTTTGATCCCGAGCCTTTTGTAAGTGTCGAGAATGCGCGGTAGAGCCACCATCGGCCCATAGCGCCCCATTGAAATGGGGTACAACCGTTTGTGACTATCATCCGGCCTAGAAATGTGGATCAGGCTGTCGGCGTCCATATCGAATGTAACGGCGACAGCGCACTTTGCACTATTGGGCCAGGGGATTGGGTTTTGAATCATCGCTCTCAAGCTCCATCAATTATGTGAGCACTCTTGGCAGGCCAACTCAGGTAAAATTCATCCCCTGCTCCATGGTCCAATGTCGACAATTCCCGTTCCTGAAGCTGAACTTTGAACTCTGTGCCGTCGGCCGCTTCTAAGAACAACGTCACAACAGAGCCGATGAACTCTTCAGAGATCAAAGAACACTGTACTGAATTTTCTGACTTTGTTGCTTCTCTTGTGATTTGCACAAGGTCGGCTGAGATCACGAAAGTTGTTTCTTGGCCTTCCAATAGATCGCCAGCTTCGACAACGTAAGTACCTGAAGCGGCGATGACTTCTGCTTTACCCTTTGTGACTTTTACGACTTTGCCGGAAATAATATTATTACGTCCAACAAACTCCGCGACAAAACGGTTAGCAGGCTCGCGGTAGATATCTCTCGAACTGCCTATCTGAGCAATCTCACCTTGAGACATGATCACAACGCGGTCCGCCATCGCAAAAGCCTCAGACTGAGAATGAGTTACGTAGACAAATGTGATGCCCAGCTCGCGCTGCAACTTTGTCAGAACTGATTGCATACGGATAACCAAGTGAGCGTCCAAAGCCGATAGAGGTTCATCCAACAATAGGAGCTTCGGCTCTGTGACCAAAGAGCGGGCCAATGCAACACGCTGGCGTTGTCCACCAGAAAGTGTTGCCACATTGCGTTCTGCAAACTCACCAATCCCCAATCGGTCTAACCACTCAAGCGCCCGCTTCTTGCGTTCAGCTGCAGGGACTTTGCGCATCTTCAGACCGAACTCGACGTTCTCTCTTGCATTCAAGAATGGGAACAAAGCAAGGGATTGCCAAACCATCGGCGTATCACGATCATGGGGTGGCACGTCATTCATCAGCTCGCCGCCGATCCTGATTTCCCCTTCGGTGGGTTGCTCTAAGCCAGCGAGCATACGCAGTGTCGTCGTTTTTCCACAGCCAGACGGGCCCATGATGGCCACGAATTCACCTTTGCCTATAGTCAAATCCATCGATTTGACAGCAACGAAATCGTCGAAACGTTTGACCACTGACTCTAGTTCGACGAGAGGCTCGCTTTGTGGGTTACTCATTGCGCAGAGGCTTCCTTGGGCCGGGTCATAAAGAAGATTTGAGCGATAATGACCAAAGTCATTGAGGTAATGAACACAAAAGTGCCAATAGCGTTGACTCGAGGGTCGATGTTGCCTGTCACAATTTCCATAATCATGACGGGTATCGTTTTGTTGAGACCCGAGACGAACCAAGCAACAGCGAACTCATCGAATGAGACAGCCGCCGTCAAACAAAGCGATGAAACGATTGCTGGCTTACAGAAGGGAAGGATGACTTCTTTCATAGCGCGCCATTCACTGGCGCCTAAATTCCAGGCTGCCGCTTCCAGATTTTCATCGATCTGGTTTAAGCGGAGGCGAATAATAGCCATGGCGAACGGCGCGGTCATAACGGAATGGGCGATAACAATTGAGTAGATTTGCCCCGAGGTACCGATCTTCGAAAACCAAGCCAACATCGCCAAGGCCAAAATGATCAAGGGAATTGTTGGTGGCAAAAGAACCAAAGCCAGATAAGGTCCCTTAAAACGGAAATTGTATCTGAAATCAGAGTAGGCCGTGGCAAAGCCAAGTGCTGTCGCAATCACGGCTGTACAGCTGGAAACAATGACAGAGGTTTTGGCCGCTTGCCAGACGTCACTGTCATTCCAAATAGTCTCATACCAGTGCCACGTAAACGATTCGAGTGGGATCGTTGGAAACCGAGCCGAGTTGAATGAAAAGATCATCGAGAAAATGATTGGCGAAAAAATGAAGACGAAAATCAGGCCAATGTAGATCCAAAGGAACCACTTGAGAGTATTGGATTCTTTCATCGGCTGGCCCTCTTCTTATAGGCCAGAGCCAAAGCGGCAAAAGCAATGGTGATCAATGTCGCCATCATAACAACCGCTACAACCGCCGCCCGCGGCCACTGCTGTCCAGATTTAGTGGTATCGATGATCAAAATCGGCAACGTCGGTGGCTTCGATCCGCCCAAATAGTAAGGACTAACAAAATCGCCAAATGAGAGGATAAAGCAGAAAAGGGCTGCTACGATGAGACCTGTCTTCGCCAAAGGTATGATCACCGAATAGATGGTTTTGATCGGCGAACATCCGAGATTCTTCGCTGCTTGAATGAGATTTTTATCTACGTTTGCCAAAGAAAAGGTCTGCAAGATCACAACGAGCGGCAAGCAAAGCGTCATGTAACCGACAAGAGTGCCAAACATTGTATTCAGCATCGTGTAGGGTCCAAGACCAACATAACTCAACATCGCATTGATTACGCCTGATTCCGCGAGGATCACGTACCATGAGAAAATGCGTACCAGGTAGGACGTGAAGAAAGGGATAATCAGAAGAAAGATCACCCAACGTCTGACATTGTCTGAAACTTTAAAAGCCAGCGCAAAAGAAGCGGGAAAAGCAATCACGGTCGCTATGATCGTCGATAAAGAAGCCAAACCGAAAGTGAGATAGTAAGAATCCCAGAAATAATTCTTACTGAACATTTTTATCCAGTTTTTCATCTCGAAGGCTTCAATCATGCGGTAGTTCTTCACGAGGAAGAAAGACATGGCGATCATGAAGAGAAGAGGCCCGACGAAAAACAGCAATTGCCAGACGATAATCGGGGTTCGCCACACCATGGCGTAGAGATTAAAGCGGCGCTTTTTCTGAGTGCTTTTTTTCTGTGTGTTCATATGAGCTTTGAAGTTAGGGGCTTCGACCGCGAGTGCCGAAACCCCTTACCTCAATATGCTTATGACTAAGCGTTTTTATATTCTGACCAGAAATCATTCCAGTCTTCAAGGCTCTGCTGTTGTGGGATGTCGCGGTAGTGAATGCGACCTTCTTTGATCAGCGTGATCGGGTCATTGGCCATTCCGTCGACCTGGCCTGTACGTTGCGCTTCCTTTGGATCAACTTCGTTCAGCAACTTACGACCACCTTTGGTAATCGCGAAACCTGGGTAGGCCGCCATTTGCGCTGATTTAACCTGCCCTTCCGGTGAGGTCATATATTGAATGAAATGTTTCACCTGGTCAGCTTTGTCCGAACCTTTACCGATGCAATAGGATTCCGTCCACTGAATGCCACCTTCTTTTGGCACAACGGAAGCGACAGGAGCACCGTCCTTTTCAAGAACACCTGTAATCCAGTCACCGATGCCACACATGGCCTGCATTTCACCGTTCTTTAGCGAGTTAAATGTGCCACCGTAGTCAAAGAAACCACCAACCTGTGAACGAAGGCTCATGGTTGTTTCCTGAACCGCGTTCCAAGCCGCATCATCAAGATCCCAAAGGCCAGCACCGTTGCCGTTTTTCAGGCTCATCATGCCAAGGCTTGGCAAGTGCCAATCGAAATGGCCAACTTTGCCTTGGATCTCTGGCTTCCAGAAACAAGCGTAGCTCGCTGCTTCTTCTGCTGAGACTGCGTTCGTGTTGTATGAGACACCGAGATGGCCGCAACGAACCATTACTGAATGAAGCTTACCGGCTGCCCAGTGACCCGGGAAGTTGGTGAAGTCTTCATGCAACATATCATCGAAATTATAGTCAGCTGGATTGAGCTCATCAATGTAACCAGCGGCGTTCAGCTGCTGAACAAATTCGCCATCCGACAAAATAACATCATAAGTACCGGGTGGTGATTGTGCGATCAGCGCCAACATATTATCGCCGCCTGCATAGTACTTCGGCTTGAACTTCACATTATTGGCTTCTTCATAAGCACCTACGATATCTGCTTCACCGTGGCCGTACCAAGCGAGCATATTTATCTCAGTGGTTTGCGCCCAAGTACGATGAACGAAAGGTGTCGACAGCACTGTCGCTGCCGCGCCGGCGGCTGAATATTTCAGCACGTCGCGGCGTGACGGTTTAAAGATGGTCTTTTTGGACATGAATTCTCTCCCCTGTTTATATGGTGCCCTTCCGGGCTTGTCTTTGAAGCGAATGAAATTCATTTCGAATTTCCTGCTGCATGCAACTAACCAGAATTCGCTTTACCAGTCCAGCTGCCAGCGAAGTTTCGGAGTCAGAAACTTCGATCATCTGCCTTTAGTGGTTTAAAGCTAAGTCAATCACCCTCATTCTCAAAATTTATCATTTTTATGATTTGATAAATTATGTTTATGTCAAACTAGCTATCTGATGCCTCATCTAAGCGTTGGGAAAGTAGATTCACCACCATGACGCCAGCATCGGTCAGTCGGGCTTGTTTGTAGAAGAGACCGATCCTGATGTTACCAAGCTTCGGGAAACCCTGTTTCTCGCTCAGTACGTTCATCCCTTCCTGAAGCGTCTTTTGCGTGAGAGCAGTTACCCCCAATCCCGAATTCACTGCCTGCTGTAATTCGCCAATACCAAGGCTTGTGAAAGCGACACGCCAACGTCGTTGATTTTGAGCCAAGGCTGCAATCATTCGGTTGCGATATTCACAACCCTCTGGATGAACCAACAGAGGAATTACTGCGTCATCCCTTGGAACGAATCCCTTTGCTGCTGCCCATACCGGGGTATCCTCCCAAATGCGCACGAGAAAAGGATTATCGCCACTGGCGGACAGCCCGACCACAACATCGAGTTCATCACGGTTAAGGGCTTCGACCAAGTTTCTAGACAGGTTGCAATGTATTTCAAGGGTGACGTCTGGATGCTCGCTGACGAAATCGGCCAGGACTTTCTGCAAGTAAGAAACAGCATAGTCATTCGGTAAACCAATGCGTAGACCACCATTCGCGGCTGGCGCGGTGAAATGGGATACTGCTTCGTCGTTGATTTGTAAAATTTGGCGGGCAAACTGTGCCAAAGCCTCCCCTGAATCGGTGAGTTTCACTGATCTACCGGATTGCTCGATTAACTTGCATTCTAAAAGGGCTTCCAAGCGGCCTATCTGTAAACTGATAGCGGGCTGGGTCCTGCCCAAAGCTTCTGCTGCGCGTGTATAGCCGCCCAGGTCAATCACTGTTGTTAGGGTCCGCAGGAGATCCGTCGGTAGGTTTGTTCTAGGCATAAAGCATTAGCATTTGATATTATTGCATAAGAACTATAAATTTTTCATATCCAATAACAACCCGTATTCTGCGAATATGATGAACCGAGAAGAATTCCATAGAAACTTCAAAGTTTCCGGCCCAGCAGTCACGCCCGTTGTTCATGTTGTTGATGATGAGCAGATCACTCGAAACCTGGAAATCATTATTGGTGAAGGGGCCCAGGGTGTTTTCCTGATTAATCATGACTTTGGTGTCGACGAATTTCTGCCTCTCATACGCAATGTCAGAGATCGGTTTCCAAACCTGTGGATTGGACTTAACTTTTTGGCTGTTACGGGGCTAAAGGCTTTCCCAATACTGGGTCAATTACAGTCCGAAGGCTGTCCGATTGATGCCTACTGGGCCGATGATGCCAGGATCGATGAAAGACGTAGCCCGAATGACCAAGAAGAAGCTGTGTCAATTACGAGTGCCCGATTGAACTCAGATTGGAATGGCCTCTATTTTGGTGGGACTTGCTTTAAGAAACAGCGCGACGTTCCACCAGAACACTATGGCCTTTCGGCTTCTCTGGCGGCCGATCATATGGATGTTGTCACCACATCGGGCATAGCCACGGGTCAAGAAGCCGATGGCTCAAAAATAGAAGTTTTCCGGGAGGCTATTGGCAATAAACCAATGGCCTTGGCCTCAGGGATCACGCCTGAAAACGTTGAAACCTACCATGAAGTCGATTGCTTCCTGGTTGCAACCGGCATTAACTTCAAAGGCGATTTCTACAATATAGATCCAGCTAGATTGCGGAAGCTGATCAACGTTACAAAAACAATGGGTGGAGGGAAAATCCATGGCTGAGCAACGCAGCAAAGGACCACGTGACAACCGGTGGTATCTCAACATCATGGCACCGAACACCAAAGGGGAAAAGTTCGCTTGGCTCGACCCTACGTCCATTTACATCAACGGTGAAGCCTTCCACGACTTGTTGGATGACTTGCAGGCGGATCTAGAAGGCGTCGAATGTGATGTCGTGGCTGGCCTTGATGCGATGGGCTTTGTTCTTGCCGCTGCTCTCGGCACCAGATTAGGCGTGGGTTTTCTCCCAATCCGAAAAGCTGGGAAACTTTGTGTCGACACAGACAAAGTTTCATTTTCCAATTACTCCGGTCGCACCCAAGACATGGAGATGCGCCTGCCTGCCTTTGCTCCGGGAACAAAAGTGCTGCTCGTCGACCAGTGGGTTGAAACCGGTGGCACAATGGACGGTGCAATCCGCTTGGTTGAACGTCAGAAAGGGGTCGTGGCCGGACTAGTGGCGGTTGCCATTGAAGACAATGATCGCACCAACGAGTATCGACGCAAATACCCCTGCATATCGGCAGTTGTTCAAGGCTCAAAATGGCAAGAAGAATGCAATCAACAAAAGTTGAATTCCTTCGCATCGTACAAGCCAGAACTAGCCTTTCCTAGAAGCCGTTGAGGGAAGGACTCTAGCTACTGAAGGGCGAAATTAGGGCTTAATTTGGGTCAAGCTAAGCCTAAAGCGCCCAGGTCTACCAGAAAAATCGAGACTCTTTTCGATAGTTAATCTGTGGGTAAACCAGAGCATAGCCGCCGGCTATTCTTTTTGAGCCAACATCACTTCAATAAAGCCTGCCGTCAAAATCAAAACGCTGCCAAGAATTTCTCGCCAACCAAATGCTTCATCTGCCCAGAACGCCGCGCTGACCGTGCCAAAGACCAGTTCAGCCAAAATGAGAATACTGAAAAGACCGGCTCCAATGCGAGTCGGAGACCATGTGATCAAAATATTGGTTGGCAGGAAGAACCCTAAGCAAAGCAACAAGAACCAGGGTGCAAGGGCGATCCACACCTCACTTGGAGGAATCGGGCCAAGCTCTGCGACCAGGAGAAAAGATTGAGCAACCGCGAAAAGCCCTCCATAGACAAAAAAAGCAAAGAGCATGGGGAAAACCCCTTCAATACGGGAGACTTGAACCCTTGCGGCCCCAGAAGCGAACATGGCACCACCCAAAAGGGCCAACCAGTCGCCAGCATTTTGCGGTAATGGAAGACCCAAATCTTGACCGATGACAATCCAAACGCCGAAAAGTGAGAGCGGCAAACTAATCGCTCTTCGCCAGCCAGGTGATTGGCGCAGCAGCGTCATTTCAATAATCGTCGCCCATACTGGTGTTAGATAGAACAACAGCAAGGCGCGCATAACATCGGTTAGTAGAAAACTGTTGGCGTAGCAAACAATCCCACCGCCCATTAAGAGACCAGCAAGCGGAAGATTCAGTCCGGTTTGCTGCCCCTTGAACCACCGCCAAAGCGCAATTGGCGCAAGCAAAAGGAAACAAATCAAATATTGGGCAATCGTTCCCCAGCCACCTGTCATCCCAGCCGCCTCTAATGCCCGCTGGGGGAGCCAATAGAGCCCCCAAGAACCCGCCGCGAAGAAAAGTCCGATACAGATTAGATTGAAATGTAGGCTACGCACGGCGTTGGATTTAATTGTTGTGACAAAGACTTTAGGCAATAGATAGCCCTTCCCAGCTTGTCAAGATTAAGCGTGACAAGCAGAGTGTCATTTGTTTTTTCAAACACCTGGGCATGTAATTTTGCAGTCTTGTTTGTTTCCAACTGAGGCTTTTTGAATCTTCGCTCCGGATGTTTTGGTAAATGGTTGCTTGCAATCAGCGAGAGGAGTTCAGACTATAAGACGGGTCCCAAATTAGTTTTGTAGCTGTTGACTGGAAGCAACCCGACCTATCTAACCGCTCGGTTCATACCACCATCCGACAGTATGCTTTGGCCATTGATGTAACGGGCGCCATCGCTGGCGAGAAAAACACAGGTCTGTCCAATCTCTTCAAATGTTGCTGGACGCTGTGCAGGGATAGACTTTCGAGCAAATTCCGATAGGTTTACATTCTCGCAGAAACCCGGGAGTAGGTTGTTCATTCGAATTTCGTGCCGCGCGTAATGTCAACGGCGGAGTAAAAGTCTGCCATTGGGGCGGAGCAAAAGTAGGCCAGTTTGTT
>Ga0055584_100002891_pt1 | contig 17022 bp, 18 predicted proteins | sample OSDHelmetaG_FD_58716 | JGI IMG/M metagenome (GOLD analysis project Ga0055584, IMG submission 58716) | Pelagic marine sediment microbial communities from the LTER site Helgoland, North Sea, for post-phytoplankton bloom and carbon turnover... | ecosystem: Environmental > Aquatic > Marine >... | reverse complement strand
GCCGGCATCACCGACGACACCTGGGACCGCGAGGCCGCCGGCGTCAAGATCAAGCGCTAGTTCTGATGGCCGCGCTGCTCAGCTACGGGGTCTACCTCCCGCGATACCGAGCTCCTCTCGGGGAGATCCAGCGGTTCTACGGGCGCCCAGGCCGTCCGCGGGCCAAGGCGCTCGCAACACCGGCGCTCGATGAGGATCCGCTCACGATGGGGTTCGAAGCCGCCCGCGAGGCGCTCGCGGGTCAGGCGGCGCCCGGTGCGGTGCTGGTCGTCACCCAGGCGCCGCCGGTCGGACTTCGCAAGACCTCGGCAACGCTTGCCGAGGCGCTTGGGCTCGAAGATGTTGTCCCGATGGATCTGGGTGGTCAGCCCGGTGGTCTTCTCGATGCGTTCGCGATTGCGGCCCATATGGCAGCGGCCGACGAGCGCCCGGTGCTCGTCGTGGCGACGGACCACCTCGTCAGCCATGCCGAGCGGGTGGCGGACATGCTCAGTGCGGGTGGAGCGGCCGCGTTCTTGGTCGGCTCCGCCGGTGGGTTCGCCGAACTCGGGGCGAGCGCCCGGGCGCGCAGAGAGGTCTACGACGTTTGGCTGCTCGGGACCGAAGCTGAGCCGAGGTACCGGCTCGAGGTGCTCTTCGAGGTGTACGGCGTGGTCGCCGGTGAGGCGTTGTCATCGCTTGAGCACGCGACGGGGCGGGCGGTCGGTGAGTACGCGGCTGTCGCTGCGAGCCAGCCGCATCCGCAGACGATCCGGGCACTCGGACGCTGCGGCGTGACCCAGGAGCAGCTCGCCGCGACGAACTTCGTGGGTGAGATCGGCAACATCGGTGCCGCCTCCGTGGGGGTGGCGCTCGCGCTTGCGTGTGACGCCGCGAGCGCGGGGCAGTCGATCGCGGTCTTCGGCTACGGTGGGGGCGAGGGGATCGCCCAGGCGGTCGAGGTTGTCGACGCCCCTCCGGCGATCGACGCCGCGGCACGAATCCCTGGCGCGGAGATCGCCCTCGGGACCTACTATCGCTGGACGCGCGGCCGTCAGGCCGAGCCACACTAGGGGGTTACGGGATATGCGCGTAGGCGTTCTCGGGATCGGGAAGACCCCGCACAAGATCCAGCACCAGAAGAGCCTCAGGGATCTGATCGTGGAGGCCGGCACCAAGGCCATCGACGACGCGGGCGTGGACAGCCGCGACATCCAGGCCCTCTACCTGGGCAATGCCGCATCTCCCGGGTTCAACTACGAGAATTCGACCGGCCTCATGGGTGCGCACCATCTGGGCATCGTGCCGTCGCCTGCCGTGCGAGTCGAGGCGGCGTGCGGAACCGGCGCATGGGCGCTGCACCTGGGCTGTGTCGCCATCCTGTCGGGTCTCTACGACACGGTTATGGTGCTCGGCGCGGAGAAGATGAACGACCTGGCCACGGTCGAGGGCACCTCCGTGATTGCACAGGCCGCGGACTCCAAGGAGGAGTACTTCTCGGGGCTGACCTTCCCATCGGGTGTCGCGTTGACAGCGCGCAAGTACATGCAGGTCTACGGGTTGACGGAAGAGGATCTGGCCCACACCTCGGTCAAGAACCACTACTACGGAGCGCGCAACCCATATGCGCATCTGCGCTTCGAGTGCACCGTCGAGGAGGTCATGCGCTCGGCGAAGGTGGCCGACCCGCTCAAGCTCTACGAGGTCTGCCCGATGACCGACGCCAGTTCGGCGCTCGTGCTCTGCCGCGAAGACATCCTGCGTGATCAGCCCGACAAGCCGCAGGTCTACATCACGGCCACGCAAATGGGCACCGGCACGTGGTATGCGGCCGGCGACACGCTCGATGACGCGTACAACCTCTTGGCCAAGCCAGCGGAGCGGGCGTACCAGATGGCGGACCTCTCACCGGCCGACATGGACGTGGCCGAGATCTACAACTCGTTCGCGATCCAGGAGCCCCTTGGTATCGAGGCGCTCGGGTTTGCAGAGCAGGGCGAGGGCTGGAAGGGTGCCTCCGACGGCGCGACGTGGATGGACGGCCCCACCGCGGTAAACCTCTCCGGGGGGCTGCTCTGCAAGGGGCACCCGCTCGGTGCGACCGGGGCCACTCAGGCTGTGGACGTAGTCGAGCAGTTGCGGGGCACGGCACCGGCGGACATGCAGCGCCCAAGCGCAGAGGCCGGCATCTCGGCATGTCGTGGCGGCCCCGGGTCGGTCGCGGCCATCCACATCTACCAGCGACTCGAGGGCTGAGCGATGACCGTCTCCGCCATCGAGTTCTCGCGTCTGGGCCCGCCCAAGCTCCGTCTCCACGCGATGCGCTGCACCGGGTGCGGTGAGCTCCATCCATGGTGGGAGCGCTACCACTGTTACTCGTGCGGGGGCCGCGAACTCGTGGAGCAGGAACTCGCCGGTCCCGGCGAGCTCACCAACTACACCGTGGTGTACTACCCCCCGCGGGACTTCCTCGGCCAAGAGCCGTACGTCGTCGGCCACATCACTATGGATGAGGGCGTGCTGATGCCGGCGCCCGTCGTCGACGTCCCGCCGGAGGACGTGAAGGTCGGTACTCGGGTCAAGGCGACCCTTCGGCGGATGAAACTCGGGCACGAAGGCGACGTCTACTACGGGCAGAAGTTCGTCGTGGACGACGGCGCTGCCGGGGGCGACTCCTAAGTCGAGCGCCCCAAGCGATGATTGGCTCGGACGCCTCGACGTGGAAGGCCTCACGTCGCCGAGGCGTCCGTTCCTCGCTCGTCTCTCACAATGCGTGCCACCTCTTCGAGAACGCCGTCGCTCGGGGCGCGGATGATGATCTCCGCATAGCGGTCGTACTGGGTCGGTATCTCGCCGACGACCATCAGCGGCGTCCCGCGTGTGAGCGGGACCGAGGGTAGAAGCGAGACCGGGACCGTCCGTAGCTCGGAGTCCAGGATCAGGAACAGGTCAGCGTGTGCCGCCAGCCGCCACGCACGCTCGACGGCGCCGCTGGGAAGCGGCTCGCCCCAGAGCGTCCCAGAGGGGCGAAGCGGAAAGGCGCATTCGGGTGTCGTGCACCTCGGGACGCCATCGGCGGCGCGGTCGATGAGCGCCCCGGTTTCTGGGAGACTGTAGCGCTCTCCGCAGCGTTCGCAGACCGCGCTCAGCGCGTTTCCGTAGACCTCGACCACGTCGCGGTTGCCCGCCTGGGCATGAAGACGATCGACGGCCTGGGTGATGACGCTCGAGATCACACCCGCACGCTCAAGGTAGGCCAAGGCGGCGTGTCCGGGTCCGGGCGAGCGCGCTGCGATATCGAGTGCCAGGGGGTAGTAGGCGTCCCAGAACAGCGAGGGCTCGGTCAGAAGCGCCTCGAGGGTGGCGCGTCGGGCGCGGGCGCTTCGGGAGTGAACGACGGATTCGTCTTCACGGGCACCCAGCTGGAGGCCGGTGAGGACAACCGTGCGCTCGGCGGAAAGGAGCGCCCCCGCAAGCGCCTCCCGGTCGGGCGAGGAGGCGAGCATCGCGTTCACGAGTCTACTCGTGGGCCGGGCGCGTCTACATCGGGTCCCTCGAGCACCCATGCCGTCCACCGTCCGAAGATGCGTGCGGCGACCGGCCGCAGGCCCAACTCGGCGTATCCGTCGAGGACGGCTGCGGTGTCGCCGCGGCGCATCCCCGCCACGAGGGCGGCCCGGGGAGGCCTGCGCATCCGGCCCACGAGCGCCGAGTGCGCGACGGGTGGAAGGTTCGCCAGAAGGACACGTCCTTCGAGTGCGTCCGCCGGGAGCGTTGCGATCGCCGCCCTGTCGATTCGAACACCCGCGGAACGGCCTGCTGCGGCAAGGGTCCGCCGTGCATGCGCGACAGCGTGTGGGTCGACGTCGATGCCACGCACGGGCCCGTAGTCCATGGCCGCCCACGCCTGCGTGAGCAATCCAGACCCACATCCCACATCGACCGCGGCGCCAGCCGGAAGGACGCTCATCAGCGACAGGCACGCGTCTGTGCTGGGGTGGGCGAGCGGTCCGAACCCTTCGCCCGGAGACTCCACGAGCTCTCGGATGCCGCGTGGTGCGGTCACGTGATCTGGGCTTCGGACATACCAGCCGCCCGCGATCCGGGCCGCGGGCTCGGGCCAGGTGGGGGGGAGGTGCAGTGGTTCGACCGGAAATGTGCACCGTGACATTGCGACGCGTGCGCGATCCGGGGCTGCGCGCGGAGCGCAGACGAGCCCTTCCGGCAACCAATCCACCGGCTGGAGCCCGACGAGTCCCGCAAAGGCGGCTCGAAGCGCATCTCTCGGGCCGCGGACCAGGAGTCCGGCGGGAAGTGCCCCGCCGCTAGTCTGAGCGTCTGTGGGCAGTGACCACTCCTTCGCGCTCGCCAGCGCAGCGCGCGAGGCCCAGGCGTCCGTCGGCGATCTGGGTCTCGATCAACGCCTCGCGTGTGCCGCACGAGCGAGCGAGGCGCTGATTGGCTCTCGTGCGGACATCATCGAGTCTGCGGTCGCCGAGGCGGGTCAGCCGGTTCGTTTTGCGCGACGCGAGTTCGACACTGCGCTCGGGTTCATCGCCGCGCTTCCCGAGATCGCCGATGCGATCAGGCCTCGACCGGTGTCCGCGGTCACCGGTGAGACGACCTTGGAGTGGGCGCCGTACGGCGTGGTGCTCGGATGGCATGCAGCCAACTCCCCCGTCTGGGTGCCGACCCTCGTGTCCCTCTCCGCCCTTGTCGGAGGTAACAGCGTCCTTTGTCGACCATCGTCGCGCGTGCGGACGACGAGCGGTCTCGTGCTCGAGGCCATCGGTACAGCGTGGCCCGAGCGTGCGCTTCAGATCGTCGACTGCGATCGAGACGCCGCGGAGCGGCTCATCTGGAGTGACGGCGTCGATGCAGTCGTGGCGCACGCGTCGAGCGCGACCTGCAAGCGTCACCTGGCCCTTCTGGGGCGGGCATATGCGGACGGTGCCCGGCTTCGCCCCTACATCCCGGAAGGCTCTGGCAATGATGCGTTCCTGGTGCTCCCAGGCGCGGACATCCCACGCGCCGCCGCCGCGATCGCCACAGCGGCGTTCTCCAACTCCGGACAACTCTGCATGGCCGCCAAGCGCATCATCGTGGTCGAGCAGGTTTGGCCCGCACTGTGCCCCGCGCTCGTTGACGCGGTCGACGGTCTCGTCGTGGGTGATCCGCGGGCCGAGGGCACGGACATTGCCCCGCTTCCTCATGGCCGAGCACTTGCCAGGGCCCGCGAGGATCTCGCGGAGGCGCTGGCGTGCGGCGGGGAGATCGTCGCAGGGGGTGAGGATGCTGACGGCGTTCTCACACCGACGATCGTGCGCCTTTCGCCCGACATGAGATCGGTGCGGCTGTGGCGCGAGGAGAGTTTCGCCCCCGTGCGCGCGCTCGTCGTCGCCGACGATGTCGTTGATGCGATCCGTCTCGCGAACGACAGCGTGTACGCGCTCGGGGCCGCGGTGTTCGGTGGCACGGATGACTTGCTGGGACGACTCCGTGCGGCACGGATCGTCAAGGACGAGTCGCCGCTCTACCAGGACCCCCATCTGGTGGTGGGAGGCGTGGGGGAGAGCGGCCTTGCCGGCGCGCGACCCAAGCTCGAGCAACTCGTCTACGCGCGCCGTGTGCACCGCGGGACGGGTGGGCGCTAGGCCAGCACTCGGAGATGCTGCCAACGGACGAATGCCTCGAGGCCGGGCCGTCCGAGTTCGGTGCCCACGCCCGACCCTCGCCAGCCGCCGTATGGGGCATAGGGGACCACCACGCGCCAGCCGTTGATCACGACGGTGCCGCACTCGATGGACTGGGCCGTCTCCAGGCACGTGCGCATGTCACCCCCGCACACGTACCCGACGAGGCCGTAGTCGGGACGATTCGCCTCCGCGATCGCGGAGGCGACGTCGTCGACCTCGATCACTGAGACGATGGGTGTAAAGGGCTCCTCATCGATGACGCGAGTCCCCGGGCCCGCGCCCGTGACGAGTGCCGCTGCGACGCGTCGCCCGTCGAGCGCGTCGCCGCCCTCGACGTGGGCGCCCTTGGCGCGCGCATCATCAAGAAGCGCATGGTGTCTGATCACGCCGCGCTCGGTCGCCATCGGCCCGAGTTCGAGATCGGCGATACGAGCTCGCATCCGGTCGAGCACCTCACCCGCGAGCCCGGCCGGCACGAGTACGCGGTTGACCGAGTAGCACGCCTGCCCTGCGTTTGCGTAGCCCTGCGTGACGGCGACGTCGGTGACCACATCCAGATCGGCATCGGGGAGGACGACGAGCGGCCCATGCCCCCCGAGCTCGAGCGTCAGCGCCTTCAGCCGCGGTGCCGCCCAGGAGGCGATCTTTTCAGCGACCCGGCGCGACCCCGTGAAGGCGACCTTGTCGACACCAGGATGCGTCGCCAACGCCTCCCCGATCAACGGTCCATCGCCAGTCAGGCAGCTCACGGTTCCGGCGGGAAGGCCGGCCTCGACCGCGAGCTGGCAGACGCGCGCGGCCGCAAGCGGCGCTTCGATGGCCGGCTTGACGATGACGGTGCATCCGGCGGCAAGCGCCGGAGCGAGCTTCCAGACGACCAGGGCCACCGGGAAGTTCCAGGGGCTGATCGCCGCGACGACGCCGACGGGTGATGGGCGGATCCAGCTCCCCGTGGTCGGCGTCTGGCCGGGCAGCTGGGCTGTCCAGAGACGTTCCGCCTCACCTGCGAAGTAGTGGACGACCTCCGCCGCGCGCGCGACTTCGGCCGCGGCCTCAGTGATGGGCTTCCCCATCTCGTGGTGCATGAGGTCCGCGATCTCATCGGCGGCGGTGTCCACGGCGCGGCCGAAGCGCTCGAGCAGGACACCTCGCTCGCGTGGGGCCAGTGACGCCCATTCGTTGAGTGCGCGGCGTGCTGCCGCCACCGCCGCGTCTACGTCTCGTCGCCCCGCCATGCCCACATCGGCCATGACCTCACCGGAGAACGCGTCCTGAACCTGCCACCAGTCCTCGGTGTCCTGGAAGGTTCCCGCCACGAGGAGCGGCCAGCGAGGAGGGCTCCGCATCCTCAGGCGGCCCCTCGCCGTCCACGGCGGCTGGAGCTTCCTACTCGCTCGTCGGCGCGGACGATCTGGCGGATGCGCCATGGGGGAGTGTAGTCGGGGATGTGCTGGACCTCTTGCTGTGCGATGCGCCGGGCGCTTGCTGCGTCGGTCGCCCACACCTCGAGCACATGCACGTCACGTCGCACAAAGCGGTCGTTCTGGGATTCCCAGAGCGCAAAGGTCACTCGGTAACGGGTCGTCCCGGGGGCCATGGGCGTCAGCGGACGAAGGACCCCGAGCGACCACCGCTCCGACTTGTCGGAGCGCTCGCGCAGCGCCTCTTGTGCCGCTCGTCGTGCCTTGCGTGCATCCGCCGCTTCGACGACGAGACGTCCCGCCACGCACGCCTTCCCTCCTTCGCCGCGCCGGCGAAGGAGGGTGACCTCCCACGACGGCGCGCCCGAGCTCAGGGCCGCTCCTCCTCGACGGTCACAGTCGTGACCGTGATCTCTTCCTGCGGTCGATCGCGTCGGTCCGTCGCCGTGGTCCCGATCTGCTCGACGACCTCCGCTCCCTCGACGACCCGACCGAACCCCGTATGCGCGCCGTCGAGCCATGGTGTCGCCGCAGCGGTGACCACGAAGAACTGGCTGCCGTTCGTTCCGGGTCCGGCATTCGCCATCGCCAGCACGCCCTGCACAAGCGGCTGATCGTTAATCTCATCGGCGAAGACGTACCCCGGTCCCCCGGTGCCCGTCCCGAGCGGGCAGCCGCCCTGGATCATGAAGTCCCGAATCACGCGATGGAACACCGTGCCGTCATAGAAGCCGGATGCGGCGAGACCGACGAAGTTGCCGACCGTCTGCGGGGCCTTGTCCGGCCACAGCTCGCACCGGAACGCTCCGGCCGATGTCTCGAACACCGCGACGTAACGCGTATCGGGGTCGGCGGCGGGGGAAAGTTCAGGCATCGTGGACCTCGATTCTCGCACCGTCTGGAGCGTTCGTGGGGAGCGCACGATAACCATGATTATGGTGCATGTGGTTCCACGGGGGTCACCTTCGTGCGTTTCCCCAGGGCGCTGGCGAGATGCTCGTGGAGCCCATGGGCCAGCCGTTCAGCGAGCGCGATGACGGCAAGGTGGCAGTTCGCCGACGGCACCCGGGCGATCACCGAGGCATCGGCGATCGTCACTCCCACGACGCCACGAAGCCGACCCGCCGCGTCCACCACGGCGTCCGGGTCGTCGTCGCGACCCATGCGGCAGCTCCCGACCGGGTGGTGGAAGGTCTCGACGGCGCGAAGCGCGTGGTCGGGGTCCTGCATCCGCGGCCAGGGCGTGATGATGTCCTTGAGCGACGGCGCAGATGCGAGCTCCATCACTCGCCGACCGGCGGCCACCGCTGACGCGAGATCGGCGGGGTCGCCGAACCAGCCCATATCGATGACCGGCTGCTCGGTGGGATTGCGACTTTGGAGGCGGACCGAACCTCGCCGAGAACGCGCATCGGCGACCTGAACGTTGAAATCGGTCACGAGATGTCCGCCATCGCGGAAGCCCGAGTAGGGCATGATCTGGAAGTAGCGGCGCTCCCCTTCGACCTCGTTGCTCCCGGTCAGCAGGACCTGGTACCAGGGGCTCGGCCACTCCGGCGCTGGAATGCCGAGATCAAAGCGGTAGCCGATCTTGGGGTGGTCCTGCATCCCGCGTCCGAGGCCGGGGACCTCATGCTCGACCGGGATGGCGTGACGAGCGAGCTCGTCCTTGGGCCCGACTCCGGACCGAAGGAGTGCCGCTGGCGTCGCGTACGTTCCGAGTGCCATGACGACCTGATCGGCAGGGAGAGTGAGCGACTCGCCTCCGGGCCCCACGGCCTCCACTGCGGCTGCTCGGCCGTCGTGGAACCGGATGCGATCGACGAGTACGCCCGCATGCAGCGTGAGGTTCGGACGTGCGAGCGCAGGATCCAGATAGCGGTCTGCCGGCGTCTGGCGCACCCCGTCGTCCATGTTGAGCGGGATCGGGCCGATCCCCACGGCACCGGGGGCGTTGTGGTCGTCGATCCAGCCGTGACCCCGTGCCAGCGCGGCCTCGACGAAGCGCTCCTGGAACTCGAAGAACGCGCCCCGCGGGTAGCGCGAGATGGGGATCGGTCCGGCATCGCCGTGATAGGCGGCCTCACCGAACTGGCGGTCCTGCTCGATCGAGCACAGCCACGGCAGCCAGTCGTCCCAGCCATAGCCGTCGACGATCGCGCCCCACTCATCGTAGTGCTGTGGGTGACCGCGGAGGGCAATCGCGCCGTTGGTCACAGACGAGCCTCCGACCACCCGCCCACGAGGAACGTGGACGCTCTTGGGCGACTCTCCCGCGCGAGCCAGATACCCCCAGTCGTGCGTCTCCTTGATGATCCGGTGCGAGTGCGTCAGGGCGGCTGGCCAGCGCCCCGGGCGGTAGTGCGGACCGACCTCGAGGATGGTCACGTCGAGGTCCTCGGATTCCGACAGCCGTGCGGCCAGGACGCAGCCGGCGGTGCCGGCGCCGCAGATCACCACCCGCATCGGCTACCCGGCCGCCAGCCGTCCGCCGTCGACGACGAGGGTCTGCCCCGTCACGAAGCTGGCGGCGTCGCTGAGCAGGAAGATGATCGGCAACGCCGCCTCGTCGACGAGCCCCACACGGCCGATCGGCGCCTTGGCCACCAGCCGCTCCCTGAGCACAGGGTTCCGCTCCATCAGGTCCTCCACCATCTCGGTGGCGATCGTCCCGGGTGCCACCGAGTTGCAGAGCACGCCGGCGGGGCCCAGCTCCACCGCGAGTGTTCTGGTCATCGCCTCGAGCGCGGCCTTGCTCGCGTTGTAGGGGGCGATGTTCGGAAGACCGGTCAGGCCGGCGATCGACCCCAGGTTGACGATGCGTCCGCCCTGCCCGAGTTCGACGAGCCGCAACCCGGCCGCGCGCGCGAACGCCGCCGCTCCCAGGACGTTGACCCTGAGGACCTCGTCCCACTCGGCGAGGGGTGTCTCGGTGACCGGGTGGTAGTAGGGGTTGATTCCGGCATTGTTGACCAGTCCCCAGAGATCACCCAACCGATCCGCCGCCTCGATCGCCTCGGCCGCGGTCAGGGTGTCGCCGACGTCACCGACCACCTGGGCGGACGGGCCGGGCAGCGTTTTGGTCGTGGCGGCCAACGCCGCCTCCGTGCGGGCGACCAAGACCACGCTGCCGCCGCGGTGGGATATCTGGCGGGCGACCTCCGCCCCGATTCCGCGCGAGGCGCCGGTGACGATGACCGTGCGTCCGTCGAGGCGGAACGAGTCGCGCATGGCGGCAGTCTAGCCACCCGGCCGGGGTACACTTGACGTGCTTCGCACGACCCGTCCACCGAGCCGACGAGTACACGAGAGGGTGCCCATGTTGAGCTACGCCTTCACGGAAGAGCAGGAAGACCTTCGCCAGATGGTCCGCGAGTTCGCCCAGGCGGAGGTCGCCCCGCTGGTCGAGGAGGCGGAGCGTGAGGAGAAGTTCCCGGTCGAGCTGATCCCGAAGCTTGGTGAGCTCGGACTCCTCGGCATCGTCTTCCCCGAGGAGTACGGGGGCATCGGCGCGGACAAGATCACCGAGTGCATCTTTGTTGAGGAGATGTCGAAGGTGTGCGCCGGCATCACGGCCTCGGTGAATGCGCACGCGGACCTCGCGGCGTTCCCCATCTACAAGTTCGGCACCGACGCCCAGAAGGAGCGCTATCTGCCCCGGTCCATCGCCGGGGAGATCATCGGCGCCTACGCGATCACGGAGCCGAACACCGGCTCGGACGCAGCCGGGCTGGCAAGTCGTGCCGAGCGCAAGAACGGCGGCTATGTGATCAACGGCCGCAAGAACTTCATCACGAACGGGACGATCTGCGACTACTGCTTGGTCGCCGCGTACACGGACAAGTCCAACCGCGGTGAGGGCGTCAGCGTCTTCATCGTCGACCGCGACACGCCCGGGTTCGAGGTCACGCGCAAGCTGGAGAAGATGGGGCACCGCTCGTCGGACACGGCCGAGCTCGTGTTCGAGGACTGCGAGGTGCCGGAAGAAGCGCTGCTCGGCGGCAAGGAGGGTGCGTTCACGGCCCTAATGGAGGCACTGATCACCGGGCGGGTCAGCCACGGAGTCAAGTCAGCGGCGATCGCCGAGGCCGCATTCGACGCTGCCCTCCAGTACGCCACGGATCGCGAGGCGTTCGGGCGCAGCCTCTCCAAGTTCCAGGCGATCAGGTTCAAGCTCGCCGACATGGCAACGCGGATCGAGTCCGCCAAGGCGCTCGCATACAAGGCGGCATGGCTCTACTCGACCGGCCAGCCGTGTGTGAAGGAAGCCTCGATGGCCAAGTTCTACTCAGCCGAGGTTGCGGAGTACGTCACACGTGAGGCGGTCCAGATCCACGGGGGCTATGGCTACATCGTCGAGTACCCGGTGGAGCGGTACTACCGCGACGCCAAGCTCGCCTCGATCACTGAGGGCACGAGCGAGATCCAGCAGCTGATCATCGGGCGCGAGCTCGGTATCTAGCCCAGGGCTGTGTCCGCCCGGCGCCGAGGCGTCGGGCGGACCGACTGGCTCAGCCAGCGGCCGGCCGGCGCGCCCCGCCAGGGCGCCCGACGCGCGTCAGTGCGGACCGGACACCGTCCGCCGCCCGATCGGAGAATGACTTGCGGTGCGAGATCGCACGGTGCATGGCGTCGACGCGCGCCCGCAGCGCCTCGCGCTCGGCCTGCGCCTGAGCAAGCTCGGCGATGAGTCGGTCGCGCTCGGCCCGCAGGACCTCGACCTCGGGGTCACGGCCTCGCTCGGCTCTCAGGTCGTCAACAGAGTGACGTGCGATCAGAGTCCGCTGGGATCCGGAGGGACCGACGGTCTCGCCCTCGAGACGACCGGACTTCAGGTACCGCCAGATGGTCCGCTCGGAGACGCCCAGAAGCTGGGATGCCTCGGCGACCGTGAATGTGTGGGTGCTTTCAGTGGAGGTAGTCACGCCTCCACCGTTCGGCACCGAGCGCCCGACTCCTTGTCAGAGGCGGCGCGCCCGGTACCGTCGAGGCGGTGTCAGTCCGAGGTGCGGCGACGGATCAGCATGTTCCACTGACCCTTCTGCACAACCTTGTCGTCCTGGTTGAGCACCTCGACCTCGTAGATGCAGAACCCCTGCGCAGTGCTCTTGGGGTGCTCGGTCTTCTCCCCGATCGTCCGCTTGACGCGGATCGTGTCGTTGAAGAACACCGCCCCGCGGAACTGCCACTCGCGCAACCCCATGAAGGCGGCGGTCGCGATCTTGGGTTCCATCTGACCGACCTGCAGGCCCGTCGCGATCGACGCGACGAGCATCCCGTGGGCGACGCGCTGCCCGAACACCGAGCCCTCCGCCGCAACCTTGTCGGTGTGGAACCAGTTGAAGTCCCCCGACAGGCCGCAGAAGTTCACGACATCAGTCTCGGTGATGGTCCGTCCGGCCGAGATGGCGACGTCGCCCTCGGTCAGGTCCTCCCACAGCAGGCGCTCTTCAGCCACGAGATGCGCTCCTTGAATCGGGGTCGGCTTTGAAACGGCGTGAGGCTACAGGTTCTCGACACCCTGGCGGATGCGATCGAGGCCCTCCTCGAGGACGTCGTCAGGTGCCGCGTAGGTCACCCGGACATGGCCCTCGCCCTGGTCGCCGAACGCCGAGCCCGCCACGACGCCGACCTGGTAGTTCTCGATCAGGTAGTCAGCGAACTGCTGCGCGGTCATGCCCGTACCCCGGATGTCCGGGAAGACATAGAACGACCCGTCGGGAGTCGGGCACTCGACTCCGTCCATCGCGTTGAGCGTCGCCACCGTCTTGTCGCGCTTTGCCCGCAGACGTTCCGTGGTCTCCTCGACGTGGTCCTGGGGACCGGTGATCGCGGCCAGCGCGGCGAGCTGCACGAACGCCGGCACGTTGGTGACAGAGTTCTGCTGGAAGATGTCCATCGTCGTGATCAGGTCCTGGCTGGCGACGCACCAACCGATCCGGAACCCGGTCATGATGTAGGTCTTCGAGAAGGTGTCGACCAGCACGGAGCGGTCGGCCATGCCCTCGACCGCGGCGATCGTCTTGTGCTGGGCCGGCGAGTAGACCATGTGGCTGAAGATCTCGTCGGTCAGGACCGTGACGCCGTGCTCGACGCAAAGGGCCGCGATCTCCTCGAGCTGACCCACGACCATGCCGTTGGGCCGCTGCGGCGAGTTGATGATCAGCATCTTGGTGCGCGGGGTGATCAGGCTCCGCAGCGAGTCGAGGTCGAAGTGGTAGTCCGGCTCGACGAGCGGCGCGTAGACCACGCGGCCGCCGGCGTACGTGATCCAGAACTCGTCCGGCGGGTAGCCGGGGTTCGGGAAGATCACCTCGTCGCCCTGATCGACGATCGTCAAGAGCGACTGCGTCAGGGCGTGCTTGGCACCCATCGTGACGAGCACTTCCTCGCGCTTGGTCGGACGGCCGCGCTTGGTGGCCTCCTCGGCGATCGCGTCACGGAGCTCCGGCAGACCGGGGCCTGGGACATACCGGACATGACCATCGTGGATGGCCTTGGCGGCCGCCTCCATGATGTGGGGGGCCGGACGGAACTCCTCTCCCTGAAAGTCGCCCTTCTCAAAGTGGATGACGCGCTTGCCCGTCTCCCGCTCGAGGGCTTCCGCCTTGCGCATCGAGGCCCACTGCTTGGGCAACACGAAGTGCGAGGTGCGGCTGGAGAGGCGGACCGGGGACTTCGAAGCGGTGGTCGCCATCGGTGTGTTCTCCCTTCGGTGATGCTGGTTGGTCAGGAACGTTCCGGCGCACCGGCGGTCACCGGCTCACCGTGGAGGCCGCGTGGACGCGGCGAATCGATGCGATCGAGCGGATGCGCTCGGCGTGCACCGCCGTAGCCTGCGCTTGCGCCCAGGCGCCGCGACAGGCCCGCCGCCGCTCGCTTGACGGCCGCAGCGAACTCGTCGACACGCTCGGGTGTGATTCGAGTCGCCGGTCCGCCGATACCGAGCGCGGCGACCGCGCTGCCGGTGTGGTCGAAGACCGGGGCGCCCACACAGCGGAGCCCCTCGTCGTACTCCTCGTCGTCGACGGCGTATCCGCGGGCGCGGATCCTGCTGAGTTCGGTCTCGAGGTCTTCCAGGGTGGTGATGGTCCGACCCGTGTAGCGCGCAAGGCCACGCTCGGCGATGATCCGCTCGACCTCCTCGAAGGGCAGGTCTGCGAGGAGGACCTTTCCGAGGTTGGTCGCATGGGCCGGGTACCCCTTCCCCACCGCAGCAGGTATCCGAAGCGCCCGACGAGCCTCGACTCGTTCGACGTAGATCGCCTCGCCGTTGTCGAGCACGGCAAGATGTCCGGTCTCCCCGGTGTCAGCGACGAGGTCTTCGAGGAAGGGCAGTGCCTCCTCCCAGAGATTCATGCGCTGCATCACGAGGCCCGCCAACTCGAGGATACGAATGCCGAGTCGGTATCGGCCGCTTCGAGGATTGCGCTCGACCAGACCCCCGGCCTCGAGGTTCACGAGGAATCGGTGGACCGTCGACTTGTGGAGCCCGACCCTGGAGGACAGCTCGGTGACACCCAACTCGGGCTCATCGACAGAAAACGCGTCGAGCAACGACACCGCCCGCTCGACAGCCTGGATCCGGTAATGCTCACCGACCCGAGGCGACGCGGGGTCGGCCCGGTCCGGGTGGACCTCGGTGGGTGGCTGGTGGCTGTCTCGCATGTTGAGCATGTGTCTTGTGATCGTTGAGACAATCCCTGTCTACCACCCGGCGTTCACGGGCCACAAGGGCGAAGGCCACCTTTTGGTACCGCGTCTTACTAGGCAAGACGCACGACATCAATGACTTGCGTGTGCGAGGATGGGCCGACGCTCGCATCACTCGGCACAATCATCCCGCAGGTGGCGACGCGCAAACGCTGGGGGGCAACGTGGCGTACGAAGACATTCTGTACGAGGTCGAGGCCGGCCGGGCAACGATCACCATCAACCGGCCGGATCGCCTGAACGCCTTTCGCGTCCAAACCGTGCGCGAGCTGGCCGAGGCGTTCGAGGCGGCAGCCGATGACGAGGCCGTCGGGGTGATCGTCCTGACCGGCGCTGGCGATCGCGCGTTCTGCGTCGGGGGCGACGTTCGCGACCCGACCCGAACGACAGCCCAAAAGCGCGGACTCCACCATCTCCACGACCGGCTCGCGTTGGGGATTCGCAACTGCGGCAAGCCGGTCATCGCGCGTGTGAAGGGGTATTGCATCGGCGGGGGCAACGAGCTCAACGTCATGTGCGACCTGACCATCTCGGGTGCTTCGGGCCGCTTCGGCCAGGCGGGACCCAAGATCGGCTCGGCGCCGCTGTGGTGGGGGTGCCAGTTGCTTCCGCTGACGGTCGGCGAGAAGAAGGCCCGAGAGATCCTCTATCTCACTCGCCAGTACACCGCCGATGAGGCGCTTCAGATGGGGCTGGTCAACGCGGTCGTGCCCGACGAGGAGCTCGACGACGAGGTCGATCGCTGGTGCACCGACATCCTGCGGCGCTCTCCGCAGGGCCTTCGATTCGCGAAGATCGCCATGAACGCACAGAGCGATCTCCTGTACGGCCAGGTGCAGCACGGGATGGAGCTCGTGGCGCTCAATCACGTACACGGCCCCGAGCCGCAGGAGGGGATCGCGAGCTTCCAGGACAAGCGGCCGGCCGATTGGCGGAAGTTCCGCGACGGCCAGGGGCCGGAGCCGGGAGCGTGAGCACGCTCTCCGCGCCCACGTTCCGCTCGGTCCGCCCCGCGATCGCTGAAGCACTCGATGCGGCCCTTGAGGAGCGCCGGCTGGACTCCGAGCAGGCCCTCGCGCTCTCCGCCGCGCACGGGGCCGCCGAACACACCGCCATCTGGGCCGCGGCGGCCGCGGTTCGCGATCGCGGGAAGGCGCCCCATGTGACCTACTCGCGCAAGGTCTTCATCCCGCTCACCAACCTGTGCCGGGACATCTGCAGCTACTGCACCTTCGCGCGGACGCCGGGGGACGGCGTCGCCCACACGATGACGCCCGACGAAGTCCTCGCCATCGCGACGGCGGGCGCGCGGATGGGATGCAAGGAGGCGCTGTTCACCTTGGGAGACCGTCCAGAGGTGCGCTTCGAATCACACCGCATCCAGCTTCGTCGTCTCGGATACGAGTCCACCCACGCCTATCTCGTGGACATGTGCCGCCGGGTGCTCGAGGAGACGGGCCTTCTCCCCCACCCCAACGCGGGCATCCTCAGTCGGCGAGAGCTCGTCGAGTTGCGCGAGGTCTCGCCGAGCCAGGGGATGATGCTCGAGTCGGTCTCGGAACGTCTCTGCGCGCCGGGTGGTCCGCACGCGGATGCACCCGACAAGCGACCTCGCACACGTCTGGCGATGATTCGCCGCGCAGGCGAGCTCGGGATTCCGTTCACCTCGGGCATTTTGATCGGAATCGGCGAGACGCATCGCGAACGCGTCGAAGCGCTGCTGGCGCTTCGGGAGCTGCATGAGCGCTTCGGCCACATCCAGGAAGTCATCGTCCAGAACTTCCGCGCCAAGCCGGACACACCGATGGCGGAGATCGGCGAGCCGGGATTGGTCGACCTCATGACCACCTGTGCGATCGCACGGCTCGTGATGGGACCGGATGCCAACGTCCAAGCGCCCCCGAATCTCTCCTCGGACCACGGCCCGCTTCTGGCGGTTGGGATCAACGACTGGGGCGGGATCTCTCCTCTGACGCCGGACTTCGTGAACCCAGAGGCGCCCTGGCCTGAGATTGACCGGCTGGCGGTGTTGTGTGAGGAGACCGGCTATCCGCTTCGAGAGCGGCTCACGATCTATCCGGAGTACGTCGACGACGACCGATTCCTGGACGAAGGTCTGCGACAGCGAGTGCGGGAGATGGCTGACGATGCAGGACTTGCTCGCTGACCTCGCCCATACGGTGGTCACCTTCTGTCGCCGCGAATCGGGTCGG
>Ga0055584_100002889_pt1 | contig 17032 bp, 10 predicted proteins | sample OSDHelmetaG_FD_58716 | JGI IMG/M metagenome (GOLD analysis project Ga0055584, IMG submission 58716) | Pelagic marine sediment microbial communities from the LTER site Helgoland, North Sea, for post-phytoplankton bloom and carbon turnover... | ecosystem: Environmental > Aquatic > Marine >... | reverse complement strand
AAGAACAGCAGGAAGAATTAGAATCTGAATCTGTTAATGATTATGAAAATACTCAAGAATTTGATTTATATACTCATTGTATATTGTCAATTGATGGTGAAACTTACAACATTAGGCAAGAAGTTAATGGTATTGTGTTGGTTGATTATGAAGTTGGTGTTGAAGAACTACCTTTTGTAGCGCCAAGACTTTATAAAAGAAGTGATTCGAATTATGGCGAAAGTTTTTGCTACAGATTTTATGATGATTTGCGAGATTTAAACAATTATCGTTTACAATTAAAAATTGCCGTTGCTATTATGACAAAAGTCACATGGATGGTAAACCCAAGAGGTTCAGCTAAGGTTCGAGATTTGCAAAGATCGAGATCTGGCGAATCAATCGTTGGTCAGAATGGTGATATCACGATACTTCAGGCTCAAAATACGCCTCAAATAAATGTAATCACTGGAATAATCGATAATATAGAATCAAAACTTCGTGAAAATTTCTTGATGATGTCGGTTCGAGTGTCAGAAAGAACAACTGCTGAAGAAATTCGAGCGGGTCAGGAAGAACACGACCAAGTCAACGGCGGTATCTTTTCAAATCTTGCTCAAGAACTTCAATTACCCTCTGTTAAAATAGTTGAAAATATATTATTAGAAACAGACGATGATTATGTTCTTTTACCAAGAACACAAGACAAAATTGTTACTGGTGTTGAGGCTATAGGTAGGTCAAAAGAAGTTCAGTTGTTCAGAACATTTATTTCTTTAATTGGTGAAGGTGCAAGCCTAAAACCATCATTATTGGATTATGTAGACGAGGAATGGATGGCGAATCAGATAATGAAAGCGACAGGCGTTGATGAAAAAGCAATTCTTTCAAAAGATACAGTTGCAGAAAAACGACAAGCTCAAGCTCAACAAGCTCAACAACAAATGCTTCAAAACCAAATGTTGCAAAGCGGTAGCAAAATAGCAGAACAAACAATAAACAATCAAACAAAAAAATAAAAATTTAATCAATGGAGATAAACCAAATGACAGTAGCAAAAAAAGTTAATGAAAAAAAAGTTGAAATTTTAACAGTTGACCCAGAAGTGGCGGTTGAAGATGTTCGATTAGAACGAATTTCTGAACTTAAAGCCAAGGAAACATTCACAAAAGACGAAATGATTGAATTAATGAATCTTGAAAAAGAGGTTCTTTTAGAAGCACATGAAATTGAAAAACATGATCTTTTAAAAAATCAATCAAGAATCACTGATTCAACAATAATTCGCGAATCTGTAGTTCTAAGTTCTGGCGTTGGCAAAGGCATTAAATTAATCAAGCATTAATATTAGTGTTAACTCAAAAAAAAGTGAAGTGCGATTTTTAATTGTGCTTCCAGTTCGAAAAAACATTAAATTAATCAAGAATTAAATTAATGTTAAAAAAGTAAGTTAAATTTTTAATTATACTTTCAGCAACACCAGACATTAAATTAATCAGGTTTTAATATTAATGTCGGAACAGGAAGGAATTTCAAAAATGTTGTTAGCCTTTCTGTTTTTAAAAAATAAACCCACACAAATATAGGAAATAAAAAATGTCAAACTTAGATATAGAATCAATGCAAGAAGGCCTTTTTGACAAGGTTGCGTCAAGTCATGGTTCAAAATTTATAAAATCTGAAGAATTTACAGCACCATTCGGTGCAAACGCCCCTTCTTATAAAGAAGAAGACGAAGTGATGACAAAGCCTGAGCAAGACATCATAATTCAAAAAGAAAACACTTTTAAAGACACCTCAGTCTTTGAATTCGACATGGAAAAACAAGGAGAGCAAGTTGACAATATTGAAAATAATGAAGAAGATGATGAAATTGATGAAGAATTTACATTTGAAAATGAAACCGACACTGATGAAAGTGATGAACTGGATGAAAGCGAAGATGGAAAAACTGAAGAACTTACTCGCGAAGAAACTTTATTAAAAAGAATTGAAGAATTAGAAAAGAAATACGAATACGAAGAAAGCGAAAAGAACTTTGAAAAAAAATATTCAAAAGAAAAAGAGGTTATGCCTCGAATTACTGAATATGAGTTCGCTGATTTGGGTCGAATCTTGGCTAAGAAGGGGGCTTTACCCGAAGAAAACATTAAATCATTGATGGAACGTGGCTATGAAAGAGAAGCTATTGACTCATATGTAAAAAATGCATTATCAGCATTTAAATCTGAGGAAAAAATAATTCCAGAAGTGAACCAAAATCAAGTTCGTGACTCTTATTCTAAAGAGTTGAATTTGTCAAGAGTTGAATTTGATTCTTTGGTTGATTCTTTTGTTGGTTCTGTTACTGAAGAACAAATAAATAAATTTGAGAGTTTAGATTCTGACAAACAAATAATTTATTTGCAAAAATTTCAAGTTCAAAAAATAAAACATGATCAAAAAATGTCGGAAGAAAAAAGAATTAAAGAATCAGACAAAAAAAGAAAAACCATGATTCGCGGAAATCAAACAAGAACTGAAAAGAAAGCTGAATATGCTGATATTTCTATTGATGAAGCTTTAAAAAATCATAAAAAGGCTATTAGAGAAAGATCTTCAAGCGACATAATTAAATGGGCCTCGATCCTAAATAAGAAAGGTCATAACGATGGATTCTCATTCTAAAGGTTGAATCATTTGGGAAGTAACATTCCCAGAAAATAAATTGTTTTAAAAAAAATAAATATAATAAACTAAAAAGGAAAAATTATATATGTCTACAGTACCAAGCAACTACACTGGTTCTACACCAGGCGCTGATAATGCATACACGCCAAGCGCTGATGAAGCAGAGAACCGCAAGAACTTTCAAATGTTATACATCTCAACTGTATATCGCGCGATGCAAGATAAATTAATATTCACAAAGAATATCACAAAAAAAACTTTGGCGAAAGGTGCTAAAAGCGCTGTATTTCCATTTACTGGTGTTAAAACCGCAAGACATTTACAACGTACTGAAAAAATTGCAGGTTCTGCATTAGCTTTCACTCAAAAAGTTATTGAACTTGATGACTTGATGTATTCTGATTCATTTATTGCAACAGTTGATACTATCATGTCAAACATGGATATAATCGCTGAAAATGCTACTGCTGATGGTGAAGCAATTGCAAAAGAACTTGAATATCAAGCAAACATCATGATCAACAAATCAGCAACTTTAAATCACCCAATCAAAAATGAAGATGGTTCTTACCGCCGTGGTGGTTCTGAAATCGTTCTTAATGCTGTTGGTGATGAAGAAGATTCAGAAAAATTAATACAAGCATTTAAATTACTTGCTAAAGATTTTGCTGAAAAGAATGTTGATGTTTCAGAATGTATCCTTGCTGTAACTCCTGCTGTGTTCTTTACTTTACTTGATTCAGACAAATTAATTAACATTAATACTTCTGAAGGTAATGGTAACTACTCAACAGCTACATTAAAAGGTATCTTTGGCTTTAAATTGCAAATGACTAACCTTATTGTAGATTTTAACCCTTCTGTTGAATGGGTTGGTAAATACACAGGCTTGCAGTCTAAATACAATCATGACTGTTCAAAAACAATAGCACTTGCATTTAATGCTGATGCGGCAGGTTTCCTTGTTGCACGTGATATTAAAATGGAAGAAGGCTATGAAATGGACGCACAAGGTAAAATGATCGTTGTAAGTATATTCAAAGGCTTCGACACACTTAACCCTGTTGGTGCAGGTCGTATCTTAAGCGCATAGTAAACTCAAAAATCCCTCACTTAATAGTGTTGGGATTTTTTTATAAAAGGCAATGATATGGAAAAAATAGACGCTATTAATGAAGTATTATCAATACTTGGCGAAGAAGAAATTAACAGCATTGACGAAATGAGCTTTGAAGCGCAATCTGTTGATAAAATTATAGATAGAGTTTCAAGAGAGGTATGTATGGACGGTGAACCATTTAATCTGGTCCCATTCAGCCTAAAGCCTAACTCTAACGGTGAAATTGTTTTAAGCAATTTAGTTTTAAACATAGATGTCGATGATTCCGATGGGTCTTATCGAATAATTAAAGATGAAGGATTTTACAAAATAAAAGACTTTATAAAAAACACATTCAAAATAGGCAAAACCTTAACTGGTGAAATGAAAATCAATTTCCCATTTGAAGATCTCGACCCTGTTATTCAAAATTACATAATAAAAAAAGTATGCTTGAAGAAAATAGCTACAGACCTTGGAAATAAAGATTTGATAAATTTAGCCAATAATGATTTAGATATTGCATTGACTGAATATGTAAGACATAGCTTGAGCATCTACAACGTAAATCTAAACGACAATGAATATACAAGATCTTTTGACAGATATTACAATATAATAAACAACTAATAAAGGATTAAAAATGAGCCTATTAACAAGACACATAGAAAATTATATTGGTGGTGTATCTCAACAATCTTATAACTCAAGATACACAAACCAATTCAACGAACAAATAAATTGCATTAGCTCTGTTGTTAATGGACTCATAAAAAGACCACCCGCAGAGTTAGTAATATCAAAAAATGCAGAAAACGTAAAAGTAAAAACACATAAATATTCAAGAAGTTCTGAAAAGGATGGTAATTTTTTAATTAATATAATTCAAGATTTAGATAATGATTATGTTTCAATTTTTATAACAGACCTTTTAGGTAATGAAATACCTTTTGAAGATCAAGCAAACTTGCTTGAGACATATATAGCCGTAGGAAAAAATATTGACAATTTAAGATTCTTGTCTTTAGAAGACACTACATTTATAATCAACCCTGATGTAATTGTTAAAAAAAGCACTGATAAATCACCTGAAAGACCGCTACAAGCTATGGTTTATGTAAAACAAACAGACTATGGAAAGGAATTTAAAGTTACTATAAATGGCACAATAGAAGCTTCTTACACTACACCAAATGGTGCTAATGCCGCTGATTCTCTAAGCGCAGGAACAGATTTTGTTGCAGAAAAATTAAGCGCATCAATGACTGAACAAGGTGTTAGTAATTACATTATAGGCGGTAATATTATAATAATAAACCTTACATCAGAATCTGATTCAGTAGCAACTTCAGATGGTTTAGGTGGTCGTGGTGTTTTAGGTGTTTATAAAACAGTAGGTAGTTTTACAGATTTACCAAATCAAGCTCCTAACAACTTTATAGTAAAAATAATTAATACCGATGAAAATGACAGTGATGATTATTATGTAAAATTTATTTCAGATGGTGATGGTGATGGTGTTGGAACATGGACCGAAACAATAGGACCTGATCTTTTAATTTCTTTCAATTCTGACACTATGCCAATATCTCTGGTTTATGACGAAAACAATAACAAATTCATTTCAAGAGTTACAGAATGGGATGAAAGAAAAGCAGGTGATGATGATACAAATCCATTTCCGAGTATTGTTGATTCTAAAATAAATGATATATTTCTTTATAAAGACAGATTGGGCTTTATTACTGAAACATACGTAATACTATCACAAGGTTCTAATTATTTCAACTTTTTTAGGCAAGGTGTAATCACTCAATATGATCAAGATGTTCTTGATGTTGGTTCAAACTCTTATGACAGTTATATATTGCACAGCGCGGTTCCTTGGAATGAGGTTCTAATGTTGTTCAGTCGTGATAAGCAATTTGTAATTAGAAGTACAGGCGGGGCGTTAACATCAAAAACTATTTCTATAAATCAAGCAGGGTCATACGAAAGTAGCCCATTAACAAAACCAAAAGAAGCAGGAACGAATTTACTATTTCCAGCAACTAATGGTTCTAATTCAAACCTTTATGAGATGTTTTTGACAAGTTACGAAAATATAGAAGCGAGAAATACCACCGCCCATGTATCTAACTACGTGCCTAAAAACATTAAAACAATTGAGGTTCTGGATGTGTATAATTTGTGTGCTATGATGTCTGCTGAAGATGCTAAAACAATTTATATATATCAATATTTGTTTAATGGTTCCGAAAAGGTTCAAAATGCTTTTCACAAATGGACTTTTGATGTTGAAGAAATTTTTGATTTTAAATTTATCGACAATAATATGTATATCATTTGTAAAATTGAAGATTCTATTAGTGTGCTGAGTCTTGAAATAAACGACATACAAAAGGATCAAGGATTGGATTTTAAAATTCATCTTGATAAAAGGGCTGATGAAACTAAAACGATAATGACTTATGACTCAAACACTGAAATAACTTCAATGCACATGCCATTTGCTTATAGCAACCCATCTTTTGTAGTTAGAAGCATCAATAATTTGCCTATTGGCTATGTCATTAAGCCAATAGAAATCGTTGGTAATATGGCCTATTTCGATGGTTCAATAATTGATGAAGAGTTTTACATTGGTGAAAATTATTCTCAATATTTGGAACATTCAACAATCACAAGTTTAAACCCTTACACTGAAAAAATCAATTTGGGTGGTAGAATTCAAATACTAACACATCAAATAAATTTTGACAATACTGGATATTTTAGAACAGTAGTTACTAAAAAGCCTTTATCGGATAAAACTTCAGAGTATTGGAGTAAAAAACTTAATGATTATGAAAATGATTTTGAAGAAATAAAAATGAAATCAGGATTTTTTAAATATTCTGTAAAATCAAGAAACTATGAATGTGTATTATCTATTATTAATGATTCACATTTACCTTGTAATATTCAAAGCAGTGAATACTCTTACAGATACTACAAAAACACAAACTAAATATCGAGGGGCAACCCCCCTCCTTATTAAAACAAAAGGAATACAAATATGAATGTCAACAATTTAAGAAAAACAACAAGTGATGATGTCAAATTTATAGCTAACAATCTTAGATATGCTGACAAAAATGAAATCTATGCATCATCTGGAAACTACTTGTACTACTCAAGATTGATCGAAAGTTATGACTTGAGCAATAAATGTTATACATGGACCATAAACGGATTGCCTGCGATGATTGTCGGAATATGCGATGATAATAAGGGCGGTGGTATAATATGGGCTATGGGAACAGATGAAATCACAAAAGAAAGAAAATTCTTTTTAAAGGAATCAGTTAAAATAATTGAAGAATTTAAAAAAGATTATGAAAAAATATATAACTATGTTTATTCTAAAAATTATCTACATATTGAATGGCTTAAAAGGGTTGGTTTTAATGTGGGGGGTGATGTTATAGAGTTGCATAATAATGAAGAATTTATTTATTTTGAAATGGAGAAATAAAAATGTGCGATCCTGTAACATTATCAATAACTATGGCGGGACTTGCGGCGGCTCAAGCAGGGACCCAAGTCATGCAAGAAAAAGAACAACAAAAAATGCAAATAAAAGCCCAAGAAAATCAGGCTAAAGCAGAAATAATCAACTACAACTTTGATCAAAAAAACTTAGAAAATGAAATGATATCAAATAGAGATGCTACTGAAAATGAGTTTTTTGAATCTACTATAAAAAATGCAGAAATGCGTTCAACCTTAGCAAGTCAAGCTTCAGAAACTGGAATAACAGGTAATACACTTGCCGCTTCGGACCAAGCTTTGAATGCTTTATTCGGTAGAGAATCAAATGTTGCAGACAGAAACTATGACATACTTGCACAATCTGGACAAAGTCGTTCCGATGCAGGGTATAATTCATTAACTTCTACACTAAACGGACTTAGCGGTTCAGTAAGTGGGCCAGGCGTTCTTGATAGTACTTTGAAAATAGCGGCGGCGGGAGTTGGCGGTTATGCTTCTGGTCAATCAATGTCAAAAAATAAATAAAGGATAAAAAAAATGGCTTTAAATACATTAAATTTAACAAATTCAAGAGCTGTTGCCGCGCCAGTAAGTTCAAAAAAAAGCGGAAAACTAAAAGCATGGTCGGACGCTATAGGTGCGACAGAAGATATTGTCAAAACAGTAAGTGGTTTAAAACAAGCCGCTGACCAGAAACAAATGCTTGTCGATGAACAAAGTGACTTTGCTAAAATAGAACTTGCTAAAGCAGAGAATCAAGATTTGAATTCGATTCAATTAATAACGGCTCGCGGTATCAGTGCAAGAGATGACGCGTATACTTCAATAAAAACAAACGAATTAAGCAGAGAGGCCCAAATTGATGGTGCTAAAGAAGGGAAAAAACAATCTGAAATATTTTCCGACTTTCAACATAAACAATTAGACCTTGCGTTTAATAGCGGAAATGAAGAACAAAAAAACCTTCTTGTTAAAAAATTCAACAACATGGGCGAACAATATAGTCAAAACATTTTTAGTCAAGAATTATCTGAAACTAATGAAAACAAAAGAATGTATGACGAAAATACTGTTGCACTTGCAAATTCAAGAAATGAATTAACAAATCCGCAACAAATAGAAATGTGGGATATTCAAGACGCAAATACTGATGCAATTGTCGCGGCAAATAAAAACCAAAATGATGCTGTTTTAAATGGTTGGACAACTGAACAACAACTTTTGGAATTTGAAAAAACAATTGATGCTATGGCTCTTGAAAATAGAGATAATATTTCCTATGTAAATAGCCTTTCAAGATCGTATATTAATTCAAAAAATCAAATTGAAGCGAACGGAGCAAAGAAACGTGCATCTGAAGTGATTGAAATTCGTAATAACTCTGAAATTAGATCTGCAAAAGTTTTATGGGAAAATCCAAACTCGCCGCAATTAGCGGGCGAAGGATTAGGCAATTCTATAAATAGCTTAATAGCAACAGGTAAATCATCAGAACAAAACACGAAAAATAGTTTAATGGCCCAACTTAATGAATGGAATTCACCGTCTACTGCAAATGGAAATGTTGGTTCTATTCCTAACAATGTTGTTAACTTTTTAAAACAAGATAGACCTGACGGCACTGCGGGTTGGTATTACACTGACGGTTCTATTAAAAGAATGGTTGATGATAATTCAAGAATGGTTTTCAATCAAGGAAAAGCTCCGAAAGAAGCAGGCCCAACCGAAGATCAAATATATGAAGCGGGTAAATATTTAAAAGATTTGAAAGGTAAGGAAATACTTAACATTGAAGAAATAAAATATGCTCGCGAAAATGGATTGATAAGCAAAGCAGAATATTTTAAATATAGAGATGATTTTTCAACACAAGAAGATTCAAGAGTAACAGCAAATGAATTATCTGAAATATTATCAATGGAGCGAGGCGATGATAGAACTGCACGTTATACAGCACTATCTATAGACAAAAGCCCTGATTCTTTAAAATATGCGGCTAATAAAATTGTTAAGGATTCATTTACTGGTTCAGATGGTAAAATCAATATTCCAAAACTTCAAGAAACATTAGTTGGAAATCCAGACAGTCCTATTGTAAGAAAAATGATTTCAACAGCGGAATTGACAGGATATATGCCAGACTCTTTAACGAACATGATGAATTCAAATTTAACAGTAGCAGGTTTTGATGAATACGCTTCAAATATTTCTATTTTATCAACTTCTAAAGATCAAGATGTTGTCAACTTCTTAAAATCATCTATGACAAAAAAGAATCTTGATAGAGCTGAAACTTTCATTAATATTATGAAAGACAATCCAGACCTTGAAAGAAGCCAAATAGTAAGCCTTGTGAATAAAACTGAAAGACAAGGTGTTGGATTTATAGCTGAAAATCAATCTGATTTAAATTATGGCGAAAGTAATTATAAAAAAGATTTAATGAAAGCTGTTGATGATATTTCAAAAGACCGAAGTACTGGCATTCTTGGATTTTTCCAATCTGACGGTAGCAACAGAAAATTTGTGACTGATATTTTAGGAAGAACTTATAATCAAATAAGTGTTTTGAATCCTGAGGCAAGTGCTGAGGAAAAAATGGAAATGGCAAAATCAAAAGTGAGAGAAAACTATATTGAAATTGGCGGTATTGTGGTTCCTAACAACACAACTACACCAAAGGATATAATAGCAAGAGACTATTCACCAAAAATGAATGACTTTAAAAACTTACTTGCGCAAGACTATTTTGGGGATTATACAAGAGGAAATGATATTTATATCACTACCGATGAAAGAACCGCCGAAACTGGATTGTATTCTATACATGAAAAAGGAACTAACGTAAAACTTGGATCTACTTACATGATGGAGCATTCAGATGGAATAAATCCATCTTTCTTGGATTCAGCAAATGGTATAATCTCATTAAATCAAATAAAATCTCAAGTTGAAAAAAATAAAAGAAGAGAATTCGGCAGACTTATTAGAAATGGAGAGTTTTCTTTAGGTTATGATAAGTTTTTAGAAGAAAATATTTATCAAGTTCAATATGATAACATCACAAGCAACAGCAGAGATGAATATGATAATGAAGTTTTAAAAGATAAATTGCTTTCAAGTCCTAAATTCTTGCCTGTTATTAATTCACTTGATGAATATGATGATGAAAATGAATCAACTGCTTCACGAATTGAACGAAGATCTAAAATAGTGGAAAAAGAAATATTAAATGTTAAAGAAACTTACTTTAATCCAAAAAATGAAACCTATTTAAAAGATTCTGAATCAATAACTGAAAAAGATAAAAACCTAATTGTCAATCAATATTTAACAAGACAAAGAAAAGAAAATAAGAAAGACGAATTAACTATGAAAGAAATTTATGCAGTTTATGAAAAGCATGTTGCGGCTATTAAAAAAGTCAAAGACAGACAGCTAAATTCAAAAACTAAAGATGCATCTTATTATAGAAATTCAATTAACTTTTCGAAAGGCGATTATTCAGCAATTCCAAAAATTAGACTAAGAAACTAAATAAAGGTAATTTTATGATTAAAAAATATAAATTAACCTATTATAATGAAATTGGTGTTGGATCTAAGGGTCCACACCACCCTTCTTATAGTAGCGGAGTAACAATTGGGTGTGGTTATGACCTTAAACACAAAACAATTGACGAAATGAGAGATGATTTTAAAGCCTCTGGTATATCAATCGACTTATCAAAAGCAATCGGTTTAAAAGGCAATGAAGCATCTTTGTTTTGCAAAATGAATAGTAACTTAAAAATAACAGACTTGCAACAAGAACTTTTATTTGAAGTTATATGTCCTAAATATGAAAAAGAAACTATAAAAGAATATAAAAGAATGTTTAGAAACAGCCCTGATTATCAAGACTTGGATGAAAACATAAAAAATCTTTTATTTGATTTCAATTATAACTTGGGATCAATAAATGGATTTCCTAAATTCTTTAAAGCTTTGATGAATGGAGACAAACAAAGTGCTTTCAATAACTACAAAAGATTTGCAGATGGGAAACCATTAGGAAGACGAAATGATGATACAAGAAAAATATTAGAAAGCCACAATTTTAGAAATCAATTTGGGCTATAAGTAGGGGGGTTGCTCCTTGCTTTGCCCCTTAAAAATAAAGGATAAATTAAAATGAATACAGACATCGAAAATATACACGAAAAATTAGATAAAGAAGAAATCAAAATTCCAGAAATAAATGGTTTTAAAGCCCCTGCCCCTTCACAAGAAGTTGCACCACTAACAGAATCAACAATTGCGCCAGTGATTGAAGCCGTTCAAGAAATTGCTGAACCTGTTGAAGAACAATCATATTCAGTGCAAAGAATAAATGACACTGAAAAATACGATAATTCAGCAAGCTTTGAGCCTCGAATCGATGCTAATAACTCAAATAATTTTTCCATTCGTGAAAGTCAAAATTTATTTTTAAAAGGTTTAAAATCAAAAGAACAAAATTTAATCAAATCAAAAGAGCAAGAACTAAAATCATTCGGTCAAGCAATCGATAATGGTGAATTGCTATGGGATGACGTAAAACAATCCGAACAGGTCATTCCGTCATTAACAAACTATTTCAAAGAAAACAGCTTTGAAGCTCAAGAAGGTTATATTGTAGATATTCCAAAACTTCAAGAGAATGACATTCCAATGGATTATTGGGATGATTTCGACAATGTTCAATCGGAAGATGAATTTGAAGAAATAAAATCAAATTTAAACGACCAATTAGAAAGAGATGAACGATTTGAAAATGTTGGTGTTATGAAGCATTTAATGTACTCAGCAGGCGCGAGTTTAACTGACCCTATACAATTAGGCGTTGGTGTATTAACAGGCGGCGCATTCGGCTATTTAAAAGCGGGAAGCACTTTGGGAAAACTTGGTGTGTCATTCGCAAGTGGTTCTGTTGAAGGTGCTATTGTTGGTGGATTAATAAGTAAAGGACAACATACATACAACATCAATGACCTTTTACTTGATACTTTGCTTGGTGGTGTTTTAAACACTGGATTTACTGGCGTTGGTATTGGTGCAAGAAAGGTAGTTGATTCAAGTCGTGCAAGACGTTTAAGTAGATACGAAAGTACTATAATGTCACAAGATGATTTAAATTCACAAATGGATTTAGAAAGTGCAAGAGAATCGGGTAACGCGCAAAGACGTCAGGAAGATTATATAAACGGCGATGATATTGATTTTGAAGCAGAGGTTGATATATCAACAAGAGCTTCTGAAGTTGTAAATAATCAACGATCGGCACGTGATGAAATAAGTATAAACGAACAAGTTAATAATATACCAAACGTTGATGCAATTGCAGAAATCTGGAATAATCAAAATTCATTAATTACAGATGATCTTGTTGTTAAGGGTTTAAACTTACAATCAATGAACAAAAGACTTGATGAAATGAGAAATGATTTTTCGGTTGACTATAACGAAACAGAACTTTTCGCGGAATCAATACAAAACCTTCAATCAGAATTTGATGATTTATTAGATTACAAATTCAAAAAAGATGCAGAATTTGATGATTTTAACAAACTTAGTGCAATTGAAAAAGTTGAATATATTGATGCAAAAACAAAAGAAACCTTTGGTGATGTTGCAACAGATTCTTTCGCAGTTAAAGAGAGAAAAGATTTTGATGAATATATTAAAATACTTAATGAAGATGAACTAAGAGTTAAAAACAACATTGATTCTAACGTTCCAAAATTAGATACTGAAGAAAAACTTGAAATATTCGATGAAGCCTTTAAAGAGGAAAGATTATTAATTTCTGAAGATGAACTGCTTGATTTTGGTAATGGTCCAATCCATAAAGGTGTTGGTGCTGATGCTAATAAAGAATTCGACCTTGACAATGGCGATAGCTTGATTGATAAAACAAGAAGTTTTGAATTTGAATCTGATAATGTTAAAGTACAAAAATTAGAGCAAGAACTTTCTGATTATGATATTAATGTAAATCAAACCATAAACAGATTGCCAAACCAATTGAAAAGCGTTGATGTTATTTCTGAAAAATTAAGTCGTCAAGGTGGTCATGGTGCTTTATTATCTGATTTAGTATTTGATAGAATCGCGGCAAAAATAGATCTTCCTGCTTTACAAAAAAGATATGCTGTTGAAGTATTTAATCGTGCTGAACAATATAACATTTCAAATTTAAAAACTGATTATTTAAACAAATTGAGAGCGTTAGGAGACGCAGATATTCAACCGTTAAAATTAGAAAAAAGAGCATCTGATTTGTTAAATGCTGATCTTGGTAACGTAGAAACAAAAGGTTTTTCAAAAAAAGAACTTGAACTTGCTAAAAGATTTAACAATGTGACACTAAAAGCATATTCAACATTCGGTCATAAAAAAATATTATCAGCAGAAGTAAACAAACAACACTTGCAAAATAGATTCATGGCTCAATTTCAGTCTATACTTTCAAAACCTATAAAAGGCCAAATTTCGCTTGAAAAAGCATTTAAAAAAGAATTCGGGAAAAGTTCAAGCAGAAACAGAGCGTGGAATGAAAAAGCAAGATACAGAATGAATTCAATGTTGCATCTTTACTCATTGAGTCCTGATGAATTTACAGCAAGATATCCTGATTTATCAGGTGAATTTGTTGCGGCAATTGCTCGTTCATCTCATGAAGCTAAAGTTGTTTATAGAAAAATTGCAAAAGAGATTGTTGATTCTGGCGCAGATATTGATGGTGTTTTAAAAGCAAGACTTGATTCGGGCGATGCTTACGTTGGTATTACTTTATGGGATGCTAAATCTCTAAAAAATGCTGATGCTGAATATGGCAATGATCAATTAATTGGATTCTTTGAAAAAGCTATTGAAGATGCGGCACCTGAAACAATGCTTAATAAAGCGTTAAAAGATAAAAAAGGCAATGAAATTGTTAAAAATGGCGAAGTTGTAAGATCTAAGGAAAAACTATCAACTATTTTAGCACAGGCAATTGTTAATAATACAATCATGAGAATATCGAGAGGTGATTTGACTTCCGCTGATATTGGCAAGGCTTTCTCGCTTGCTATGAACGATATCGAAGGGTATTTTAATTTACATGAAGCAGACATTTCAAGAAGTATTAGTGATGAATCTATGGTTAGATTACGTGATTACATCAAATCTAAAAAAGACGCTTCTGTTGATGAAACAGGTATATCTAAAAACTCAAAGAAAAAAATAACAATTAATTATACATACAAAGGAAATATGACAAATAGACTTGGCGAAAGCAATGAAGTTTATATTACTGATTTTCTAAATATGGATTATGAAAACCTTGCATCATCTTATTCTGGAACGGCTTCTTCATCTATTGCTTTTGCAAAAAATGGAATTAAATCAAAAGACGAACTTGATAAATTAATAAAAGATGTTGATACTGAAAGAGAGTTTATTAAATCAAAGGCTTCAAGGTCAGATGCTACAAGTGAAGATAAAAAAGCATTTAAAGATATGATCAGTGATTCCGATATGACATACACACGCGAATTAGTTACAGCATTATATGAAAATAAATCATTAATTGATTATAGTGATGGACTTACTGAATTTGCAAAGCATGTCATGGGTTATAACTTCTCAAGATTAATGGGTAAAATAGTATTTTCTCAAATGTCAGAAATAACAGAAATTTCACATCAAGCAGGTATTAAAGAACTTTTCAAATCTATGTCAGTATTGCCGGGCCTTAGAAATTTGGTTAAGCAAGCAAAAAATGAAGATGGTCTTAATCTGCAAGAAGGTCTTGAAAGTATTGGCCTTGTAAATGATATGCATAATTCTAAATCCTATAGAGATATGGGCGATGACATTGCAATTGTATCATCTGATAGATTTGAAAATAAGCATGGTGTTAACACATCAACAAATAAAGATAAAATCGTAAACGCATTGCGCGGCGCTTCTGCCGTAACTCAACGCGGTTCTGGATTTTTACCATCATTAATGGATAAATACACAAAAGTTATGGCAACGAAAGCAAGCCTTTCTGAACTAAATAACCTTGTTACTTTATTCACTAAAAGCGGTGATGTTGATTGGATGGCGCGACAAGAAGCGAAATTTTCAAAAAGAGGTATAAACATTGACACGATAAACGAATATGGTCTTGACATTCACGATTTCCCAAAAATAAAAGAATCTATTGATAAATATTTTATTAAAAGTAAATCAAGCGTGACAAATTCAGAAAGCGTTTTAAATGTGAATTGGGAAAGATTTTCACTTGAAGAGCCTGAAGTTTTTGACAAAATACGTGATTTTGTAATACATTCACAAAACGAAGTCATTGCCCCATCAACATTGGGAAACACTTACAAGTTATTAGCTGATAGTGTTGTTGCAAAAATAATATTTCAATTTATGAGTTACCCATTACAATCATTAAACAAAAAAATTAGGCATAAATTTAGAAGTGGAAATAATGTGCCTGCATATTTAATGTTCGGTGCATTGGGTGGCGCTCTTTCTTATTTTTCATCTACTTTAGTGAGTTCTTTATCAAAAGAAGATCCAGAAGATTACCTTTCTGAGAAAATGCGTATGAGTAACATCATGGGTGGTTCTTTCAGTAAATCAGTATATTCATGGTTCTTTCCTTTAATCCTTGGTAATTTACAAGAATTAATTACTGATGAAAATTCTTTTGGTTCACTTGCTCGAAGTGGTTCAGGTTCAAGTAAGTTACTTGGAAACCCTACTTTCGATTTAATCGATAATGTTTATAGACTTGGTCAACAAGGTAGCAATTACTTAGGTAGTGGCGATGAAGAAGACTTGAGAAAAGCAACAAAAACCGCTCTTGGTCTTATGCCTGTCGCGGCAGGTAATATGATAACGCTTGGTTTACAAACTGGCGCACAAAAAGCATTAAATAATTAAAAATAAATATGGGGCCTAAAAAACCCCTTCTTAATAAGGAAAAAAAACATGGCTACAATTAGCTCAACAGGATTTTCATATATAAATTACACTTCAGATGGTTCATCATTAGATTATGAATTCCCATTTGAATATATAAAAAAAGCAAATATTATTGTTAAATTCGATGGCGTTGTTATTAATGATTATACAGTCACATCATTAAATTCAATATTATTCGAAAACGCCCCTTCTTATGGAGTAGAGATTTCAATCTCAAGACTTACTGAAAGCATGGAACCATTGGTGACTTTTATAAACGAATCATCTTTAAATAAAGCCGACCTGAATAAAGTAAACAAACAAGTGTTGTTCGCACTTCAAGAACTTGCTGACGAAATGAACAAAAGATTAGGGATCTCTGACGGAGATTACGACTTTTTCAATAACATCGACATGCATGATAACAGAATAGTTAATCTTGCAGAAGCAATTGACGAAGGCGATGCGACTAATCTGGGGCAGGTTCAAGAACTTATTAGACAAGTTGTTGCAGGCGTTAGAGTTGAAGAAGAAGAAATTGTTGCAACAGAAGGTCAAACTATATTTACACTTGTTAATTTTAAATATACGCCAGGCTATAAAACAATATCTGTCTATGTAGATGGTATCTTTCAATCACAAACTGACTTTGTAGAAACATCTCAAACAAAAATTACATTCGATGAAGCTTTTAACGGCGGTGAACGTGTCGTTGTTAGAAAAAATGATGCTCCGAGTAACGCAATAGTCACAAAACAGGCCGATTATGAAACACTTG
>Ga0055584_100002888_pt1 | contig 17033 bp, 15 predicted proteins | sample OSDHelmetaG_FD_58716 | JGI IMG/M metagenome (GOLD analysis project Ga0055584, IMG submission 58716) | Pelagic marine sediment microbial communities from the LTER site Helgoland, North Sea, for post-phytoplankton bloom and carbon turnover... | ecosystem: Environmental > Aquatic > Marine >... | reverse complement strand
TGTCGACGCCACTTTCAGGAACGTACACGTTTTGAGGCGCAGTACACATTTGTCCTGAGTACAAGGACGCAGAGAACCCAATATTTTGAGCAACTCCTTTAATATCCTTTGGTGAGTCGATGATCACGCTGTTAACACCCGCTTTTTCAGTAAAAGTGATTTTGTTCAACGATTCGATGTAATCGCCAAAGACGTTGCCGCCAGTATAATCTACAAGCGTGATGTCTTCATGCTCAGCCAATTGTTTTGTAATAGGTTTGCTTAACGTATCCACTGCCAATTGAATGATGTTTGGATCCAGATTGTTTTCGGTCAAAACATTTCTCAATTCTGCAATTACAATGGCGATAGGTAATATAGCCTTAGGGTGAGGCTTAACGATGACCGGATTTCCTGTAACCAAACTCGCATACATGCCAGGCACTGTATTCCATGTTGGGAAGGTTGAACAGCCAATCACCAAACCAATACCTCTTGGTTGTGCTTTCCATGTTTTATGTAATTCCAAGTCGAACTTGCCCATTGGTTTTACCCAATTGACTTCAGAAGGGAATCGGTTAATTTCATGATAACCCATGGCAACCGCTTCTAACGCACGATCATTGGCATGAGGTCCTGATGCCTGAAACGCCATCATGAAACTTTGTCCCGTGGTGTGCATAGTTGCATAAGCAATATCGAAATAACGTTTAGCCACGCGGTCTAATGACTCTATTAAGATCGCAGCGCGTTCACCAACCGATACGTCTTTCCAAGTTTTGGCAGCCTGCGCATTGTGAATGAGTTGATCCAACGATAATGTAGGATAGGTAACACCGATTCCAGTTTGGAAATAAGGAGATACTTCCTCTCCAATCCAATCTGAAGACTCAATGTGTAACTCTTTGAACTCTTGATTCATGCTTTTTGCAAACCAATCTTTACCAGCATCATTTGCCTCCTCTGGGTATGCCCTTGGATGTTCAGGATACGGTGTGTAATAGGTTCTTGTATGAAGCGCAGAAACAGCTTCGTTTAATAAATCGGCATGTTTTTCAAATAAACTCATTGCAGTTGTCATAGCCGGCAAATTTACATAAATACACGCTTTTTCAGCGTTTAAATCCTATCGATAATGGACAAGTTTTAATATGATTCATCTGGGATAAAATAATCCTTGACCAAAATGTCATTTAATAAAACTTCTACTATATTGCCTGCTCAATAACTAAGATTAATGCCGAAAAAAATAAACATTGCGATCGATGGTCATTCAAGTTGTGGGAAAGGGACATTGGCCAAAAACTTAGCAAAAGAACTGGGTTACATGTTTATTGATTCTGGTGCGATGTATCGTGCAGTCACTTTATTCTTACTTCAAAACGAGATTAGTTTGGAGGAAGTTGAGCACAATCCTAGCGTATTACTCGACATAGATATTGATTTTCGACTTGACCCAATGCGTGGTTTTTACAACACTTTTTTAAACGGTGAAAACGTTGAAGGTGAAATTCGTGGAATGCGGGTATCGAAGTGGGTGAGTGAGGTAAGTGCTGTTAAACACGTACGGGAATATTTGGTGAGCAAGCAAAAAAGTATGGGTGCCGATAAAGGCGTGGTTATGGACGGTAGAGACATCGGTACGGTGGTTTTTCCAGATGCAGAACTCAAGATATTTATGACAGCTGAACCAATGGTTCGGGCAAAAAGGAGGTACTTAGAGTTGAAAAGCAAAGACGTTGAAGCCAACCTACAAGAGATTTATGAAAATGTCTTACACCGCGATCGCTTTGATTCAACAAGAGAAATTAGTCCGCTCATGCAAGCCCCAGATGCCATTGTGTTAAACAATACTGAAATGACGCGTGAAGAACAAGCGCGGATAGCCTTGACATGGGCTAAAGGTGTAATTATGGCAGGATAGTTCTTATATGTTGAGCTAGACCAGTTACGTCCAATCCATATTCTGCTAACAATTCCTCTCTACTGGCATGATTGACAAATTCGTCAGGATAGCCTAAAACGTGAATGTTAACGTGTACGTCTTTTTCTTGAGCATACTCAATAACTGCACTTCCAAAGCCCGCGGTTCGGCAGCCATCTTCAATGGTTACGACTGTTTGATGTTGATCGAATACGTGATCTAGGAGTTCTGTGTCTAATGGCTTTATAAACCTTGCGTCTACAACAGAAACGGAAATGTCTTCTTCGGTTAGAAGATTGGCAGCATCCATAGCTGTCTGTACCATGGTTCCTACGGCGACAATGCAAATGTTCGTTCCTTGTCGCATCCACCTTCCTTTTCCTAGAGGTATGTCTTCAAATGGTTTTTCCCATTCAACATCTGGTCCTTGTCCTTTTGGATAACGAATAGCAACGGGATGTTTAATCTTCGTCGCGGTGAACATCATATTGCGTAATTCAAGTGCATCCGATGGAGCCATGATGGTCAAATTTGGGATGCATCTTAAAAAGGCAATGTCAAAGACACCGTGATGCGTTGGACCATCTTCACCAACAACACCTGCTCTATCTAAACAAAAGACAACGTGTAAGTTTTGTAGACAAACGTCATGAATCACTTGGTCATACGCCCGTTGGAAAAAAGTGCTGTAGACGTTGCAGAATGGTATTAAGCCATTCGTTGCCAAGCCAGCAGAAAACGTGACTGCGTGTTGTTCAGCAATACCCACATCAAAACATCGGTCAGGCATTTGCTGCATCATGATGTTCATCGAACTCCCTGAAGGCATGGCTGGTGTAATCCCTACGATTTTATCGTTTTGTTTGGCAAGGTCTAACAGAGTTTGGCCAAACACGGTTTGAAACTTGTCGCCCGATTGTGGCTTTTCCTCTTCGTCAATCTTGACATATTTGACCGCATGCCATTTTGTTTGTTCACTTTCTGCGGGTTGATATCCTTTCCCTTTAATGGTCTTTATATGCCAAACAGTTGGTTTTTGTATCGGAGTAATGCTTTTCAACTTTGCGACAAGTGCTTCCACATCGTGACCGTCTTTTGTTTGGTGAAAATCAAATCCAAGGTCGGTAAAGAAGTTGGAGCGATCAGCCAAATTGTTTAGGTATTGATTGAGTGCACCTGCATTTGGATCAATACCCATTTGGTTGTCATTGATGATAATCAAAACATTCGTATCACTATGTGCTGCGTTGTTTAACGCTTCCCAGGCCATGCCACCTGTGAGACTTCCGTCACCAATCACAGCAACGTGTTCCCGTTTAATGCCTAATAACTTATCGGCTTCAGCCAAACCTAAAGCAGCACTTATTGAGGTTGATGAGTGACCGGTGCCAAAAACATCAAAAGCACTTTCAGATTGTTTAGGAAAACCACTGATGCCGTCTTTTTTACGTATTGAATGAAAATTGGCTTTTCTGCCAGTAAGTATTTTGTGCAAATAGGCTTGGTGACCCACATCCCAAATCAGCTGGTCATTTGGCGTGTTCAACACGTAATGCAGGGCGACTGTTAATTCGATTGTGCCCAAATTGGCACTGAAATGGCCTCCGTGTTGTAATACTTCGTCAATGATATATTGTCTGTATGACTCGCAAAAATCAGATAATTCAGATACACCTTGAGCGCGTAAATCGAGTAATTCTTGGGGTATTTGAGAAGTGCCTTTCAATGACGGCAAAGAAACAAAAAGTAATCCGTTATAGATTCTTAATCATTTTAAAATGTGGAATGCCAATTTCCAGGAATTCATCTCCAACTTGTTGGTAGTTTAATCCTAAATAAAAGGCAAGTGAAACTTTGCGGGCATTCAACTCGATACAGCTGTATCCCATACTTTTTGATAACGTCTCACTAAAAGCCACCATCATTTTCCCGATTCCTTGACCTTGTAATTCACTCGACACTGCCACTTGTCTCATCTTAATCAAGTCGTTCGACAAAGGCCGCAATAACAATATGCCTACAATACGTTGTCCGTCGGATGCTGCAATGTGGAATTCATTGGCATCATTGACCATGTTTTCTTTGGTGAATTTGAGACCCAGTGGTGTTCTTAGAACGGCTTGTCGCAACTCAACAGATTCCATATACTGTTCGGAGTCGTATTCGATTAATGCTACGGAAATGGTATTCATTTTTAAATAAAATCAGAAAGAGCGAAAAGTTGATCGGATTTGAATTTTCCGTTTTCAAGTTTAACCGTGCCGCATTCGTTCACTAAATCATGTTCGAAGAATAAGGTATAGTTGTTTTGAATAGCTTCATTTAAAAACCGTTCGTTTTCTTCCATACGCACCAATGGTCGTATGTCGTACCCCATAGCATAATGTGGTGGAATATGGGCCGCAGAAGGAATCATATCGGCAGCAAACACAAGTGTTTTGTCTTTGTACTTGATTTTCGGACACATCATTTTTTCTGTATGACCGTTCGCCATAATGACTGAGATGTTGTCCGAAATGGTTAAATCAGAACTTACAAATTGTAACTGACCACTGTCTTGAATAGGCAGAATGTTTTCAGAAATAAACGAAGCTTTTTCTCTTGGATTTGGATGTACAGCGTGTTGCCAATGGTCTTCATGACTCCAATAAACGGCATTTTTAAAGACAGGCTCAAGATGTGTTTTTCCAGAATTCCATTGCACGCTTCCACCACAATGATCAAAATGTAAATGGGTTAATACCACATCTGTAATGTCGCCGAAGTCAACACCAGCGGTATGTAGCGACTTTTGTAGTGTTTGATCGCCATTGAGATAATAGTAGCCAAAAAACTTCTCACTCTGTTTGTCTCCGATACCATTGTCAATTAGAATCAAGCGATTGCCGTCTTCAACAAGCAAACAACGCATGGCCCAGTTACACAAATTGTTTTCGTCAGGCGTATTATATCGTTGCCATATAACTTTTGGTACTACGCCGAACATAGCGCCTCCGTCTAACTTAAAGTTTCCTGTATGTATGGTAGCCAAACGCATATTTAGACAACTACAAATTTGATTACACTGCTGACATTCCCAGATATCACAAAACAATAATATACGCCAGGTTGGTAACCCGCACGTTCCAAGCTAAACTGTCGAGAGGTAAGCGACAAAAAATTCTGACTAAACATCACCTTGCCGAAACTATTTCGAATTTGTATCAATGCCGAACCTTTGTCGTAGAACTGCAGATATAAAGTAATAAAGTCGGTAACGAGGGTTGGATAAATGGTGGCAAAAACATAATCGTTCTGACAAACACCATCATGGTTTATTTGATTTACACCGCCGTTTCTAAAGGCAACACATTCATTTCTATACGTCACTTGGTCGCAGCCACAAACAGGCAAGAAACTTGGGTCGTTGCACTGGTAGTATGGATCTACACGTCCAGGGTCAACACATGGTTGGTTGATCTGAGCGTATGTAAATTGAGATACAAGCGTGAAAAATAAAATCGATAAAAAATGTTTCAAGGCGTGCCGCTTCATCTCTCAAATGTAGGTTTATGGAACGAGAGTTTGGCAAGAGTGTAGAAGGAATCTTAAATCATATTTCGGTCATAGAAATGAAACAGACCAACCCTTTTGAATTTGGCTACGTGTCGGTAGTCAAATGACAATGATTATGAAAAAGACTAAAATGATGTTGGCACTTGGCGCTTTACTTGGTGCCTTAGGATGTAATGATGATGTGATACAAGATCTGTCATCACCAACGGACACAACAAAAGAAAAAGAAGTAGTACAAGCGTTTTTAGCCAAAAACGCCCCTCCGGCACAACATTTTACTGTGGACAGTGACCAACCCATCGAAATTGTAACCAAAGGGAGGTTGACATTCAAGTTCGAGAAAAACGCGTTTAAGAATTCGACCGGTCAAATCGCCTCTGGTAATGTTGACATTTCAATCACCGAATATGTATCCAACGCAGATATCATTTATGGTGGGGTAACGACAACAACGGCAAATCAATTACTCCAATCAGGAGGAATGTTTAACATAGAAGTAACACAGAATGGTCAACAGCTAAGTCTAAACAGCAAACAATACGATGTTGATTTTCCGACAGATGCAATCGACTACAGCATGCTTTTATTTAAAGGAAAAGAAGTAATCAATGAAAATGGAGAGCCAGACATCAGTTGGGAAGAGAACTATGATTCATGGGTAAGTGATGACTCCATAAGACAAGACACAATATACCGAACAAAGCTTGGCTTCTTGAATTGGGGGAACCTTGATAAATATGCATTAACCACGAATGGTTCCATCGTTCATTTGAAGCTTCCGGAAATCTATACCAATAAAAACACGCTTGTGTATACAGTTTTGGCAGATAGGAGTATCACGTATATGTATTCGAGTCAAGCTAAGAAAGAATTCAACTCTAAACAGTACTTGATGCCCGCCGACCTTGACTTTAAAATATTGGTAATCTCAAGCGCAGACGGAAACTTAAAGTACAAATTGATTCATTCTAAAGTGGTACCGAATCACATGGAAGTAGTGGCAGAATTAGACGCCGTTTCTGAAGCAGACTTAGATCAAGTTATTCAAAATATATAACACTAAAAAAACAACCTTATGAAAAACAAGTTTAAAATGTCAATGGCCATTATGCTCATTGGTGGATTGTTTGCTGGCTGCGAGGTGGACGATCCTCTAACTACTGGAGGAAGTGGTAACACCACCTTTTCATCAGCGCAAGCCTATCTAAAAAGCAAGGCGCCTGGAACGCAAAGATTTTCAAAAGACGCATCCAATCGTTTCACCATAAAATCAGCCAACGGATTACACTACAGATTTAGACCTAATGCATTTAAAACCAGTGCAGGACAAATCGTAACAGGGCAAGTAAACATCGAACTAACCGAATACTTAAACAAAGCTGATATGGTGTTTTCCGGAGTCACAACGACTTCTGGTTCCGAATTTTTAGAGTCTGGGGCCATGTTTAATATAAAAGCGACACAGAATGGGCGAGAATTGTTATTAGTAGATGATTATCGTGTGCAAGTTCCATCGCAAGACCAGGATCCAAACATGATTATTTTTCAAGGGGAGGAAGTGGAAGATTCTGCTGGAACCTCAGTCAACTGGGTGCCATCAAAAACCTCAACGGTGGTGCGAGATACTACACAAGGCGATACCACTTGGTCAGACACCACGTACGACCCAGGATATTATTACACCTTACAGATTCGTTTTTTAAGCTGGTGTAACTTAGATCGCTATTGGAATTCATCCACTGGAAGCCCTATTAGGGTTAAAATAAAAGAAAGCGGCAAAGAAGGGGCCATCGTTTATGTTGCGATCAAAACCTTGAATGGAGTAGTTACGCTTAGGTATTATCCGACGCTCGGAGAATTCAACTCAAGTAAGTATAATTTGCCCCACGGCTGGGACATCACCATTATTGTCGTCTATGTCGATAAAGTCAAAAAACAATTGGAGTATGCGTGGATCGATTCTCAAACGCGGGATAACCATCTTGAGGAAGTCGATAAACTCACTGTCATATCCGAAGCCGACTTAGAGGCATTAGTAAAAACTTTGCAGTAGACCTTTTATTCATGTAAATGTGTAAAAAGTCACTTTCTTCATTGAAGGTGGCTTTTTTTTTGTTCAACCCATTACATTTGACTCATGCGCAATGGCAATAAGGTGTATCCTGGTAAGTTGAAGTCTGAAGTTGAGAAAGCATTGTCGTTTTATCCAGAATTAAAGAACGTCGCCATCGAGTTTAAATGGGGCGTTTTTACTCAGCACTCCTTTATGTTGGCACAGCCCAAAGTCATTACCATGTTGCGTAACAAAGAGGATAGGGAATATCAAATCATCATGCGCAAGAAGTTTTTTTTGAAAAACAAACGCGTACCCAATAGGAGAATACCGTCTGATGTCCTGGTAGGTTGGTTAGGTCATGAGTTAGGTCACATCATGGATTATAAACCCCGCACAAACTGGAACTTGGCCTGGTTTGGCATTCGGTATTATTTCGACAAGTCATTCTTAAAAAAGGCTGAAATTACGGCTGATTATAATGCTGTCAAACACGGACTGATTAAAGAACTTCTGGTGTCCAAAGAATTTGGACGCAATCCTATGTTCTTTCCTTGGAAGTATATAAACAAGCTGAATACTTTGTACCCGAGTGTGGAACAAGTGAAAAAATGGGCGGAGGAAGTAGAGGTCTAATCTATCCGATCAAAACCTAAATAAGGTCTTAATACTTCAGGCATTTCAATACCCGAATCTGTCTGGTTGTTTTCCAACAATGCGGCAACGATTCTTGGCAACGCCAAAGCACTTCCGTTCAAGGTGTGTGCGTATTGCATCTTTCCGTCATCGTTCTTAAATCGAAGCTTTAGTCTATTGCTCTGGAAGGTTTCAAAACAAGACACAGAACTCACTTCAAGCCATTTTTCTTGTGCGGCAGAATAGACTTCCATGTCATAGGTTAACGCACTTGTAAAGCCCATATCGCCTCCACACAAACGCAAAACGCGATAATGCAAGCCAAGTTTCTGAAGCAGACTTTGAACGTACAAGCTCATTTCTTCCAAAGTCTTATACGATTCATCAGGATGAGTGATTTGAATAATCTCAACTTTGTCGAATTGATGTAGTCGGTTTAATCCGCGTACATCTTTTCCATAACTACCAGCTTCTCTTCTAAAGCAAGGCGTATATCCCATATTTTTAATTGGGAAATCATCCTTATTCACAATGACGTCTCGGTAAAGATTGGTCAACGGGACCTCTGCAGTGGGTATGGCAAAAAGATTGTCAACTGTCATGTGATACATCTGGCCCTCTTTGTCGGGTAACTGACCCGTACCAAACCCAGAAGCTTCATTTATAAAGATTGGCGGTTGGATTTCATTGTATCCTTGTTTCAATCCTTCGTCCAAAAAGAAGTTAATCAAGGCTCTTTGTAATCGTGCGCCTTTTCCTTTATACACTGGGAAACCTGCACCGGTAACTTTCACACCAAGTTCAAAGTCAATTAAGTCATACTGCTCACACAATTCCCAGTGTGGTTTGTTGGTGGTCAAGCTAGGCTCGCTACCATGACTTAAAATGATTTCGTTTTCTTCAGGCGTTTTGCCAGTTGGCACAGAGTCATGTGGCGCGTTTGGAATTTGAGTCAATGCATCCGTCAAAGCGTCGATTGCCTCTCGTAACTCAGACTCAAGTTGTTTGGTTTGTTCTTTTATTTCTAACGTTTTGGCCTTTAGTGCTTCGGCTTCATCACGCTTACCAGCTTTGAAACAGTCGCCAATTTCTTTCGAAATAGCATTCAGACTCGCCAACAAACTGTCTAATTCTGTTTGTGTGTGCTTTCGTTTGTCATCCAAGGCAACAACATCATTTAACTCTTGGTCGAATCGCTTACCACGCTTCGCCAACCGACTGCTGATATCGTCAAATGCATTCCGAATTTCTTGTACTTGTAACATGGGCCGTATTAATGCGGCAAAATTGCCATAAAACGAGGGAAGAATAAAGTCGTTGGTGAAAAAAGTGTATAAGAATCTGGGTTTTCCTTGAGACGTTGTTGTCGTATGTTTGCCGAACCGAAAAAATAATTGACAAAAGAAAAGCAAATATCACACGAAAAACCCCCTGTAAAATGGACCCAATGGTTGTCGTATGGATGGCTGGCGATGAGTTTTATCTTGTTACTTTTTATCCTAAAACCGTTTGACAAAGCGTTAAAGAATGCTGACCATACCCATTATTCTGTGGAATGTCAAAACGACTCAGTCGCTGGGTATTCAGTGGATTATAATGGTGTCGTTGATTTTGTCGCTTACCCTTATCATAGTTGTGTAAGTACGTTTGTCTTCAAAGAATCGTCCGTATACAGACTTCGTTTTGCCAATAAGAACAAAGCATTTAATACGATTCGAATTGTTAAAAATGGGTATGAAGTGGATTCATTCTCCGTTTCATCTAAACGAAATGTAAGTGTTGAGTTATATGCCAACGATGAATTAAAAATAATTGTTTCATCGTTAGACGCTTCCAAGCCTGAAGTTGCAGTCAAATTCCAAACAGACAACAGTCTGGTTCAGAGGAGCATTTATTACATATTAGCCATCTGGTTGATGATTGGTATTTGGTTAACCGTGGCCTTTGGTGGCATTCACATCATTTTACCAAGTGTATGGTTGTTACTCGCGTGTTACAACGAACATCTGTATGAACCAGAATCGTGGATGTTACCCATGTTTGGGTTTATTGGTATAACCGCTTTAATCACAGCTATCCGGTTCTTATTAGCAAAAACCAGTCTTGGCATTGTTTCTAAATCCATCGTTCTTCTGTTTGATTACGTTGTATTAATCATGTCAACAGTCTTACTAGGGTTCATTTGGAACTACAAACGCTATGGTTACCGACTGGACTACGACACCGTTATCGCATTGCTTCAAACGAATGTCAAAGAAAGCATTGAGTTTGCACTGGCTGAGTTGGGGTGGATAGCAGTTTTATTAGTCATTCTCGTTTTTCTAATTCCCTTTGTTCTCTGGTTCTTAGGGAACAAAACGAAACTCAAAGAATTTAAGTTCAAAAACCTTGGATTGGTTGTGGTGGCAACTATTGTTGGAAGCGGTTTAATTGGACAAAGTCAATTCATAACACAAGTAAAATCGGCGTATAGCCAATATTATCAAGAGCTTAAAAAGTTCAATGTTGTGCAAAAACGGTTTTCAGATCCAGGTAATATAGAAGCCAGTAAATCGGAAACCGGAGAAACATACGTGTTTGTTATCGGGGAATCTCAGAGTAAGGAACACATGTCCTTGTATGGATATCATCGTAATACGACGCCATTATTAGATTCTTTATCCAAGACAGGTGATATGACGGTGTTTGGAAATGCATTCTCAAGTCATACACATACCATCATGGTGTTACGTGATGCCTTAACTCAAGCGAATCAATACAATGGTTTAAACTTTACAAATGTCCCAAGTCTAATCAACGTGTTAAACGCCGCTGATTTTGAGACGGTTTGGTTGAGTAATCAAGTAAAATTGAGCAACTGGGATAACATAGTTTCTGCAATCGCCGTGGGCTGTGATAAACAAATTTTTGTCAATAAAAACATCGGTGAAGCGGTTAGAAATAGTCCGTATGATGAGCGGGTATTGCCGGAGTTAGAAAACTTATTGTCCGATAAAACGACAAAAAACAGAGTCATTTTCGTTCATTTACTTGGAAATCATGGACAGTATGCTGAACGCTATCCAAGTCGTTTTAAAACACTTCCATCAAAAGGCGCTGCAGATTACGGTGTTCAAGGAGATTTGAAAATTTGGGAGGCATACGACAACTCAATTCGGTATAACGATTCAATCTTGTATGAGATATGTGATATCGTGAATACGTTTGCTAAAGGTCCAAGCATGGTGTCGTATTTCGCCGATCACGCAGAAGATTTAAGTGGAAATAGAGGACATAATTCTGGGCAGTTTACTTTCCGAATGACCCAAATCCCCATGTTTATTTGGTGCAATAAAGACTACCAAAATGCATATACCGATACATGGAAGCGCATTGGTGACGTAAAAGAGCGATTGTTTTCAAATGATTTGTTTTTTCAGATGGGATTGGATTTAACCAACGTGAAAACACCATTGATTGATTCAAAGTACAATGTATTAAGTGCGAATTACTCAATTGATACTCTAAAAACGAAAAGTGGTGCAATTGTGTATGACAATCCTAGTAATGGATATACAAACCTGAAACGCAATGTTGTTTTTATCGATACCACGGCACAACTCAATCGAATAGGCGTACATAGAGTAAATAGTTTCGGGAAGTTAAATGAAGTGCAGAAATCAGGATTAAGAACGATTGAACTTGATGTGAAATACATCGATGGTGTGTTAATGGTTGGTCATGGCGAGGCACATGTGATGAGTGGTTTGACATTGGAAACGTATATCGCAGAACTGAATTTGTTAAACGTCGACAAAATTTGGTTGGATATTAAAAACCTCTCTGCGATAAACTTGCAAGAAGTTATTACTGCACTTTCAGCTTTAGAGGAGCGCTTTAGAATTAAGTCTAGGTTGATTGTTGAAACGCAATCACAAGAGTATGCCATGTCTAAAATAGCGCAAATGGGTTTTAATGTAAGTTATTATCTACCGACTAATTTGGCCGAAAAATCACCTAGTGAACAGGATGAAGAAGCAGTTAAAATTGCCAATCAGCTTAAATATCAGAAAGTTACCTCCATTTCTTTCGATGCGAAATTGTATGATTTCGTTAAGGCAAAGTTGGAAAGCAAGATCAATCCGAATATTCAATATCATACTTGGGATTTGAACTTAAATGTGAGAAATGGCCATTTTAGTTCAGCATTACAAGAACAACGTTTTTATTTGGACACGCGGGTAAAGACAATTTTGGTGTCGTATCCTTCCGTTTTTGAATTATAATCGGAATCGAATGAGGTTACAACCCTCAATTATTGAACTTAATTATACATTTGCAAAAAAATCAATTAATGGCATTAGATTTATTAGTTATAGGGAGCGGACCAGGTGGTTATGTGGCTGCGATTAGAGGAGCTCAACTTGGAATGAAAGTGGGTATCGTAGAGAAAGCTGAATTGGGTGGTGTTTGTTTGAATTGGGGCTGTATCCCAACAAAAGCATTGCTAAAGTCAGCACAAGTATTTGATTACATCAACCATGCTTCTAACTACGGGATTTCAGTAAAAGACGCTTCCGCCGATTTTGGAGCAGTGGTAAAAAGAAGCCGTGACGTTGCAGATGGAATGAGTAAAGGCATTCAGTTCTTAATGAAAAAGAACAAAATTGAAGTCCATACTGGATTCGGTAAATTGATAGGAAAAGGAAAGGTAGAAGTAGACAACAATGGTAAGAAATCTATCCTTGACGCAAAGCATATAGTATTGGCAACAGGTGCTCGAGAAAGAGAATTGCCACATTTAAAAATAGATAAGAAAAAAGTAATCGGTTATCACGAAGCGTTGGTTTTGCCAAAGCTTCCAAAGTCGATGATTATCGTTGGTAGTGGCGCAATAGGTAGCGAGTTTGCATACTTCTATAATGCCATGGGAACGGACGTAACGCTCGTAGAATTTTTACCGAACATAGTTCCTAACGAAGACGTTGACGTGTCAAAGGCGTTGGAGAAAGACTTCAAAAAGCAAGGAATCAAAGTCATGACTTCTTCATCCGTTGAAAAGGTAGATACAAGCGGTAAGGACTGTAAAGTTTCGATTAAAACGGCTAAAGGCATGGAAGAAATGTCGGCCGAAATAGTGCTATCAGCTGTTGGTGTTCAAACCAACATCGAGGGCATTGGTTTAGAAACCATGGGCATTAAAACAGAAAAAGGAAAGGTTGTGGTTGATGATTTTTATCAAACCAATGTACCAGGTGTTTATGCCATTGGAGATATCGTAGATGGTCCAGCTTTGGCGCACGTTGCCAGTGCAGAAGGAATCATCTGTATAGAAAAAATAGCTGGGGAAAACCCAGAACCATTGGATTATGGTAACATACCAGGTTGTACGTATTGCTCTCCAGAAATTGCGTCTGTTGGTTATACCGAGGCAAAAGCAAAAGAAGCAGGTTACGAATTGAAAATCGGAAAATTCCCATTCTCGGCAAGTGGAAAAGCAAGTGCCGCTGGAGCCAAAGAAGGTTTCGTTAAAGTAATATTTGATGCCAAATACGGTGAGTTCTTAGGAGCGCATATGATTGGAATGAATGTTACTGAAATGATTGCTGAAGTAGTTGCTGCGCGTAAGCTTGAAACTACTGGACATGAAATTATCAAAACCGTCCACCCACACCCAACTATGAGTGAAGCGGTGATGGAAGCGGCAGCAGCAGCTTACGGTGAAGTGATTCACTTATAAGAACTCAAAATACATTTGAAAGTCCTAAATGCCTACGCGTTTAGGGCTTTTTTTGTGGTTGAAAGGTTTAAGCTCTCTGGTGATTGTGATAACGTTACATAGAAGTCAGTTGATTGGTCACAGCATCAACTGTGCAGTATTATTTTTTGGAAGTAAAAGACTGGCATTAGGTCTTCTTTTGAGCCACAATTTCAAATTCTGTATCACCAGTGTTATTTGACAAAATTTGTTTTTCGTGAAGTGTCTTAAATCCAATGTCTTTCATTTTGGTTATTAGATACTTAGCTTCATGGAAATTCATAAAAATGGTGTCGCCAGTGCTACCTTTTTTATAACCAGAGTCGCTATTAATTCCTTCAATAAAGCTGATATACAAAACACCTTTGTTGTTTAGTTTTAGGTAGGCTTGTTCAATAAAACGCAACGATTCCTTTTTGTTTAGATAGGGCAAGCCGAATGCCATAACGATTCCATCAAAAGTATCTGTTAGCGTGTCTATCTGCCGACAATCCAGTTGTTTTATGGTTGCGGATGGATTTGTTTTCTGCGCAAGCTGAAGCATGTTAGGCGCCAAATCCGTACAGAGGATGTGGATACTTGGTTGCTGTTCGATTAAATACTGGGTCACGTTTCCAGGACCACAAGCCAACTCTAGTACCTTGCTATTTCGTTTTAAGTTGCTACAAAACACATCTAGTCCTTGGTGATAAGCAGCAATGTCTTGATACTTTGTTTGGTATAAGTCTGCCAATGAATCAAAAACAGTGATGGTGTTTTTAGTCTCTTTGTCCATTGAAAATGTATTTACAGGGATTTTAGGATGTTGGTAACAAACGGCAACATACCAGCTGGTCCTGAATCCCAGTCTTTCATGTGAACGGTAGTAGACGTACTGTTGTCAAAAATGTATTGGATGATTTCCAATCTGGCTTGTATGTCAAGACCAGCGCCCATAATCACAGCATCTATTTTGTGTGCCTTCATAACCTGAATGATATCCTCAATGGACGTACCTTCAAATAGTTCAATTCCCGACAAATTTGTGGCTTTTGCAACGTCATTAACGACAGTACCCTTGCGACCTAGGAGCAAACATTTTTTCATATTTGGTAAATCTAATAATTAGCATTAATTCATTGATTGAATTATCGTGTAAATTGTAAAGTTTCAACTCAACTTCCATTCTTTTGGATTATTGACAATGTATCGAGAAATATTATTGTATGCCACGGGATTCCTAATGATGTGTTCATAATAGTTCCTCTGCCAGAATTTACCCATGATTTTATTATTTGATTTATAAATTTTCAAACAGGCATTGGCTACTAATGATTTATATGCCCCAATAATCGCAGAAATTGTCGGGGCAGGGTTCACCTCTGCCTGTGGACTAATTTTCCCTGTTGCGAATTGAGCGTCTTGGGCAACAAAGGCTGCCCCGACAATTTTAATAATGCCATGCATATGATCAGGCATTATTTGATAAGTATCTATTTCAATGTTAGGAAACCGTTCAGATAATCTTGCCCATTCTTCATGGGCTATTAACCCATTATCATATAAGATCATCTCACCATTTTTAACGTGCCCAAAGCGTCGAATTCTGTTTTGACACACGATGGTTATAAAATATAATCCCGGTCGTGAGTAATCATAGCCTTTTAACCGGCGTGACTGCCTATTATGGATTTTTGGATTATAAAACATTGGAGTCATGCGTTAGGTTCTTTATGCAAAATAATAAGGCGATTCTTGAGTTAGAGCCTCATCCGTGACCTAACATCCCAAAGAGTTCATTGATTAACCTGTCGTAAATTCTGGTGAAATTCAAGAGTCAAACGAATCTTTTTACAGTAATTCGAAATATATGAGCAACATCATTGTTTTAGGAGGCGGAATGGTTGGGAGAGCCATGGCATTGGATTTGGCGAAACATCATACAGTAACGCTAACAGATATCAGCCAAGAAGCTTTAAGGAAAACGCAACAGCGCAATTCAGAAATCCAAACATTGTTATTGGATGTCACCGACACAAGAACTTTGAAAAATACACTTACACCATTTGATATAGTAGTTTGTGCCGTGCCGGGTTTTCTTGGTTTTAACACGTTAAAAGCCATTATTGAATCAGGGAAAGACGTTGTAGACATCTCTTTCTTCCCAGAGAATTCTTTAGAACTAGATGCACTTGCTAAACAATACGGCGTCACTGCCATAGTGGATTGTGGGGTAGCTCCAGGTATGGACAATTTGATTTTGGGGTATTACGACACACAACTCAAACTAACAGATTTTGAATGTTTGGTGGGTGGCTTGCCTAAAATTAAAAAATGGCCATTTAACTATAAAGCGCCTTTTTCGCCAATGGATGTCATTGAGGAATATACGCGACCTGCACGTTACGTTGAAAACGGACAAGTGATTACTCGTGAACCACTAACCGATTGTGAATTTGTTGAATTCGATTCGGTAGGTACATTGGAGTCATTTAATTCTGATGGCTTACGGTCTATCATTCACACCATGGCCCACATTCCAAATATGAAGGAAAAGACGCTTCGTTACCCTGGACACGTAGAATATATTCGGGTGCTAAAAGAGTCTGGTTTCTTTAGTCCGGATGCCATTAACGTAAAAGGGAAAAAGGTTTCACCGTTGGAATTTACAAGTCAACTGCTATTCAATGAATGGAAGTTAGGAGTGGAGGAAGAAGAATTTACCGTCATGCGGGTAACGGTAAAAGGGACTAACGATCAGAATGAAAGCGTTACAGTGCAATACGACTTGTACGATGCCTACGACGCCGATACCAAAACGTCATCAATGGCGCGATGTACGGGATATACTGCAACAGCTGCGGTTAATATGGTTATCGATGGTTTATTCGACAAAAAAGGCGTTTATCCGCCAGAGTTGGTAGGGAATTCAGAAGCGTGTTTTGAATTTATCCTCAACTACCTAGCTGATCGAGGCGTACGGTACACTAAAAAACAAGTATAGTTACTTCTTCGACATAATCTGAAAATCAATGTGGTAATGATCGTCATGCAAAGAGTTGATTAACGGTGTTAAACTTTGTACCACATAAATATCACTGGTTTTTAGCTTGTTGCCAATAGTACTGGAATACAACTCATCTTTTAAATCCGTATTAATAATCACTTTC
>Ga0055584_100002886_pt1 | contig 17042 bp, 17 predicted proteins | sample OSDHelmetaG_FD_58716 | JGI IMG/M metagenome (GOLD analysis project Ga0055584, IMG submission 58716) | Pelagic marine sediment microbial communities from the LTER site Helgoland, North Sea, for post-phytoplankton bloom and carbon turnover... | ecosystem: Environmental > Aquatic > Marine >... | reverse complement strand
TTGTCCACCAAGTTTGTCATCAAATAATACTCTAAAACCAAATTGACTCATACGTGTTTTTGTGGTATTTTTCCATCGATTAAAAACGTTCAGTTGATTGTATAATGGTGTATCTAAAAAACCATCATTATTATGATCATTTTTAATACTTAAATTACTTCCATGCGCATATAAAATACTGCTCCATTTAGCATTTAACTTTCTGGACAAGTGCAAATTAAGCTCTGCACGCCCCATAGAATTTCCATATGCATTGACATAAATTTTTTCCGCTTCATCTGGCTTTAAATATTCTAAATTTATTTGACCAGTTATTGGCTCGTATCCGTTTACAACAGAACCTGTTCCTTTTGTTATTTGTATCGACTCTATCCAGGTCCCTGGAATAAAAGATAACCCATAAGGAGAAGACAGGCCACGAACATTAGGAATGTTTTCAAACATCAATTGAGTATAAATACCATCTAAACCTAACATCTGAATTTTTTTAGCTCCAGAAACTGCATCAGAATAAACTACATCAACTGATGCATTCGTCTCAAAACTTTCGGACAAGTTGCAACATGCTGCCTTACCTAATTCATTAGCACCCAACTCCTCCATATTAATCGAATTCATTGTATTTAATTTAGTTGCATCTTCTCGCTCCTCAACTATGAACTCATTCAGATTTAAACTACTGTGCATATACAGATGGATAACTTGATTTTTTGATTTTACCTTTATTGTATCATTTTTATAACCTACAAAACTGGCAACAAGCAGTGCAGGATATTTTTTTGGAGCCAATAAAATAAACTTTCCGCTGGAATTAGTTGTAGTTCCAATGGTCGTTTCAGCCCAATAGACATTGACCCCAAACATTGGTGTTTCATCTTCTTCATCGATATGCCCATTTATATACTGGGCATTGGTAATCCATGAGGCTAAGATTAAAATTGTAATAAATAATAGATGTTTCATTTTACTTGATTTTTATGATAATAGACAATTAAGAATTCCACGGAAAACGGGAAAAACTATCTAAAATCAAATCAAGAATGACTGTACCAAAATTGGTATATCGCTAGAATAAATAGGTGGTTTATAATATAAAAAAGATGAAAATTTCTTATCTTTTTCAAATACAAAAGAAGAAAAATGACTCACACTTAAAAGAAAGAAGTTTGGCAATAAATCTTTAAAAGAATTATTTGCTGAATAATCTAAATCTAGCTGGTAAACATACTCTTGGTCATTACAACAATCTGCTACCTTTTCCCAATCATCACAGCAATTGTCTTCATTTGCATCAACAAATAGATTTACCTCTTTTAGATAATTTCCACAATAGTGTTTATGCACACAGAAACCTAAAGTTGGGGCTAAGAAGAAGAAGAGTAACAATATTGCACCTAATTTTCGCATTAGATCAAATTTACGGTTATAAACCTTAATAAAATCATCTAATGTCTAGCATTCTTTGATTTCTAACTTCATCACGCGTTTAAACCACTTATCAGAAGCACTGCCCTCCATTATATTTTATCTCCTAATTTGATAATTCCTTAGTAAATTCGTTTTGTGATTAAACTGCAGAAGATTAACAAATCTTATAAAATGGGGAAAAATAGTCTCCATGTATTGAAAGATATCGATGTTCACATTAAGGAAGGTGAAATGGTTTCAATCATGGGATCTTCTGGGTCAGGTAAATCCACTATGCTTAATATTCTTGGTATTCTTGATGATTATGATGCTGGTGAATACTACCTTAATAATATTTTAGTAAAAAATCTATCAGAACGAAAATCTGCTGAATTTCGTAACACATTTCTAGGATTCGTATTTCAGTCGTTTAATCTAATCTCATTTAAAAACTCAGTTGAGAATGTAGCTCTTCCTTTATACTATCAAGGGATAAGTCGAAAAAAAAGAAATGCAATTGCTCTTGATTACCTTGACAAAGTTGGACTAGTAGATTGGGCTAACCATATGCCAAACGAGCTATCTGGAGGTCAAAAACAAAGAGTTGCTATTGCTAGGGCATTGATTGCCAAACCTAAAGTCATTTTTGCCGATGAGCCAACTGGCGCTCTGGATTCAGCAACTTCCCAAGACGTGATGAGTTTGTTACAGGAAATAAATAAGGAAGGTATCACTTTAGTTATTGTAACCCATGAGAATGATATTGCTGAAAAAACTCAACGAATTATTCGTTTAAAAGATGGACGAATAGAATCATCTTAACCAATGATTGATCTCGACACATGGGAAGAAATATTAAATACCATTGGGAAAAATCTGATGCGAACTTTCCTTACAGGTCTCAGCGTTGCATGGGGTATTTTTATGCTAATGATATTGCTAGGTGTTGGTGAGGGGCTGGAAAATGGATACAGAAAAGGATTCGCGGATGAAGCATCTAATAGTATTTTTCTAAACGCATATGAAACTAGCATCCCTTATAAGGGTCTTAAACCTGGGCGACAGATTCAATTTACCAATAACGATCATGCCGCATTAGAAAACTACATACCTGAAATAGAATATATATCCAGTGAGGTCAGAGTAGGTGGATGGAAAGGCGGGGTTGTAAAATACAATAAAAAGCAAGGTTCTTATCGGCTAAAAGGCATTCATCCTCAGCACAAAGAAATTGAGTTTAGAACTGTAACAGATGGCCGTTTCATTAACACTTCCGATATTGATGGACTTCGAAAAGTAGCTGTAATTGGTTCTTCATCTAAAGATGAATTATTTGGCAATTCGTCTCCTATAGGTAAATACATCTTTATTAACGAAATTCCGTTTTTAGTTGCTGGTGTTTTTGAAGAAGATTTGGGTCAAAATCAGCGTGGAAATATTTACCTGCCAATCTCCACAGCACAAAAGGTTTATGGCAGAGGAGATGAAATTGATGAAATCCTATTCACTTTAAAAGATGTTAACGCAGAACAGAGCGTCGATTTAGTTTCAAAATTAAGAGGAAAAATAGCTTTCACTCATAGATTTCATCCAGATGACCCACGCGCTCTATATGTTGAGAACAACTTCGAAAGTCTTAAAACATTCACTGATATTTTTGGGGGTATAAATACCTTTATATGGATGGTTGGTATTGGTACAATTATAGCTGGAATTGTGGGTGTTGGAAACATCATGACTGTTGTAATAAAAGAACGCACCAAAGAAATAGGTGTAAGAAAGGCTTTAGGAGCAACACCAAGAAATATTATTGCACAAATACTCAAAGAGTCAATTCTGATTACAGGATTATTTGGCATATTTGGTCTTATGGGAGGTATCTTTCTTATGGAATTTATTGGCTCGCTTATGCAAGAAGAAAACGAAATGTTTTATAATCCAGGAATAGACTTTTCTGTAGCAATACTATCAACCTTGATTATTATTCTTTCAGGAACATTTTCTGGATTAATTCCGGCCATAAGAGCGGCAAGCATAAAACCTATTGAAGCTTTAAGAGATGAATAATGTTTGACTCTGATAATTGGATAGAGATATGGTATTCTATGAAGAAAAATCCCCTTCGGTCATTCATGACGGGTTTTGGTGTTTTCTGGGGTATGTTTATGCTAATTATCATGTTGGGTTCGGGTAATGGATTAAGAAATGGTGTAACAGGCGATATGAAAGGGTTCTCAACCAATTCGGTTTATGTTTGGGCAATGTCTACCTCAAAAGCCTATGCTGGGTTTAAGCCGGGAAGGCGAGTTCAACTTACTTTCGAAGATGCAGGTGCTATAAAAAACAATGTTAAACACGTGGACATCATAGCCCCTAGAAATCAATTAGGAGGTTATGGTGACAACAATAATATATCTAGGGGAACAAAATCTGGTTCTTTTACAGTTATGGGAGATACACCTGACTATTTTAAAGTGAAATTATTGGAGTTAAGTTATGGGCGTGTTATCAATGAATTCGATATGCGAGATAAGCGAAAAGTATGTGTTATCGGTGACAGAGTTTATGAAGTTTTGTTCAATCGAGGAGAAAATCCGATAGGAAAAAGTATTAGTATTCAAGGTGTACACTATACTGTAATTGGCATGACTAAATCTGGAAACGGAAGAATGTCTCGAAGAGATGGAGAGTCAATTTACATACCGTTTTCAACTTTCACAAAAGCATACAATTACGGTAACAAAGTAAGCTGGTTTTCAATATTAGCAAACAAAAGCGTACCTCCAGAGTCTGTTGAAGCAAATATAAAATCATACTTAGCCGAACGACACAAAGTAGATCCAGAAGACAGCATGGCTTTTGGCTCCTTTACCGCAGGAAAGTTTATGAAAAAAATGAACCAAGGTTTTAGTTTAATTAATCTAGTAGTATGGATTGTAGGTGTATTCTCATTAATTTCGGGCATAATTGGGATAAGCAACATTATGATTGTGGTAGTAAAAGAGCGAACAAAAGAAATTGGAGTTAAGCGCGCTCTTGGCGCAAGACCATATTTAATTATTAGACAAGTTATTATGGAAGCCTTTTCGCTGACAGCTATTTTTGGATATGCAGGATTAGTTTTAGGAGTAGCTTTACTCGAAAATGCAAGTACAATTATGTCAGCATTTGATGTATCTGATCAATATTTCAAAAATCCTGAAATTGATTTTAATATTGCTGTCAAATCGCTGGTTGTGTTAATATTTTGTGGAATGGTTGCTGGTTTAATTCCATCAATAAGAGCTTCAAGAATTAAACCAATAGAAGCACTTCGTGAAGAATAAGCCAAAACCTATTTTTAAATTGAAGATTAAATAAAGAAAAATGAGAAAATTTATTTTAGTAACCATAATCATTGCAGCATTGGGAGGACTTGCTTACACACTTTCTTATTTGTACAAGAAAAATGAACAAAAGCCTGTTGTTTATGGCACGGAAAAAGCATTCAAAACGACCATCATTAACAAAACTGTAGCAACCGGATCTATTGTTCCAAGAAAAGAAATCGAGATTAAGCCGCAAGTTTCGGGGATAATAGAAAAGCTATATGTTGAAGCTGGCGATGTTATCAAAAAAGGACAATTAATCGCAAAGATTAAGATAATACCTAATATGGTGAACCTTAGAAATGCTGAATCGAGAGTTGATAGAGCGAAAATTGCATTAGAAGACACTAAATTAGATTACGAGAGACAAAAAAAACTTTTCGAAGATGGAGTTATTGCTGAAGCCGATTTTCAAAAATTTACATTAGCCAAAAACAGATCGGAAGAAGAATTAAAATCAGCAAATGATAATCTCGAGCTAATTAAAGAGGGAGTTATAAAATCTGCTGGAACAGCATCAAATACTTTAATTAAGTCTACGGTTAACGGCATGGTGCTTAATGTTCCTGTGAAAGAAGGCAATTCAGTTATTGAAAGCAATACATTTAATGCGGGCACAACTATTTCTGTGGTCGCAGATATGAGCTCCATGGTTTTTGAAGGTAAAATTGACGAGTCAGAAGTTGGTAAACTCAAAATCGGAATGGCATTGGTTCTGTCTGTTGGCGCAATTGAAAATCAAAAATTTGATGCTAAACTAGAATACATAGCACCAAAAGGAATTGAGGAGGCAGGTGCAATACAATTCGAAATAAAAGCTGATGTAACACTAAAAGACAGTACATTTATTCGCGCAGGTTATAGCGCTAATGGCGACATTGTGCTTGGAAAAAGAGAAGATGTATTAGCAATTAGAGAGGGGTTGTTACAATTCGCATCTGACTCAGTTTACGTTGAAATTGAAACTGGAGAGCAAGAATTCGATAAAGTTATAGTTGAAACTGGGCTCTCAGACGGAATAAACATTGAAATACTTTCGGGAATAGATTCCAATACCTTAATAAAAGGGGCGATAATTGTAGATGGAGAATTAGTTTCTGAATCAACCGAAAAAACAAAAAAGAAATTTCGTAAGAAAAAACATTAGAGATTTAAATCTTAATTCATTGTATCATTGCATTTGTTATGAGGTCGTTTGACATACCCACTTATTATAAGAGCTCTTTTATCTCTAAGCTAAAGGATTTGCGAAAAAAAAATGATCCACGCAAACAAGACAGAACAGCCACAGTATTAAACTTTGGACCAGTTCATTTTTTTATTGCTCGACATTTTGGGTTTTGTTATGGTGTTGAAAATGCAATAGAAATAGCTTATCGGGCATTACAAGAAAATCCAGATAAACGTATTTTTCTTTTAAGTCAAATGATTCACAATCCTGCTGTTAACAAAGATTTGATCGGAAGAGGAATCAAATTTATCATGGACACTGATGGAAATCAACTTATCGATTGGAAGGAATTGACTTCAGAAGATATCGTTATTATCCCAGCTTTTGGCACCACTGTTAAAATTGAAAAAAGGCTAAAGATGATTGGTATTGAGCCTAAACAATATAATACTACTTGTCCTTTCGTTGAAAAAGTGTGGAATACGTCAAAAAAACTTGGGAAAAATAAATTTTCTGTAGTTATTCATGGTAAACATACCCATGAAGAAACCAAGGCTACCTTTTCTCATACAACAGCTAATTCTCCGTCAGTAATTGTTAGAAACCTAGAAGAAACACAATTTCTTACTGAGGTTATTTCTGGTCATAAATCATCCGAGGAGTTTTATGCCTTTTTCAGCGGAAAATATTCATTTGGATTTGATCCTGATAAAGATTTAGAAAGAATAGGCGTTGTTAATCAAACAACAATGCTAGCCACCGAAACTCAAGAAATTGCAGATTTAGTTAAACAAGCTGTAATCCAAAAATACGGAGCAGATAACTATCAAAACAATTTTGCCGACACTAGAGATACACTTTGTTATGCAACAAATGACAATCAAACTGCAACTAACGAGATATTAAAACAAAATGCAGATTTAGCTCTAGTTGTCGGGGGTTATAATAGCAGTAATACAGCTCATATTGTAGAATTATGTGAAACAAAATTTCCCACATATTTCATCTCTTCCGCTGAAGAGATCCTGTCAAAAAACGAGATTAATCATTTCGATTACAAAAATAAAAAACATGAATTTTCTAGTATATTTTTACCAATCAAAGATCCACTGGCCATAGTTTTAACTAGTGGCGCTTCTTGTCCTGACGTTTTAGTGGAAGAAGTAATGGATAAAATACTTTCGTACTTTCCCAACACAAAATCTAAAGAGGAAGTTCTTGAAGAATTAATAAGTCAATCATAAAAATGAATGACATAATTTTTCTTATAAAAAAAGAAGCGCAGCTAGAATTTAGGCAAAAATATGCCATAGGTGGTATTCTGTTGTATGTTATTTCAACAACATTTGTTTGCTACCTATCATTTCGTTCTATTGTAGATATTCCAACATGGAACGCTCTATACTGGATTATTGTGCTTTTCGCTTCTGTAAATGCGATCTCAAAAAGTTTTGCACAAGAATCACAAGGTAAGCTTCTTTACCTTTATACGCTAACTAACCCAAAGGCAATTATTATTTCCAAAATCATATATAACTCTGGCTTATTAGCCATTTTAACATTGACTACTACTTTTTTCTACAGTTTATTTCTTGGTAATGTTATAGGGGATTTAAAGCAATTCATTATTGTCGCGATTGCCGGATCCATTGGGCTTGCTTCTTTACTTACTTTAGTCTCCGCAATTGCTGCCAAAACAAACAATAACGTTTCTTTAATGGCTACATTAAGTTTCCCCATCATTTTGCCTTTATTGATTACTATTATCCACGCTTCCAAAAATGCGATTGACGACTTAGGGTGGGCAGTCAATGGCAAATATATTATCGTATTACTAGCATTAAATGCTCTAATTACAGCCCTTTCTTATCTATTATTTCCGTATCTTTGGCGCGATTAATTTCGCATGAAGCATTGGTGGAAAATACTAGCCGTAATATTAGTTCTCTATACTATTATTTTCGGTTTTTTAATTGAAGTTCCTGCTTTACCAATTCTGCATGAATCTATTAGAAACCTTTTTTACCATGTAACGATGTGGTTCTCGATGATTATTCTGTGCGGTGTTTCATGGGTCTATAGTATTATGTTTCTAAATACGGGGAGAACAGATCACGATATCATTGCATCCGAGGCGGCAAACTTGGGAATAATGTTTGGATCAATTGGTATTCTGACTGGAATGATTTGGGCAAACTTCACTTGGGGTGCGCCTTGGGTAAATGACCCTAAGCTCAATGGAGCTGCAATTACAATGCTCATTTACCTAGCCTATTTTGTTCTCCGTAACTCAATGGACGAAGAACAAAAAAGAGCCAAAGTATCCTCTGTATACAACATCTTCGCTTTTATTCTACTAATTGTGTTTTTATACATATTACCCAGAATGACAGATTCTTTGCATCCAGGGAACGGGGGCAACGGAACCTTTAGTGATTTGGATATTGATAATACTATGCGAACCGTTTTCTACCCTGCAATTATAGGCTGGACTTTAATAGGAGTCTGGTTTCTAAACATTCGAGTGCGTATCAAGAAACTTAGCCATCAAAGAGAAACAGAATTAATCAATAACAATATCTAATGAAATTACTAAAGTCGCTAACCGTACTTTCACTTTTTCTTATCAGCAGCATTGTTAATGCTCAGCCTGGTGAAATAGAAATGGCAGATGCATTGCTAGAAAGTGGAAAAATTTATGTTGTTATTGCTGTGCTTTGCACAGTATTTATAGGTTTAGTTATATATACAGTAATGATCGACATAAAAGTGAGTAAACTTGAGAAAGACTTAAAAAGGAAATGAAAAAAACACACGTTATAGCTATTGTAATTATTGCAGTTGCCATTGGGTTAATTACAGTTTCACTTGGAAATGCGAGTACTTACGGAAACTTTGCTGAAGCCTTCGATAATCCAGATTCAAAAATCCAAGTAGTAGGTTATTTCAATAAAGAAAAAGAGCTGGTTTACGAACCAGAAGTTGATCCAAATCTAATGTCATTTTATATGACAGACAAAGAAGGTAAAGAATGTAAAGTAGTTTTAAATCAAAGTAAACCGCAAGACTTTGAACGATCAGAAGAAATAGTTTTAAAAGGAAAAGCTGTAGGCGAAGAATTTCATGCTACTGATATGCTTATGAAATGCCCATCAAAATATAACGATGGTAACCAAAAAGTTTACACTGATTAATGGAGTACATTGGAGAACATCTTTGGGCTGGGCAGCTAGGTAACTTGTTTGTCATTATTTCATTTGTAGCTGCCTTGTTAAGCACCTATTCATATTTAAGGAGTGCCAAAGAAAAAGAGGAGCATAAGGACAGCTGGAGAGATCTTGGTCGTTTAGGATTCAGAATCCATTCTATTGGTGTTATTGGTGCTGTTGGCATGTTGTTTTTCATGCTAATGAACAACTACTTCGAGTATCATTATATCTGGCAACACAGCAGTAAGTCGCTACCTCTTCGATACGTTTTTTCCGCCTTTTGGGAAGGACAAGAAGGTAGTTTCATTTTATGGTCTTTTTGGCATGTAATTCTTGGCAACTTACTTATTCGAAGCGCTAAAAACTGGGAATCAACCGTGATGACGGTTTTTACATCTGTACAAATCTTCTTAACCTCAATGATTCTAGGAGTTGTTATATTCGACTACAAACTAGGAAGTAATCCCTTTACCATTCTGCTCAGAGAGCATCCTGAATTTCAGAATATACCATTGTTTTCTAGTGCAAATTATCTCGAAAAACTAGATGGAAGAGGTCTTAATCCGCTTTTACAAAATTATTGGATGACTATTCACCCACCAACGCTATTTCTCGGATTTGCTTCTACACTAGTGCCTTTTGCCTACGCAATTGCTGGATTATGGAAACGAGATTATCAAGGCTGGATAAAGCCAGTTCTACCATGGACAATATTTGGTGTTATGATTCTAGGTATTGGCATATTGATGGGTGGTGCATGGGCATATGAGGCGCTAAGTTTCGGTGGGTTTTGGGCTTGGGATCCAGTTGAAAATGCATCTCTTGTTCCATGGATAACTTTTGTTGGAGCACTGCACGTCATGCATGTACAAAAAACAAGAGGAAATGCTGCCCCAACAACTTTCGCTATGACAATATTTACATTCATTTTAGTTCTTTACTCTACTTTTTTGACACGGAGCGGAATTCTTGGAGAATCGTCAGTACATGCATTTACGGATTTAGGCATGTACGGGCACCTCCTCTCGTATTTGATGTTCTTTTTTGCTCTAGGCTTAACTATGTTTTTCATTAATTTGAAGAAATTTCCCAAGGCAGAAGATGATGCATTTTCATCTCGTGAATTCTGGATGTTTGTTGGCACATTAGTTCTAGCACTATCGGCTATTCACATCACAATAATGACATCTAAGCCAGTTATCAACTTGCTATTTGGAACCAAAATGGCTTTAGATATTGGTGCTCAAGAACGCTTTGATATTTATCATTCTTTTCAGATACCCGTGGTTATCGTAATAACCTGTATGATTGCTTTTACTCAATTTTTGAAGTATAAAAAAAGTGATGGGAAAGCTATTTTTCGAAAGCTAACCATTTCATCTCTTTCGGCTTTAATAATAACAGGGGTGTTCGTCTTTGCTTTCGATTATGCAAACCCTTACTATATTTTAATGCTATTCTCGGCAATGTTTGCAATTACTGGAAATATAGAGTACTTAGTAAGAATTCTCAAAGGGAACATCAACAAAGCAGGTTCTTCCATAGCACATATTGGCTTTGCTTTAATAATGCTTGGCGCTCTGCTTTCTACTTCAAAAAGTATCGTTATCTCAGAAAATTCTTCCTCAATAGATTTAGAAAGTTTAGGCGACATAAAAAACAACGAGAATATTTTACTATATCAAAACGACACCGTTAAGCTAGAGAATTATTACGTTACATTCATTGGAAAAAGAAAAGAGGGCGTCAACATCTTTTACGATGTCGAATATATGAAAAAGGTAGATGGTGATTATATCACCGAATTCAGCCTGTCTCCGCGAATTCAATTAAATCCACGAATGGGTAACGTTGCTGAACCTGATACAAGGCACTTCTTGTATAAAGACATATACACTCATGTTACTTATGCAGATTTAAGCATGCCTAAAGACACTGACCCTGAAAAATATGGAGAATTAGCTACCAGAGAAATGAAGGTCGGTGAATCATTTTTTACGAGTAATTTCAAATACCAACTCGATTCCGTTTTTGTTAACAATAAAGTCTCTATCGATAGTCTTAATGACTCTACTAGAATAGAAGTCATTGCTCAATTTTCTGTAATCGATAAAATTGGAAATATTTCTAAAGCTTCTCCTATGTATGTTATTGAAAATATAGATGCGGGGAAAGTATTAAGTATGCCACATGAATTGGAAGAAGCAGGAGTAATTCTTTCTTTAAACAAAATAATTCCATCAGAAAACAAATATGAAATCTCTGTTAGAGAAAAAAACAGTGTCAAAAAAGACTTCATGGTTATGAAAGCAATTCAATTTCCGATGATTAATATTCTATGGATTGGCTGTTTGCTCTTTATGGCGGGTTGCATTATTGCTATGATTAATCGAATGCAAGCCAATAAATGATAAAAACTATTTCTATTATTGGCTCTGGAAATGTAGCTACCCAATTTGCAAAAGCGTTACATACTAAGGAAGTTTCTATTGTTCAAATTCTATCTAAAACCATTGACCTTGCGAACGAGTTAGCAATTCAAGTTTCAGCAAAAGCTATTGCGGCCATTGATAATTTAGATTTATCTGTTGATTTAATCATTATTGCTGTAAATGACGACTTTACAGAAGAAATAGCAAATTCTCTGCATAGTAAAGGAATTGTGATACATACCTCTGGAACAACGGACATAGATGTTCTTAAAAGATGCAGTAATAATATAGGTGTAGTTTGGCCCATCAAATCAATAAAAAAAGAACATTCAATAAACTTCTTTAATGTCACTTTTTGTATAGAATCATCTAACTCAGAAACTAAAAAGGATTTAATAGATCTATTCAGCAAACTCTCGAATAAAATAGTTCACCTTAGCGGCAAGCAGCGGCAACATCTTCACATGGCTGCTGTAATCACTAATAACTTTTCGAATTATTTATACGGAATCGCGGAAGAGATAACTTCTGAAAACGATATTGATTTCTCAATACTTAAGGGATTAATTATTGAATCGACTCAGCAACTTGATAGTTTTTCGCCAAAAGAAATGCAAACCGGTCCAGCAATCAGAAACGATAAAAAAGTGATTAAAAAACACTTAAAATTGCTTGAGAATAATCCTGAATACTACAATTTATATAAATTCGTTTCAGAAAGTATTATCAATAAATATCATGGGTAGCTATTTAGAAGTATTAAAAGAAATTACTACATTTATTTTCGATATAGATGGGGTACTTACAGATGGCCAAGTTGTAATCATGCCCGATGGCGAGCAGCTTCGCAGGATGAGTACTCGCGATGGTTACGCACTTCATTTAGCCAAAAAAAAAGGTTATAATATTGCTATCATCAGTGGCGGAAGATCAGAAACTGTAAGATCTCGTTTCACCTATTTGGGAATTCATGATGTCTATCTTGGTTCCCATGACAAACTTAGCACGCTTGACGAGTATTGTCTTACTTACGATATTAAAACAGAAAATATCCTCTATATGGGTGACGATATCCCAGATTATGGGGTTATGAAAAAAGTTGCTCTTCCGGCATGTCCACTTGATGCCGCAATTGAAATTAGAGAAATATCGCATTTTATCTCTACTAAAAAAGGAGGGCACGGTGCCGTTCGTGAAGCTATAGAAATGGTTATAAAATCTCAAAAAAAATGGTTTGACACCTCTACTGAAAGTGATAAACTTAAAGATTACGGTTGGTAATGAACTTAATTATACCATTCATAAAGCTAATACGAATTCAAAATCTAATAATTATTGCTTTAACGCAATATCTTCTTAGGTACTTTATTATTAAACCACTTGTTGAGGCAAAGGGCTTTGATCTAGTGATGTCGCATATAGACTTCTTTTTACTATCACTTTCTACAGTCTTAATTGCTGCAGCAGGCTTCGTTATTAACGACTATTTTGATCTTAAAATTGATAGAATTAACAAACCTGAAAAAATAATTATCGGCAAGCATATAAAAAGGCGAATTGCCATGGGAGCCCATATTGTTATGAACATACTTGGTTTCACTATTGGTGTTTATGTTGCATATGTTGTTGGAAATTGGAACTTAGCTTTTATTCAAGTTTTTGCGATTTTATCACTATGGTTTTATTCAACTAATTTCAAATTCGATCTGCTCGCTGGTAATATTATTATTGCAATGATGGCGGCTCTAATTCCTCTTATGGTTGGGCTATATGAAGTTCCTCTTCTAAACAGAGATCTTGAGTTGATGTATGCGCAGCTAATAGAAGCTTACGATTTTAATTTTAACTATGTTGCATATTGGACTATTGGCTACGCTGTTTTTGCTTTTTTAATGACTTTTGCTCGAGAAATAACGAAGGATATGGCAGATATAGAAGGGGACGAAGTTTATGGAGCTTCAACACTACCCATTAAATGGGGAACAACAGCAGCTAAAATAATAATTGCGGTTCTTTATCTCTTAGTGATTATCGGTGTAACTATTGTCCAACAAATTGTGTTAAGAGACAAGATTTCGCTTTCCTATGCTGCAATTCTCATTTGCGTTCCTCTTATTTATACAACTTACATAACATTTAAAAGCAAAGAACGAAAACAATACCTTTCAGCAAGTAATTTTAATAAAACCATTTCTCTTTTTGGAATTTTATATGCGTTACTGTTTTCTGAAATTCTTCGACAGTATATGGAACAGCAAAATTTCTAGTGCTAAAAGAAAAATTAAAACTGAAAGGAAAAAAACTAATTCTCGGGTCTCAATCCCCGAGAAGAAAAGAATTACTTGCATCTCTGGATGTCGATTTTAATATTTTTGCTAAAGAATTAGATGAAACCTATCCAAATGGACTTTCAAATAAAGAGGTTGCTGAGTATCTAGCTAATCTAAAATCGACTTTTTTCAAACCCAAAAGCAACGAAATCATTATTACTGCGGATACAATAGTTTGTATTGATAAAGAAATTTTAGGCAAACCGTCAACAAAAATCGAAGCAAGTCATATGCTGAAAAAGCTTTCTGATAAAACTCATGAAGTTATTACTGGAGTTTCGATTAAATCTATGACTAACAAGTATACATTTTCTGATACTACTTCTGTACATTTCGGCAAGCTTACTCATGATGAAATCGTTTACTACATTGACACATATAAACCTTACGATAAAGCAGGCAGCTATGGCATACAAGAATGGATCGGGCAGATAGGTATTAAGAAAATTGAAGGCTCTTATTTTAACGTAATGGGGTTGCCAGTTCACCGAGTATATGTCGAGCTGTTAAAATTCTGTTAAATCATCTCTCCCTTATATTCGTTTCTCGTACTTTTAGATTGTGAATCGCAATACTATTCGAATAATTATTGTTTTAGCTAGTGTATTATTAATTGGCTTAGTTACTACGCAAATATTTTGGGTTAGCAAAGCCTATAAACTAGAGCAAAAGCAGTTCGATCATGATATTACAGAAGCTTTAAAAAACGTAGGGCGAGAGATTCTAATCCACAATAATGATTCTTCTTTTCTTGTTGACCCAATTAAAAAGGTAACAGAAAATTACTTTCAAGTAGCTATTAACGATACCTTAAATCCTTTTTACCTCGAGTCGTTACTTAAAAATGAGTTTTTAAAACAAGAGTTAAATATCGATTTTGAATATGGTATATATGATTGTTTCTCTGATTCCGTTATTTTTAAAAAAACAATAATGCTGGCTGTTGATGGGAGCAATTCAGAGACTTCAGCACCGCAAATTAAGTGGGAAAGAGATGGGCATTATTTCGGAGTATACTTCCCAAATAGAAACAAAGCGATGATTAGTCAAATGAGTTTTTGGCTATTATCTTCATTGTTTTTGTTAGTCGTAGTAGTTTTTTTCGCTTACACAATTTCAGTTATATTAAAACAGAAAAGATTATCTGAAATCAAAAACGATTTTATCAACAACATGACTCACGAATTTAAAACGCCAATTTCAACAATTTCACTCTCTGCTGAAGTCCTTATGAAACCTGAAATTATTAGTAACCAAGAACGACTACTTAGTTATGCTCAAATAATACATAGTGAAAATAATAGATTAAAAAATCAGGTGGAACGAGTATTACAGATTGCCATGCTCGATAAAGAAATTACTCTCGACAAGACTAAAGTCGATGTTCATCGGTTGATTAAGAGCATCGCCACTAGTTTTAAATTAACATTTAAAGAGAGAAATGCCATCATAAATTTTGACTTATCTGCAACAAAATTTGAAATATTGGCTGATGAAATACACGTAGCCAACATTTTTCAAAACCTTATGGACAATGCAATTAAGTATAGCCACAAATCCGAACCTCGAATAACTATCGCGACAAAATCGATACTTAATTCCATACAAATTACTGTAAAAGACAATGGACTGGGAATAGCCAAAGAAAATATAAAGCTTGTTTTCGACAAATTCTATCGAGTACCAACAGGAGATATACATAACGTAAAGGGATTTGGATTAGGCTTGTACTATGTTAAAACAATGATTGAAGAGCACAATGGATCCATAACTGTTGATAGTAAACTTGGAAACGGAGCATTGTTTACCTTAAGACTTCCTCTATTATGAAATATAATTTACTACTAGTTGAAGACGACCCCAATTTGGGATTTGTTGTTAAAGATAACCTATTGCAGGCTGGATTCGAAGTGTCTTTAAAGACTGACGGGAGATCAGGTTACGAAACCTTCATGCAAAGTAAGTTTGATCTCTGTTTACTCGATGTAATGCTGCCAGAACAAGATGGCTTTTCATTAGCTAGAGACATTCGTAAAACTGATAAAAAAATTCCAATCATTTTCTTGACAGCCAAAGCAATGGAGCTCGATCGAGTTAAAGGATTTAAGCTCGGTGGTGATGACTATATTACCAAGCCATTTAGTATGGAAGAGCTGATACTTAGAATTAAAGTAATTCTTAAACGCTCTTATGAAGGAGAAAAAGATAACGTCAATGTTCATTTTATAGGAGATTACGAATTCAAACCGCAATCATTAGAATTGAACCATCCAACAGCTAAAAAACTGCTTACTAAGAAAGAATCTGAACTGCTTAAACTTTTATGCATCAATCGAAATGGGGTCCTTGAAAGGGAAACTGCATTAAAATTAGTTTGGGGAGAAGATGATTATTTTCTTGGGCGAAGTATGGATGTTTTTATTTCGAAACTTCGTAAATATCTAAAAGCTGATTCAAAAATAAAAATTATCAACGTTCATGGGGTTGGATTTAAGTTAGAAGTTAATTGATGTTACTTTTGTAGTGTTATAACGAAACAAATGATTCCCACCAAAACAGAACTAATTGAATGCTCGACCAGAATAGCTCCTTTCATTCATAATACTCCTGTGTTAACATCACAAACGATCAATACTATTTCTGGTGCTGAAGTATTTTTTAAGTGCGAGAATTTTCAGAAAATGGGAGCGTTTAAAATGCGAGGTGCGGCTAACGCTATTCTTCAATTATCTGACGAAGAAAAAGTAAAAGGTGTTATCACACACTCATCTGGGAACTTTGCACAAGCCGTATCTTTGGCTGCGCTAAAACTTGGCGTAAAAGCATACATTGTTATGCCTGAAAATGCACCACTTCCTAAAAAACAGGCGGTAAAAGGCTATGGAGGTGTCATCACAGAATGTGAATCAACGCTTAAGTCGCGCGAATTGACCGTTGAAACTATAATCAAGAAAACTGGAGCTACACCATTACATCCCTCTAATCAGATGGAAGTTATTATTGGACAAGGAACCTCTGCAATTGAATTACTTCAAAATCACCAAAATCTAGACGTAATTATTACACCAGTTGGTGGTGGGGGATTACTTGCTGGCACTGCGCTATCTGCACATCATTTCAATCCA
>Ga0055584_100002885_pt1 | contig 17044 bp, 19 predicted proteins | sample OSDHelmetaG_FD_58716 | JGI IMG/M metagenome (GOLD analysis project Ga0055584, IMG submission 58716) | Pelagic marine sediment microbial communities from the LTER site Helgoland, North Sea, for post-phytoplankton bloom and carbon turnover... | ecosystem: Environmental > Aquatic > Marine >... | reverse complement strand
TCGATGAAATCTTTTGTGAAGGACAGTTTTTGATGGTTGGTGATCAGAGATTTGATGAGAATAATTTGGATGGTGAAGTTATCTTTCCTGAAGCATCTGCCACTGGATGTGATAGTGTTGTTTTTGTTTCATTGGAGTATATAGAAACGGAAGAGTACATTCATCAGGTAGATTTATGTGCGGGGCAGGTTATGAATCTTTTTGGAATAGAGGTCAATGAAAACACCACAATGGATGAATCATTTTCTATAGGTCCAAACTTATGCGATACCTTGTTAAGGTTTGATGTAAGCCTTAGATCTATTTCTGTTACTTCAGGTTCATCGCCTTCATGTGCAGATGATAATAACGGCGAGTTAGAACTAATAATAAATGAAGGCAGTGCTCCATATACTATTGATGTTGAGGGAGATGTATCATCTTCAGATTCAGAAATGGTAGTCTTAGACGAGTTGGCCCCAGGTGACTATTTGATACAGGTGATAGATGCTAATGGATGTGAGCTTTCAGAATTGTTGACGGTAGAAACTTCTCTTTTTAACCTTGATTTTAATAGTAGTCAGAACGCCCAAGGAGGATTGAATTTGGAAGTGATAAGTGAACAAAATATCAATTCTGTCAGTTGGACGCCACCAGGAGGTCTAAGTTGCGATGACTGTACTAATACGAATGCTAACCCTGATGAAACAACAATTTACACCGTCGTTGCATTTAATGATATTGGATGTAGACAATCCATCAGTGTTGAGGTAATAGTAAATAATAATCCTACTGAAGGAATCTCCTATTATTTACCCACTGCGTTTTCTCCAAATAATGCTGGAAATGATCGATTCTTTTTGCAATCTCAAGCCGGATTAGTGGTATCTTATGATATGTCTATTTATAGTCGATATGGTGAAAAAATGTACGAGGTAATTGATGCACAACCAAATGACTCGGATTTTGGATGGGACGGAAAAAAATCAGGAACAGTTATTCAACCTGATGTTTTTGTCTATCACATCGTAATGCGATCTATAGACGGAGGTACTATTGTCGAAGCTGGTGATATTCTTTTAGTTAATTGACATGTCATATTCCATCATTAGATATTGAGGAATTATTGAAAAATGACGCCTACCTTTGCCTCGTATCCTTAAAGACTTAAAGCATCAGCTAATAAAATAAAGATTCCTTTTGGTAAATTTCAACATTTCATCTTTTAGGTCTTTTTTAATAGGAAATTTTATTCTACTTATTATTCTATTATCGGCAAGTGGAAAGGTGTATTCACAGGACTATCCAGGTCGAGGAGGGAGGTTGAGAGGTAATACCCAGAATGGTGCTTTACGTACTGCATCAGACTCTATAAAAAAGCCACCTTTGAAAGTCGATTATTTCCAAATCGATAACCTTGGATTGCTATCCAGGATTCAGGATACTATTTCGCAGCGAGACTTAAGTGTTGATCTATTACAAGACGATGTAGATCATTTGGGTTTAGGTAACTATTATGCTGCTACACTTCCTGTACGATTTGAATTTAATCACCAAAGGGGAAACAAGCTTGGACTCAAGTCCTACGATATTTATAAAACCTACCTACCTACTTCTATAATTATTTCCCCAAATAGGCCTTTAGTCAAAGGGTATTATGGGTCGAGATCTCAGGATGGTCATCGCAATATAAATCTTGATTTTAGCAGGACATTTGCTCGTAATATTACTTTTGGATTTAGAATATTTTCTGGTAACAGCAAAGGTCAATTTAGTCATCAGACGTCTGGATTTAATGCTCTAGAATTTAATGTTGTACAGCGAAGCAAAAAAGACAGAAGAAGATCTTATCTGCACTTTAATATTATTAGAAATACAGAATTTTTAAATGGAGGATTGACTAATCCTGAAGATGTGTTATCTGCAATAAGTGGGGGTAATGCCAGTTACTCTGTGAATAATACGGATACTGATTTAAATATAAAGAATACTACATTCAGATTTGGAACTTCTATTACATTAGGTGTAGATAGTCTTGTTCAAAAATGGACCAAAGTTGCCTTCTCTGAAATTGGAAGTGAAAAGGAAAGGTTCAGACACCTGGATCCAAATGTGACCGATGAAAATGCAATTTCATTCAGCCCTGTACCCCTATCCCAATCTATAGATACTGTAGGAAATAGTGTTTGGAATTTATATCAAAAAATAGGGTTGAAGTTGAAAAGCGAGAAATTGGAAGTGATTTCAGCATTTCAAATTAATCAAAATTTTGAGCAACAAAATTCATTAGATAACCTAACGAGGAGTCAGTTTTTTATCAATGGACGGGCTACCTACAAAGTCAACAAATCACTTTCTTCAATCTTTTCTTTTTATCAAGAATTAGGAGGCCTGGCAGAAAGTAATGTATCAATATCTGGTTTTATGAGAATCAGAAATCAAAGGTTCAAACTCTATTTGCAAAATGGATCAGAAGCTCCAGGTCTATTTCAGACCTCGCTTTCAATTCTTGGAAATCCGGTCTGGACTCAAACTCTGACTAATCAGAAGTATGTTAATCTTGGACTTCATTATAAAAATTTGAAATGGCGAACAAGTGTGCATATTCGACATTCTAATATTTCTGATTATGTATACCTGAATAAGCAAAAGGTATATACCAATGCTTTGAATCGACTTTCAGTAAATTCTGCTGAGATTCGTTATCAATGGTCATGGAAATTTTTCTCACTCCAAAACATCTTCTTCTTGCAAAATATTAGTGATGAAAATATTCTGTCTCTTCCTAAAATTTCTACAAGACATGATATATCTATTAGTATACCATTTTTCAAAAAGAAATTAAGAACAAAATTAGGTGGTGTGATTTGGTATCGCGGAAATTATTCAACACCTTCATTTCATAGTTTTTTAAATGATTTTTATTTTGAAGGTAATTCGATTAGCCCCAGCACATTGAGGTTAGCTCCGTATATCAAGGCCAATATCTCCGGTCTTGAAGTCTACATAGGAATGGACGACCTTGAAAATGTGCTCAGAAATACAAATAGATTTGAGGTTAATGGCTACCCACAACTGGATAGTAGAATCAACCTTGCTTTTAGACTAAGATTATTGGATTAAATAAATTCAAGAATATAATGGATAATATATAAGATGAACTGTCTTCTGCTAAGTCTATAAGAACATTCGTAGGTACTAAAGATTACAATGAGAGTAGAAACTTTTATTTGGAATTAGGATTTTCTGAATCTGTAATCGATAAGAAAATGAGTTTTTTCAATTTCAACCCAACCAAGGGGTTTTATCTTCAGGATTACTATGTCAAAGATTGGTGCAAAAATTCAATGGTTTTGTTAGAGATTAAGATGTGGAAAGGATTTATAAAGGACTAAAAGAGCTCGGAATGGAGAGAAAATTCAAGAATGTGAAAGTTTCAGAAATAAAGGAAACTAAACATGGTAAACAAATATTTGTCCATGACCCTTCTGGTGTGCTATGGCATTTCTTTGAATTTAGTCAAGAGGCCTAAATTTTAGCTTTTGATCTTGACCCAAGATCTATAGCTCTTAGATTTTGAATCTTACCATGATTGATTTCAAATTTGAGAAATGTTCTAAACTGATGAAATCCTACTATACCACATGCTCCTGGATTCATATGGAGCAGATTATTTTCTTTGTCTTTCATTACTTTTAGTATATGCGAATGCCCACTTATAAATAGGTCGGGTCGATTTTTTTTAATCAAATGATAAGGGTTTTTAAAATATCGCCCTGGATATCCACCAATGTGAGTCATAAAAACTTTGATTCCTTCTACTTCCCATATCAAATCCTTTTTTGTCTCAATTTTCACATCGTTTCCATCAATATTTCCCCAGACTGCTCTGAGAGGAGCAATGCTTTGTAGTTGTTCCAATATAATAGGAGTACCTACATCACCAGCATGCCATATTTCATCAGAGTCATGAAGATGCTTCATTACATCATCTCCTAAATAGCTATGAGTATCAGAAATTAAAGAAATTAGCATATTCCATTTTATATAGTTGCCAATGTTGTGTTTTATAAATGCTCACTTATCTTTTAATCTTTTCAAGGATTTCACCAACAACAAAACTACTTCCACCTACAAATATTAAATCTGCTTTGTCTCTTGATCTTTTAGCTGCTTCCAATGCTGAAGACACACTGAGATAGCTGTTGAATTGTAATCCTCTTGTTATAATTGATTGCTGGTAAGAGGATACCTTAGCGCCTCTAAAAATGGAGGGTTTGGCAAAGTAGTATTGACCATCCGAAGGAAGTAGCTTTATTAGCTTTTCTACATCTTTGTCTTTTACAAATCCAAGTACAAAGTGAATTTTTGGATAGTTTAAATGATTTAAATGATTTAAAGTTTTAGAAAGTGCATGTTCATTATGACCACTATCCAGAAGGATGTTTTTATCACGACTTAGCCATTGCCATCTTCCTTTGTAATTCGTGTTTTGTATAAACACATTGATTCCATGTGTAATGTGTTTTTCATTGATATTTAATGTGTTATGTGTAACTGTCGATAGGACAGTAGACACGTTTTTAAGAAAAAAAGGACCTCTACTGCGATCTGAAAAGACGAACTGGTGCATATCTTTATTTCGGATTATCGTTTTTTCACTAGAGTTTTCAGCGGACCATTCTTCAGAAGCAAAATTGATACTTGAATTAGAATTGAGTGCTTTCTTCAAAAATACAGGAGCTGACTGCTTATCATGTTCGCCAATAATAACAGGGATATTCGTTTTTATTATTCCGGCTTTTTCAAGAGCAATTAAAGAAATTGAATGTCCAAGCATATCCATGTGATCCAACCCAATATTTGTGATCACACTTATTTCTGGAGAAATGATATTAGTACTGTCTAGACGTCCTCCTAAGCCAACTTCTATAACGGCATAATCCACACCTTCACTACGAAAATGCTCAAATGCCATTGCAACTGTCATTTCAAAAAAAGAAGGTCTAATTTCTGAGATAAGGTCTTTCATTTTCTCAACGAAAGAAACTACTTGTTCTTCACTGATATAATCACCATTAATTTTTATTCTTTCTCTAAAATCAATGTAATGAGGTGAAGTGTATAGCCCTACTTTCAGTCCTGATTCTTGCAGAACAGAAGCTAACATATGGCTTACGGTGCCTTTCCCATTAGTACCACCTATATGAATGGTTTTATATTCTTTATGAGGGTCACCAAGAGCTTGGCTTAATTTCACAATATTGGTCAGATCTTTTTTTATCGCAACCTTACCCTGATTTTGATATACAGGGAGCATATTGAATAAATAATTTATCGTCTCTTTATAGTTCATACGATATCATGAAAAACGGCCAATATTAGCATAAGAATTCTGAAATTGAATGTTATACTTGTGATTATATGAAATGTGCAAGAGAGTACATGGAACTTAGCCTTGGCATAAACTATTTAGAGTTGATTTGAAAAATAAGAATGTGATTATATTTAAATAGAATGAAATCATTCTAGTAACCAAACATGATGTAGGAGAAATACACAACTTCATTTATGTTCAATTTCTTAGAATTGAAGGCCAATTTGTAGGATGATGCTTTGATTTTCAGTAGAATAACTTTACTTCTATTTCAAAATGCCTTGTTTTCTGAGGCGTTTCGTCTGTAAACAAACAAATAATGAATGATTACAACATAATCATAACACTTTAGAAATGTGGATCACGTTATATTTGTGTATATAAAAAAAATATTATGCGTCAAGTTATATTGAGCTTATCACTTTTACTTTTTTTAATTCCTCTTTCAGCCCAAGATGTAAAATGGTACTCATGGGAAGAAGCTTCTGAATTGAGTAAAACCAGCCCTAAAAAAGTATTTGTGGATGTATATACTGACTGGTGTGGTTGGTGTAAGAAAATGGATGCAAGCACATTCAAGGATGCTGAAATTGTGAATTACTTAAATGACAATTTTTATCCAGTAAAATTTAATGCCGAGCAAAAAGATCAGATTAGTTTCAATGGAACTGATTTTAAATTTATTGCTCAGGGTAGGAGAGGAGTTCATCAGTTGGCTTATGCTCTTTTAGATGGACGAATGGGTTATCCTGCTTTTGTTTTATTAGATGAGAGTTTTGCACGAATCATGATTTCACCAGGATTCAAAAAAGCTCCACAACTTCAACAGGAATTAACTTTTGCTAAGGAGGAGAAATACAAGAAAATGAGTTGGGAGGCTTATAAAGCTTCTGATAATACTCCATAATGAAAAATAAAACCTAGCTCTCAATCATTAAAAGCTAGTTCTTCGTTTTCTGTATTATATTCACAAATCGCTTTTACGTTAAAGTTTACTACAGTTATTACGTGTGCTTCTATAGGATTTACATGAACCAGCTCTATATCGTGCTTACCCATTGGAAGGCCATTTATGTTAAAGGTTAGTTTATAGGAATGTCCTAAATCCTCTTCTTTGGTCCATCTTGGTTTAGCTCGAGTAATATAAAGACCTCTACTTTTCAAGAAAATATTCGATTTCTTGTCTAATTTAAGTGGGCCTGAAGTAGTCAAATTGAGGTCAAAAACAACATTTTCTGTTTGATTTAGGATAACCTGTGTGGTCCATCCTTTAACACCATTTAGAGTCTTGTGAGCTAAGAGCGTTTCATTTCCCTCTGGATAAAATACTTCTGAAATATATTTTTCGCATAATGGATCACAAATATCTCCTATACCATCTCCGTCAAGGTCTTCTTGGGATAAATTTTTGGTGTATGGACAGTTATCATCTAAATCTGATATAGAATCAAAATCATAATCTTCCATGTTATGTAAAGCCAATGCAGTTTGAGATTGACCAACAGTTTGCACAATTGCAAATATTGCTACAGTTAATATTGTTGTAATTTTTGACACACCCTCTAATTTAAAATTATCAATTTTGTTCTAGGCTAAAGCCTATTCTTAATAAGGGTGTTTGTAAGGAAGGATTAAGAAGTAACAATGATTTTAAGAGTTTCCATCATCAACCTTAATTCTTATTATAAATGTAGTTTTAAACAGTCTTACTTACAACAATAATCTGTCCAATAATGTAATCTACTTTTCAAAACGGAAGAAAAGAATACCACAAACACCTTTTTTAATATGTTTTTAAAAACTGGGAAAGCCATTTCGATAGATATTAATCTTGTAATTAATAAAACAAATATTCATTTCACTATATATTACATAAAACTTTAATATGTTATATTTTTGTGTATTCTTAATACTAGAAAGCGACATTACTGTCGTTAATAGTGCAAACAAAGAATACCGATGATTTTATTTTCATTTTTTTTCCTTCAAGCAAATGGTGTTGATGAAGAAAAAAGACAAAGTCTCTTAGACTTGGTTACTCAAGGAGGTCCTTTAGGAATAGCAATTGTTTCTATACTATTGGTATTATCTATAATGGCAGTGTCCATCTTCGTTGAGCGATTTTTCACCATTAAAAGTGCCAGTAAAATCGATCAAAACTTCATGAATAATATACGAGCCTCTGTTGCCGCAGGTAACATTCAAGGAGCTATTGCATTGTGTCAAACCAAAAAGACTCCGATTTCTAGAATGGTAGAAAAAGGTCTGATGAGAATAGGAAAACCACTAAAAGATATTGATGCCGCAATTGAGAATGTTGGGAACCTTGAGATATTTCAATTAGAAAATAGGCTTTCCACTTTAGCAAGTATTGCAGGCGCAGCTCCTATGATTGGTTTTTTTGGAACTGTGACTGGGATGATCTTGGCCTTTTATAAAATGGCAAGTGAACAGAATGTGACTCCAGATGTATTGGCCGGTGGTATTTATCAAGCATTGATTACCACTGCATTCGGCCTATTAGTAGGGATATTTGCATTTATTGGTTACAATCTACTGGTTGCTAGAGTAGGGAAAGTAGTTTATAATATGGAAAAAACAACCGTGGAATTTATGGATTTACTTCAAGACCCATCATAAATATCATTTCAAAGTGGCAGTAAAAAGTAGAAATAAAGTCAGTGCAGAATTTAGTATGTCCTCACTTACGGATATCATCTTTCTGTTATTGATCTTTTTTATGTTGACATCATCAATGATTCAAATCAATGTAAAACTTCCTGAGTCCGAATCAAAGACGGTGGCACCTACTGATTATACCGTCATGATGACTAAAGATGGTAAAGTAACATACAATGGAAAATCGGCAAGATTGAGAGACATTGAAGGAATAGTAAGGAAAGCTGTGTCAGATGATACTAATAAAGAAAATGCCACTATTGCTATTATTGCAGAAGTGGGAGTACCATGGCAGAAAGTTAATGAAGTAATGTCCATAGCTAGTAAGCTCAAAATGAGAGCTATTATTGCTACTCAACCCAAAGGTTAAATATTAGACAATGGGATTTAAGAAAAAATCTAAAGTAAGTGCAGAATTTAATATGTCGTCATTGACTGACATTATATTCTTATTGCTCATATTTTTCATGCTTACTTCATCCATGATTGTGCCTAATGCCCTTAACCTTAAACTGCCAGGTAAAAGCAAAAACAATACTGAACTCAAAGCACCACCTACTAATATCCAGATAAAAAGAAATGGTACTTACTGGATTAGAGGCCAGAAAGTGTCCTTAGCTAAAATCAGAAAGGCAGTTATTAATCTGGGTAAAAAAGGAAGACCAGTAAGTATGACACTATCTCCTGATCCAAAAGTTCCTAATGAATATGTCGTGGCTATAATGGACATTGCCTGGAAGTATAAGGTAGAGACCATAATTGCGGACATCAAATAGAAATGAACTTCACTCCTTTGATCAGATGATAGGGACTTATGTCTCGATCTTTGTATCTTGAATTTCTCTATGCAGATTTATCCACTTTTTCCTTTAGAACTTGTAGTTTACCCAAAAGAAGAGCTAAACTTACACATCTTTGAGCCCAGATATCGCCAACTAATTAATGACTGTGAGGAACACAATGTTCTTTTCGGAATTCCAACTTTTCGTAAAGGGTTTGCTTTGGATTTTGGTTCATTGGTCAAAATAGTAAACATAGAGAAACAATATCCTGATGGAAGGATGGATGTAAGGACCGAAGGGGTACAATCATTCAGAGTGATTAAGTTTTTAGAAATTCATCCATCAAAATTATATCCAGGAGGCGAGGTTCAATTGATTGATTTAGAATTGAATCGAGATGAAATGAAATGTTTTGATATTAAAAAGAAACTAATGGAGTTGTATTCTTTTATGAGTATTACTTCTGTACCAGCAGCTTTGGATAGCGATTTATTTTACACCACTCAGGTAGCTCATAAAGTTGGGTTCAACTTTGATCAAGAATACCATTTTCTTCAGATACCCTCTGAGATAGAACGACAGGAATATATGCTCGATCATCTCGAAAACTTGATTCCAATTGCCCGCAATATGGAAGAAATGAGAAAAAAGATTCAACTAAACGGGCACTTCAAAGATATTTTACCTCCAAAAGTTTGAATAGAGCTGCGAATTGAGTTTTTTGCGGAATCTTAATTTTAAACTTAAGGCTATGCTCAGGATTCTTTTTTTAATTTCTCTTTTTTGGATTGGTTGTAAAAGTGAACCAATAGTGAAGGAGATCATTTCTGAGGAAGGGAAAACAGTTATGGCTCAGAATGCAGGTTTAGCTTCTGCACATCCTGTTGCCACAAAAATAGGTGTGGATGTCTTAAAGATAGGTGGTAATGCGATTGATGCTGCTATTGCTACTCAATTTGCTTTGGCAGTTTGCTATCCAGTAGCAGGAAATATAGGAGGTGGAGGATTCATGGTTATCAGAATGAACGATGGAGAAGTCGCCACATTAGATTATCGAGAAAAAGCGCCCGGATCAGCTCATAGAGATATGTATTTAGATGCAGAAGGCAATGTTATAGATCGATTGAGTATCGATGGCCATCTTGCCGCAGGAGTGCCTGGTACTGTGGATGGTATGGTAAAAGCTTTTGAAAAATATAGCAAGCTGAAAGATTGGAAAGCATTGATACAGCCATCAATAGATGCAGCTAGAAATGGATTTAATATTTCTGAAAAACAGGCTAATGGCTTTAATCGTACAATGGAAAAGTGGTTGGATCTTAATACCAGAACTAATGCTTTTACTATGAAAAGTGAATGGAAAGCAGGAGACCTTCTGAAGCAACCAGAATTAGCAAATACTCTTGAAGCTATTCGAGATCAAGGTGAAGATGGTTTCTATCAGGGATGGGTTGCTGATAGTTTAGTGGCAGAGATGAACAGGTCAAATGGAATTATTACAAAAGAAGATTTGAGCAGTTATGAATCAGTTTGGAGAGAACCAATAGAAGGAACATATCGTGGCCATAGTATTATTTCTATGCCTCCTCCCTCCTCTGGTGGAATAGCCTTAGTTCAGTTATTAAATATTTTGGAGAATTATGATTTGCCATCAATGGGGTTTCATTCTCCAGAAGCTATCCACCATGTGGTTGAAGCAGAAAGAAGGATATATGCGGATAGATCAACCCATCTTGGGGACAGTGATTATTACAATGTTCCCCGAGAAGCACTTTTACAAAAAGAATATGCTATAGATAGAATGAAAAATTTTGATTCTCAAAAGGCAACATTGAGTTCTGATATAAAAGAAGGAAATGTGAGTAAAGAGAGTGAGCAGACTACACATTATTCTGTTATTGATGAGCAAGGAAATGCAGCATCTATCACCACAACGTTGAATACCGGATATGGATCTAAGGTAGTAGTAGGAGGTGCAGGTTTTTTCCTAAACAATGAAATGGATGACTTCAGCTCTAAGCCCGGTTTTCCAAATGTTTATGGTCTTATTGGCAATGAGGGTAATAGCATTGAAGCTGGTAAAAGGATGTTAAGTTCTATGACACCTGCTATAGTCACTGAAGGAGGTAAAGTGAAAATCATTGTTGGGACTCCAGGAGGATCCACCATCATTACTTCAGTATTACAAACTATTATGAATATTGTGGATTTTGATATGACAGCTACGGAGGCTACTGCTGCCTGTAGGTTTCACCATCAATGGACTCCTGATATAGTTTTTGAAGAATCAGAATGTTTGGGAGAAGAACTTTCAAAATTCCTAACCGAAATGGGACACAAGGTCCAGTCAAGAGGGAAAATAGGAAGAGTAGAAACTATTTTGGTAAATGCGGATGGAAGTAAAGAGATAGCCGCTGATCCAAGAGGGGATGATTGGAGTGAAGGGTACTAAATATTAAGAGAGTATTCCTTGTTATAAATCTTTGATAGGTAATAATTCTACATTCATTTTTCTAGATGTAGATTTTAAATATGTAACCAGTTTTGACTTTTCTTTTAAGGATAGGGGACAACTTGGTTTTTTCATTTCTTCAAGAATGTCGTTGCGCTCAAATGAAAGTGTAGAATACGCTTTTGGGCTTGAATGTGAGAATAGTTCGTTTTTCATCATTAATCTTTACTATAATTCTCTTCTTGTTCTTTCTCTACTGGATTAAAGTTAATCTTTTGTAAATATATTAAAAATATTTATATGTATTTTCGTGTCATAATCTTATAGTTATGAATAGATTATTGATCTTCTTTCTAATAATTATCTCACTTTGTTCTTGTTCAACGGAAAGCGGTGTTGATACTTCACTAGATTCAGGATATAACTATTTTCCTATCCACGATATAGGTACAACTTACATTTATGAGGTGGATAGAATTTTCTACAATAATCAAGGAAAAGAAACCGAACACCTTGTAACCTATGAACGAAATGTCGTAATTGAGTCAACTAAGGACGGAGACAATTTAGGGTCCTATCGGGAAGAAATTTGGGAAAGCAATACTGGTCAGGAACCTTGGTTGTATAAAGAGAATATGGTTTCAGAAACTAATGAGTTGCAGGCTATATGTTCAAAATCAGGAAATAGAATTATCAAATTGACATTTCCTGTTGCTGAAGGTAAATCATGGGACGGCTTGGCACTAATGAATGATGTAACCGGGCAAATTATAAATGGAGAATCAATTGATTTCTATAAAGATTGGGACTTCAAGATATTGGGGTATGAAAATTTTGAGGCCTATAATGATGTTTTGACTGTTCAGCAAGCTAATCATGAAAATGCTATAGAAAAAAGATATTCTATGGAGAAATATGCAATGGACATAGGCTTGGTTTATAAAGAGCAGCAAATTTTGGACACACAATGTCTTTTAGAATGTAATGATCAGAATTGGGAGGAGAAGGCGCACCATGGGATTATTTTGAAGAAGAGATTAATCAGTATAAATTAGTCACCATTGAAGAAATTTTTACATGAAGAGGAATATGTTGAGGTAGGTTTTATAAGAAAGCCCTACGGATACAAGGGTGATGTAAAAGTAAGCTCAGAACCTGAATTTGAAGAAGATGTTAAAGAATCAGCTTTCCTCTTTATAGAACAAAAGGGGCTCAGAGTTCCATTTAAAATTGTAGAATGGACGGACGTTCCTGAATTGATAATTCGATTTGATTATATTAATTCTTCAGAGGAAGTAACTTCTCTAATTGGGCAAAAAGCTTTTTTACTTAAAAAAGATATAAAGTATGCCGAGGATTATCTCCATGATGATGAAGAAAAAGAATATTTAGTAGGATTTATTCTCCAAGATGTCACAAATGGAGAATCTTTTGAGATTATAAGACTTGAAGATTTTCCACAACAACTAATGGCAGTGATTATGCGAGAAGGTAAAGAATTATATATCCCATTAAATGATCAATTTATCACAGAAGTCAAGAAAGAAGAGAAGATTATTACTATGGAACTTCCAGATGGTCTTTTGAACTTGTAAGTTTGAATGGACAATTTATGTTCATCAACTTATAAGTATGAAAATAATCGAGACAGACAAAATTCCCAAACCTGCAGGACATTATTCCCCAATTATTGAGCATAAAGGAACTTTGTACATATCAGGTCAGTTACCTTTTATATTGGGAACGAGAGAAATGCCAAAGGGAATAAGAGCGCAGACTGAAGTTGTATTGAATAATGTAGAAACTTTAGTCACTGAAGCCGGAAGTAGTAAAAATCAGATCATTCAGATGCGTCTTTACATTCCAGATGTGGAGCTTTGGGATGAAGTTAATGCTGTGTACTCAGAGTTTTTTGGTGATCATAGGCCCGTACGATGTGTTGTTCCAACTAGAGATCTTCACTATGGTGCATTGATAGAAATAGAAGCAACTGCATTTATATGAGTACGAAATTGAGTAAAGAGGATATCCATCAAATTCAAGAAAGAATAAATCCCTATGTGCATCATACACCAGTGATGTCCTCGAGGTTGATGAATGAATTGTCAGGAGGGAATCTATTCTTTAAATGTGAGAATTTTCAAAGGATGGGAGCCTTCAAAATGAGGGGAGCATCTAATGCTATTTTATCATTAAGTGAAGAACAAAAGAGTAGAGGTGTAGTAGCACATAGCAGTGGAAACTTCGCTCAAGCTGTTGCTCTTTCAGCAAAAATGATGGGAGTGAAAGCCTATATAGTAATGCCGACTAATGCACCGAAGGTAAAGAAACAAGCTGTAGAATCGTATGGAGGTATCATTACTGAATGTGAACCTACTATGACCGCGAGGCAATCGACCACGGACTATATAGCTGAGAAAACCGGTGCAAGTCCTTTGCATCCCTCTAATCAAGATGAGGTAATACTTGGCAATAGTACTATTGCCACTGAGTTTTTAAACGAAGTGCCTGATCTTGAAAGAATTATAGTGCCTGTAGGTGGTGGCGGAATGATAGCAGGAGTATCTCTTGCGTGTGAAGCTTTATCACCGCTCTGTGAAGTGATCGGGGCCGAACCTGCAGAAGCAGATGATGCTAAGCGATCTTTAGAAAGGGGAGAAATCGTTCTAAATGAAAGTTCTTCTACCATTGCTGATGGATTGAGAACACACTTAGGTGATAGAAACTTTCCTATTATAAAAAGAGTAGTTAAAAGAATAATTACAGTAGAGGAAGATGAAATAATAGCAGCAATGAAGTTAGTATGGGAACGAATGAAATTGGTCATTGAACCTTCCGCTGGGGTCGGAGTAGCCGTAGCACTTAGAGAAAAGGAATTGGTAGCTCAAGGGAAAACAGGTGTAATAATTTGTGGTGGCAATGTGGATTTAGAGAATTTACCATGGTGATTTGAATTTGGAATAGGATATGATGTGGTAATTCCTTGATGTAACATTTTCATCAAAGAAGGAATACTTATTCATGTATTGAATCATATTAAGAGAGAGCCCAATCTCCATCGGAGCTTCCAACTTTAATTTGATTTGAGTAATTGGGTTTAACCTTTAAATCAACATCCCAGCAATACAACCAGTCATTAAAGTAGCAATTGTTCCTCCTATTAGCGCCTTAAATCCTAACTCACTCAATGTTTTTCTTTGCTTTTCTGCAATTGCACTTATTCCTCCTATCTGAATGCCTATAGATGCGAAATTAGCAAACCCACAAAGAGCATATGCCGCTATCAATGTAGATCTCTCTGAGATTAATCCCTGAGCACTTAGATCTGCTAAAGATGCATATGCGACAAATTCATTTAGTATAGTTTTTTCTCCTAGTAGTCGACCTACTATCATCATTTCTTCATTGCTAATACCAATGACCCAAGCTATAGGAGAAAATAAAAGGCCCAAAATGTATTGAAGAGAAAAGTTTTGGAAAACACCATTGCTACTTTCTCTAACCCACTCATTAAGTCCTCCTATTTTACCAATTTCAAAAAAGACATAATTCGAGAGATAAATCAATGCCATAAAAGCAAGTAACATTGCTCCTACATTTACTGCAAGCTTTACGCCGTCGGTTGTCCCACGAGCCAAAGAATCCAAAAAATTATCACCCGCCACATCAGCTGATAAGGAGAGATCCTTGTCTAATTCGGTATCTTTTCTTTCAGGTACAAGGATTTTAGCAGTTAGAATAGCAGCAGGAGCAGATATGATAGAAGCCACCAAAAGATGTAATCCAAACTCTCTGACAGCACCAGGGTCGCCTCCACCCAGTATACTCACATATACCCCAAAAACACTTCCCGCTATGGTTGCCATTCCTCCAGTCATCAGTGACATGATTTCAGATCGAGACATGCCATTTAGATAGGGTTTGACTACTAGAGGAGCTTCAGTTTGGCCAATGAATACATTGGCAGCCATAGCTAGACTTTCCTTACCAGTAAGATTCATTGTCTTATTCAGCATCCATGCAAAGCCATAAACTATTTTTTGAAGAACGCCAAGGTAATAAAGCATTGAAGTCAAAGCTGAGAAAAACACTACTATAGGTAAAGCCGAAAAAGCAAATCCATATGGACCTCCTGGCTTTGCCAAATCACCAAAAAGGAAAACTGAAGATTCTTCGCTACTCTTTATGATGAGCATGAAAAAATTCACAATCTGTTCAAAAACCCACTTTATTGCTGGAATTTTAATCAGTAAAACTCCCATTACTATTTGGAGAAGTAGTGCTATAATTACAAGCCTCCAATTAATATTTTTCTTGTTTCCGCTGAAGAAATAACATATTCCGATTAGTATTGTGATTCCTAAAAATCCACGTGCTATATTCATGACCATGCGGAAAAATAATCATACTCTTTAAATATCTAGCAATACCTCAATGCAAATTATAGGAATATCAGGAAGAAGTGGATCTGGAAAAACTTCTTTAATCAGAGAAATAAGGAATAATTTCTCAATTAGCGATGTATGTATTTTGTCTCTGGATAATTATTATCGCAATCGCGAAGATCAAGAAAAGGATGAATTAGGATACTACAATTTTGATCTCATAACTTCATTTGAATGGGACAGAGTGGTAGCTGATATTAAGCAGCTAATGTCTGGACTTGTATTACGGCAAAAACAATATGTTTTTAATAATGAGGAGCAGGCTGCAATTCTTACTTATCATCCTGCTCAAGTATTGATAATAGAAGGGATATTTGTTTTAGCAGAGCCGCGGATCTGGGACTTGTTAGACTATTCTATCATCATAGACGCGGATATCAATATCTGTAGAAGTAGGCGCCTTGCAAGGGATGTGAAAGAAAGGAATTATGATAGAAAAGAGATCCTTCACCGCTTTGATAACCATGTTTTGCCTTCCTTCCAATCTCTTATTGAACCATTGAAATCTAAAGTAGACGAAGTATTGATAAATGAAGGAGAACTAGATGAAGTAAGAAAAATACTTATTGAACGAGTGATGACTTTTCTAACTTAAATTATTTCTGGAAACTCCTCATCCTCCAAACTTTGAACGGCCTCTAATCTCTCATTGCGATTGTCCTGCATGAATTGGAAAGTGCCCTTTATTTTTTGAATAAAGCTTTTGTCTATTAAAGCTAGTACGTGATCAAGATCCTCTATTCTTTCTCTACTGTCAAATTTGAATACTTGTTCCATGCGATTCCACTCGAGTTTCATAGTGAATTTCTGCTCCATTTTGAAAATGGATATATGAATATCTTCTAAAGTCAATTCTTTAATTATTCTCATGATATGTTTTGATTATTGATTTTGATATTGTTCTATATATTTTTTTTAAGTCTTTATCTTCTATAAGATCCATTTGATCATTAATGGTGTGTAAATCCATTCGCCGTGCTGGACCCGTTTGAATGTCTCTTGGGGAGTCAGTTTCAATCTTTTGAATGGATTGTATAATCAAGGGTTTTAACAGATTAAAATCTATTCCATGTTCTTGACAGTATGATTCTGCTATGGCAAGTAAATGATTTGTAAAATTATTGGCTATCACAGCCGCTACGTGAGCGTGTTTCTTTTGGCTGGATGGCATATACGCAACATTGTCGCTAATGTCTATGCAGATTTTCTCTATTTCTTTCTTGAACGTATCATTGCGAGCATCGATGCAAAGAGGAACATTTTCTAATCCAGATATTTGACCCAATATAATAGATTGTAGTGGCCAGATAACCCCTACTTGTTGTAATTC
>Ga0055584_100002884_pt1 | contig 17049 bp, 17 predicted proteins | sample OSDHelmetaG_FD_58716 | JGI IMG/M metagenome (GOLD analysis project Ga0055584, IMG submission 58716) | Pelagic marine sediment microbial communities from the LTER site Helgoland, North Sea, for post-phytoplankton bloom and carbon turnover... | ecosystem: Environmental > Aquatic > Marine >... | reverse complement strand
AAAATGTTAACTTTTTATCAAGAATTTTTAAGAAATAAAAAAAGATTAGAAAGTTCAATAAAAGAAATATCTACTTGTGCAATTTCTGGGGCAGTTGGAACGTTTGCAAATATAGATCCTAGAGTTGAAAGCTATGTTGCTAAAAAATTAAAACTTAGTGTAGAACCTGTTTCAACACAAATCATTCCAAGAGACAGACACGCTCAATTTTTTTCAACATTAGGTATTATCGCAAGTTCAATTGAAAGATTTGCTGTGGAAATTAGACATCTTCAAAGAACGGAAGTTTTAGAAGTAGAGGAGTTTTTTGGAAAAAAACAAAAGGGTTCTTCGGCAATGCCTCATAAAAAAAATCCAATATTAAGTGAAAATTTAACCGGTCTTGCAAGATTAATAAGATCAAGCGTGGTTCCCGCATTAGAAAATGTTGCGCTATGGCACGAAAGAGATATTTCACATTCAGCTGTTGAAAGAAATATTGGTCCAGATTCAACAATAGCTTTAGACTTTGCTCTTTGTAGATTAAGTAATGTTATAAAAAATTTAAACATTTACCCTAAAAATATGTTGAAAAACTTAAATATTACTAATGGAATTTTTTTCTCTCAAAGAGTTTTAATAGAATTAACAAATGTTGGGTTCAGTAGAGAGGAAGCTTATAAAATAGTCCAAAATAATGCTATGAAATCCTGGAATGAGAATTCTCCTTTTTACGAAAACGTTTCTGGTGATAAAAAGATTACAAATAAAATACCTGTTAATAAGCTTAAAAAATTATTCAATTTTAGTTATCATACTAAAAAAATTAATATAATTTTCAAAAGAAGTTTAAAAAAATAAATTAAATATGAATAAAGGGAATAAACTATACGAAGGTAAAGCTAAAATAATATATGAAACAAACGATAAAAATTTAGTAATACAACATTTTAAAGATGATGCTACAGCTTTTAATAATTTAAAAAAAGCTAATGTTGAAGGAAAAGGTGTTTTAAATAACCGGATTTCAGAATATATTTTAACAAATCTTTCACAATTGGGAATCAAAACCCACCTAGTTAAAAGATTAAATATGAGAGAGCAATTAATTAGAAAAGCTGAAATTTTTCCAATTGAGTTTATTGTAAGAAATATAGCAACAGGATCACTTACTAAAAGACTTGGAATTTCAGAGGGAACCGTTTTAGAAAAACCTTTATTAGAATACTGTTATAAAAAAGATGAATTACAAGATCCTATTATATCCAAAGAGCATATTTATACTTTTGGTTGGGCTACTGAAAAAGAAATAAATATTATTGATGAAATGACATTAAGAATTAATGACTTATTGCTTGGATTGTTTAGAGGAATAGGAATTAAATTAATAGATTTTAAAATTGAATATGGAAAAGCATGGAACAAGGATACTGAAGAAAAAGAGATAGTTCTAGCAGATGAAATAAGCCCAGATACATGTAGGTTATGGGACTCAAAAACTGAAAAAAAATTAGATAAAGATAGATTTAGAAAAGATTTGGGCAATGTGATTCAGGGATATCAAGAAGTAGCAAGAAGACTGGGCATAATGCCTGAGGAAACTAATATAAGTGAAGTTAATTTTGGTAAAACAGCATCATTAAAATTTAAAAAGAAATAACTTGAAATTTTCAGTAACAGTTACATTAAAAAAAGATGTACTAGACCCTCAAGGAAAAGTAGTTCAAAACACTTTGCAAAATTTAGGTATGGATAATTTAAAGAGCATAAGACAGGGCAAATATTTTGAAATTGAAATGAATAATACTACTCAAGAAGAAGCAGAAAATAAAGTTAATGATATGTGTAATAAACTTTTAGTTAATCTAATCATTGAGGACTATAAAGTAAACAAAATTTAATGAATTCTTCTGTTATAGTTTTTCCTGGCTCGAATTGTGATCGAGATATTTCTGTTGCTTTAAAAAAAATGCAATTTAAAAATAAGATGGTTTGGCATAAAGAAACAAAATTACCTAAATCTGATTTGATAGTAGTTCCAGGAGGTTTTTCCTATGGTGATTATTTGAGATCTGGTGCAATAGCGGGAAAATCTTTAATTATTAATGAAGTTATAAAAGCAGCTAATGAAGGGTGTCTCGTTTTAGGAATTTGTAATGGATTTCAGATATTAACTGAAACGGGTTTACTTAAAGGAGTTTTATTAAGAAATAAAAATTTAAAATTTATAAACAAAGATGTAAATATTAAAGTAATCAACAATAATACTAAATTTTCTAATAAATATAAAAAAGATCAAATTTTAAAAATAAATATTGCTCATAATGAGGGTAACTATTTTACAAATATAGATCATCAAAAAGAACTTAAAGATAACGATTTAATAGCATTTAAGTATTGTGACGTAAAAGGAAAAATAAATAATGAGTCTAACCCAAATGGATCCTTGGATAATATAGCAGGTATTTTTAATTCTAAAAAAAATATTTTAGGTATGATGCCTCATCCAGAAAGAATGATCGATAACTTAGTTTCTAACAATGATGGAGTTAATTTATTTTCAAGTTTAATTAACTAAGCCTATAATGAAAATTACAAATCAAGTTGTAGAAAATCATGGTTTAAAATTAGAGGAATTTTCTAATATAAAAAAACTTATGAAAAGAGAGCCTAATTTATTAGAATTAGGAATTTTTTCTGCAATGTGGAATGAACATTGTTCATATAAATCCTCAAGAAAACATCTTAAAAATTTACCTACAAAAGGAAAGCAAGTCATTCAAGGACCTGGTGAAAATGCTGGGGTTGTTGATATTGGTGATGATGATGCAATTATTTTTAAAATTGAAAGCCACAATCATCCTTCCTATATTGAGCCATACCAAGGCGCTGCTACAGGTGTAGGAGGTATCCTAAGAGATGTATTCACTATGGGTGCTAGACCAATTGCACTTTTAAATTCAATACACTTTGGTTCTACCGATCATTACAAAACTAAAAGCTTATTGAATGGTGTTGTATCTGGCATTGGAGGATACGGTAATTGTATTGGAATACCAACTGTAGCAGGAGAAACAAAATTCAATAAAACATATAATGAGAATATACTTGTCAATGCAATGGCAGTCGGCCATGCAAAAAAAGATAAAATTTTTTATTCTAAAGCAAAAGGAGTAAATAAATCAGTAGTGTATGTTGGTTCAAAAACTGGAAGAGATGGTATACATGGAGCTTCCATGGCATCAGCAGAATTTGATGAAAATACTGAAGAAAAAAAACCAACAGTACAAGTTGGCGATCCTTTTACTGAAAAACTTTTATTAGAAGCTTGTCTTGAGCTGATGAAAGATAATTCAATAATTTCAATACAAGACATGGGTGCAGCTGGATTAACTTCTTCAAGTGTAGAAATGGCATCTAAAGGAGAATTAGGTATTGAATTAAACTTAGAAAAAGTTCCTTGTAGAGAGGAAAACATGACTCCTTATGAAATTATGCTTTCTGAAAGTCAGGAAAGAATGTTGATTATTCTTGAAGATGGAAAAGAAAAACATGCAAATCAAATTTTTAAAAAATGGGATCTTGATTTTGTTGTTATTGGTAAAACTACTAATACAAATAAACTAACTTTGAAATTTGATAATGAAATTAGAGGAGAAATTCCTATCGATGCTTTAGCTTCAAAAGCACCTATATACGACAGAAAATGGGTTAAAAAAAAATTATCTAATAAAAAAATAAATCTAAAAAATTTAAAAAAGATAAAAATTGAAGACGCGTTAATAAAAATTCTATCATCAGCAAATCACTCAAATAAAGAATGGATTACAAGTCAATATGACCAAATGGTGATGTGTGACACAGCTCAAAAGTCTGGAGCTGATGCAGCAATTATTAGAATACATGGGAAAGAAAAAGCTGTTGCACTTTCTGTAGACTCCTCAGCTAATTATTCTAAAGCTCACCCTTTAACTGGTGGAAAACAAATTGTTTGTGAGAGCTGGAGAAATTTGATTTCTGTTGGCGCAAAACCAATAGCAATAACAAATTGTTTGAATTTTGGTAATCCTGAAAACCCTGAAATCATGGGTGAGTTTGCTGAATGTTTAATTGGAATTAAAGAAGCGTGTGAATTTTTAAACTACCCAGTAGTCTCAGGAAATGTATCTTTCTATAATGGAACAAATAAAAAGAATATTAACCCAACACCTGTAATTGGAGGGGTTGGATTAATACCGAAATTAAAAAAATTGATTAATCACAAATTCAAGGAAGAAAACAATATCATACTATTAATAGGAAAAACTTTCGGTCATCTAGAGCAAAGTGCTTTTCTTGAGGAAATTTATTCAATTTCAGATGGACCACCGCCAGAAGTAAATTTAATAAATGAGAAAAATAATGGAAGTACTGTTCTTGAATTAATTAAAAATGACTTAGCTATGTCTGTTCATGATATATCAGATGGTGGTTTAATAGTTTCACTCGCTGAAATGTCAATGAGTTCTGATTATGGTGTTTTAATCAATAAACCAAAAAAATTATTTAACTTATTTGAATATTTTTTTGGTGAGGATCAGAGTAGATATATTGTGGAAATTAAAAAAGATAATTTACTTGATGTTGAAAAAATATTAAAAAACAACAATGTTTTTTATGAAAATATTGGGAACACTCAAAAAGATTATTTTGAAATTCAAGGAGAATTAAAAATTAATACTAAAGAACTGTATAAAATTAATAATCAATGGTATAATAAATATTAATGGCTTTACCTGTAAAAGAAATTAAAAATCTAATAACCTCATCAATTCCTGATGCTGTAATAGAAATTAAAGACCTCATGGGTGATAATAATCATTATTCTGCTATTATTGAGTCAAAAATGTTTAACGGATTAAGTAAAATTGAACAACATAAAATGGTTTATAAATCACTTAAAGGAAAGATGGGAAACGAACTACACGCATTATCAATCACCACAAAGGAAAAAAATGACTATTAATGAAAAAATAAAAGATTTAATCAGCTCTAATGAAGTTTGCTTATTTATGAAAGGGACTCCAGAATCTCCACAATGCGGTTTTTCAATGGCTGTTTCAAATGTGCTTAAACATTTAAAAGTGAATTTTCAAGGTGTAAATGTTTTAGAAGATGAAAATCTAAGAAAAGGAATTAAAGAATTTAGTGACTGGCCAACTATACCTCAATTATACGTTAAAGGAGAATTCATAGGTGGTTGCGATATTGTAAAAGAAATGTTTGAAAAAGGTGAGTTGAAATCACTTATGGAACAAAAAAAAATTATTTAAATGAGAGTTTACATATATAAAACTTTAATTGCAGTTGTAGCTTTAATAATTGTTTTTGAATTTACAATTGGAAAAACGATTAATAAAATAAATCAAAAAACAGAAATTCTATTTACAAAAGAAGGGAGAAAAGAAATGATAACTTCTATAAAAGTAGAAATGGAAAAAGCTATTAAACAAGAGAATTATCTTGATGAAGATGAAAGAAGGTTAATTAATCAGTTTATTTTAAAAGTTAAAAATGAACTTAATTCCGTTGAATGAAAAATATACTAAGTAAAGTATATAAAAAGATTCAAATATTACAAAATATCTATTTAAAAAATAAACTTTTCATTAAAAAGAAAAGTTATTCCATGGAAGGTGAAGATCTAGAAATTTTAAGATTAACAGATAATGTTGAGGATGGTTTTTACGTGGACGCAGGATGTTATCATCCGCTGCATTTAAATAATACTTACTTGCTATACAAAAAGAATTGGAGAGGAATAAATATTGACTTAAGTGAATATACAATTGATTTATTTAATTTTGTTAGACCAGACGACATAAATATAAATATAGCAATCTCAGAAACTGATGGAGAAATTGTTTATTATCATCAAAAAAAAATAAGTCAGCTTAGTACTATTAAAAAAGCTGAAGCGAATAAAAGAATGCAAGGCTTAATTAGAGAGAAAAAAATAAAATCACAGCGATTAACGACAATCTTAAACAATAGTAAGTTTATCAATAGAAAAATAGATTTTTTAAATATAGATTTAGAGGGAGCAGATTTAGATGCATTAAAATCTCTTGATTTTAATATCTATCGTCCAAAAATAATTTGTGTAGAAATTATCGATCAAACAATTGAAGATTCTGGAGTTTTTAATTTTCTAAATGAACTCAAGTATAAAAAAAAGTGGTCAAGCACATTTAACCATATATTTGTAGATAATATAGCTTAATCAATTTCCTGATAATCAAATGCAATTAAGTAATCTTCCTGTGACAAATTTTTTTTTATGAAATAAAAGTTTAAAGCTAGACTCGTAAATAGTTTTACATTTATAGGACTTACCTTTTTTTATGTTTCTGACGTGCTGTACTGCCAGAAATGGACGCTTATAATTTGTATCAATGGACTGCCAAGATGCAAAACAATTAAATTTTTTTGAGTCTAAATAAGGTTTTAAAGTATGTAGTGGATTAACAAGAATACAGTAATTTTTATATCCCGAAGATGAAATGTAGCTAGCAATTTCTTTTCCACTTATACCTTGGTATTCTAATTCAAATTTTTTTGTTAGATCAATAGTCCTTGATGGTAAATTAAACCAAACGTACTGATAAGGATTTATTTTTATATTTTCAAAAATGAATAACATTAACATAAACGTTCCGATAGAATAAAAAAGCTTTCTAGAAAAAACATAAAGCGAAACAGACCCTAATATAAATAAAATTGGAATTAAAAACATTATCTGTCTTAATTCATCATAAAGATGAACTTTTCTTAAAATCAAAACTAGAATAATCAAAATTGGTGTTGCCAGAATTGTACCAAAGAAAATATTCTTTTTAGGACTAACAAATATTTTTTTTTCCGAAAATGGAACTAAAAATATTCCTAGTATAATAAATAATGGTAATTTTACAGAAAGCCATATTGGAATATATGTAGGTGGTAAATTTTTTGGGTGCATACAAGTGCCCAAAGTATTGGTGCAAACATCATTAAAGTAACTAGCCATGTGAGAAATAGCATTAAATATTAGTAGAGGGTTTAACCAGAATGGAGGGTAAAATAATAAAGTAAAAAAAATTAAGAAAAATATAAAAGTTAATATTTTTTTATAAAATTTTTTTAAAAAAGTATTTATGTTAAAATTTGTTGAATTTAAAAAAATAGTTAATGTTATTATATATTGTAAAAAAATTAAAATCCCAGCTACACGTATAGATAATAAAAAAGCAGTAAAAATAGAAAAGGTGAAAACGTTTAGTAAATTAACATTATTTTTTTCTAAAATTTTTTCAAAAATAATAAAGCTAATATATGTGCAAAAAACCCAAACAGACATAAAAGGAATATCTTTAGGGCTAAACAAAGATTGCCCGAACAAATATGGATAAAGAAGATAAAGAATTGATGTAAAAGAACTAAATAATTTATCATTAATAATTTTTTTTAAAATTAAATAAATAAAAATACCTGATATGAAAAAAAATATAAAAACTACAAAGTGTTTTGAGGTAAGATGAGCTCCATAGTCATCAATTTTTTTTGTTTTAATTAATATCTTTTTTACAAAAAATTGAATTGGTTGTGAAATTATTTGAAATCCAATTCCGTATCCTAGATAATTTTCATATTCTTTATCAAATTTTTGATCGTATTCTTCATCTAGAAATATATGTTTAGTTAGATGTTTTGTTAGTGTTTTATGAAACTTCCAATTTTTTTCTTCGTGATACTCATCAAATGAAATACCAGTGTTTAAAGAAGTAAATGATCCGATAATTAAATAAAATACAAGAAATATAGAAAAAAAATTTTTTTTTATTGTCTGCATCTAATTAAAATAGATAATAAAGATTTGTAATATAATTGAAAGATAAAAGATTAATTTAAATAATTAATGCTTAGATAAATTAAATTTATCTAGAATAATATTCTATTACAAGGCTTGGTTCCATTATAACTGGATATGGAACTTCAGAAAATTTTGGCACTCTAACTAATTTGGCTGTCTTGTTTTTATTATCTGATTGAATATATTCTGGAACTTCTCTTTCTTTGCTCTGGAGAGACCCATCGATAAAAGTTAATTTTTTTGATTTTTCTCTTACCTCAATTAAATCTTTGTCATTAACTATATAACTTGAAATATTGACTCTTTTTTTATTTACTCGAATATGACCATGGTTAATCATTTGTCTTGCTGAAAATACTGTCATGGCAAACTTAGCTCTGTAGATTACTGTGTCTAGCCTACTTTCTAAAAGTGCTATTAAATTTTCAGTGGTGTCACCTCTTTTAGCAAGAGCTTTTCTGTAAATGTTTCTAAATTGTCTTTCATTGATATTTCCATAATAAGCTTTAAGCTTTTGTTTAGCTTGTAATTGAATTCCATAATCTGTTGGTTTTCCTCTTTTGTTTTGGCCATGCTGACCTGGAGGATATGCTCTTGAGTTGAATGGACTTTTTGGCCTTCCCCAAAGATTTGCTTTTAATCTTCGATCAACTTTATGTTTAGATTTTAGTCTTTTTGTCATGTTTTAATAAAGAGTGTTATAAGACTTCAGGTGCGATTGTCAATTAGGGTTAATATTTTTTTTACTTAAAGAACTAATAATACTGGCTAAAATCCTTACTTCTTTATCATTAGGCTCCAATCTATAAATTAGATTGTTAATATTCATTAACATAGAGTGTTTCTTTTCAGATGGCACAAAAAAACCTTTTTTCTCCAGCAATTGTTTGAGATGCATAACAAGAGATGAAATCTTTCTTTTAGAAGAAATTCTTATATCTTTTGCACCTTTTGAAAATTTTTTAAAATTAATTAACTTGAAAATTTCATAACATATTACAGTCAATGAGTGTGATAAATTTAATGATTTAAATTTTTTTGAGGTTGGTATTTGCAAAACAAAATTTGATAACGATAAATCATCATTTGATAAACCAGATGCTTCAGGTCCAAACATGATACCAAATTTTGTATTTTTTTTTGACTTTATTAATTTTAAAAATTGATTGATAGAAATATGTTTTTTGTTGATGTCTCTTTTTCTCGCACTTAATGATATAACTATATTAAAATCATTTATTGCTTCATGAGTGTTATTATAAATTTTTGCTCTCTTAACTATATCAAATGCTCCAACAGAAGTAGCTTTAGCCTTATTGTTAGGCCAAGATTGTTTTGGTGAAACTATATGTAATTTTGAAAAACCAAAATTTTTTAAAGATCGTGCGCACGCACCAATATTCTCACCAAGTTGAGGTTTTATTAAGATGAAGCCAAACTTATTTTTCATTTAAATTAGCAGGGGCTTTTTCTTTATATAGTTTGTAGTCTAAGCTATCTATTAGAGCTTTAAATGAAGCTTCAATAATATTTGGAGATACTCCAACAGTAAACCAGCTAACACCTGTTTTATCTGTGCTTTCTATTAAAACTCTGGTAGTAGCTTCTGTTCCGGTATTTAAAATTCTTACTTTATAATCCAATAATTTTAAATCAGAAAAAAAATTATAATATTTTTCAACCTTTTTAAAATTAGATCGAATTGCATTATCAAGAGCATTAACAGGTCCGTTACCTTCCCCGTTACATTCAATATTTTTACCGTCAATCAAAAATACAACATTCGCTTTTGTTTTAATCGTATCTGATTTTGCAACACTTACATTATAACTTTTAACTTTTAAATACTCGGGAACTTTACCCAAGAGTCTATTAGCCAATAATTCAAATGAAGCATCTGCGCCATCATAAGAATATCCACTGAATTCTCTATCTTTAACTTCATCTAAAATTTTTTGGACTTTTGGATCTTTTGAATCAATCTTAACACCGTATTTTTCTAAACGAGAAAGAATGTTTGATCTTCCAGCTTGATTGGAAACAATTATATTTCTGTGATTGCCCACTAATTTAGGATCAACGTGCTCATAAGTCTTTGGATCTTTTTGAACCGCAGACACATGCAAACCACCTTTGTGAGAAAATGCAGAGGCTCCAACATAAGCCATATTTTTATTAGGTTTCTTATTTAAAATTTCATCTAAAAGCCTTGAGCATTCAGTTAATGAAGATAATTTATCTTTTTTAATATTAACTTCATATTTATCACTTAATGATTTCTTTAAAAACAACGTTGGTATAATAGACATTAAATTAGCATTACCACATCTTTCACCTAAACCGTTAATAGTCCCTTGAATTTGTCTTGCTCCAGATTCAACTGCAGCCAAAGAATTAGCCACAGCGTTTTCTGTATCGTTGTGAGCATGAATACCAAGATTTTTTCCAGGTATAACTTTGGATACTTTAGAAACAATTTCGCTTACTTCATGAGGTAAAGTACCTCCGTTTGTATCACAGAGTACCAACCATCTAGCGCCTGAGTCATAAGCATTTTTCAAACAATCTAATGCATAACTTGGATTGGATTTATAACCGTCAAAAAAATGCTCAGCATCAAATAAGAATTCTTTTTTATTTTTAACAAAATGTTTTGCAGTATCTCTGATATTTTCTAAATTTTCCTCATTCTTTATCCCTAAAGCTATTTTCACATGAAAATCCCAAGTCTTACCAACAACACAAACAGCAGAAGAATTTGCGTTAATTAATGATGCTAAACCAGGATCATTATCTGCACTTCTTCCTGTTTTTTTAGTCATACCAAAAGCAGTAAAAATACTTTTTTTTACTTTTGGCGGATCAGAAAAAAACTTAGTATCAACAGGATTTGCACCTGGCCAACCACCTTCTATATAGTCTACTCCAATATCTGATAAAACATGTGCAATTTTATTTTTATCCTCAATAGAAAAATCAACTCCTTCAGTTTGAGCACCGTCCCTAAGTGTTGTGTCAAATATATAAATTTTATCTTTATTCATTTTAGTTTCCAAATTGTTTTATCCAGTTGATCTTCAATTACAATCCCTTGGTCTAATAAATCTTTCCTAATTTTATCCGCAAGATTAAAATTTCCATCTTTTTTTGCTTTAGTTCTTTCAGCAATTTTCTTTGATATATGGCCTTCAGAAATTTTAATATTTGACTTTTTAAAATTTTCCCATTTATCTTTACTAATATTAAATAAACCTATCAACCTACAAGCGCTATTGAATAGTGATTTACTTTTTTTATTACCATTGTTAGCGCTATTATATAATTCATGTATTTTAGCAATAAAACCTGGTGTATTTAAATCATCAAGTAAAGTTTCGGAGACATCTAGAATGTTCTCTTCATTTGTTTTTTCATAAAGATTGTACCATTTCTCAATTGTATTTTTTTGATTTTGCAATAATTCATCATTCCAATCAAGTGGTTGGCTATAATGAGCACTTAACAAAGTTAGTCTTACAACTTGTCCAGAATATTTTTTTACTGCATCAGAAATTGTAATGATATTACCTAAAGATTTAGACATTTTTTCTTTATTGATTGTTACAAAACCATTGTGAACCCAGTAATTTGCAAAACTATCAGTAGAATTATTACAACAAGATTGTGCTATTTCATTTTCATGATGAGGAAAAATTAAATCTAGACCTCCGCCATGAATATCAAAATTTTTTCCTAAATATTTTTCACTCATTACTGAACACTCCAAATGCCAACCAGGCCTTCCTCTTCCCCATGGAGATTCCCAGCCAGGATCTTTTGAGTCAGATGGTTTCCAAAGTACAAAATCCATAGGATTTTTTTTTAAATCTGAAACTTCTATTCTATTACCTGCTTTTAATTCATCTAAATTCTTATTTGATAGTTTTCCATAATTTTTAAACGCAGATACTGCAAAATAAACATGTCCTTTATTTTCATAAGCAAAACTTTTTTTAATCAATGAAGAAGTCATTTCTATCATTCCTTTAATATGTTCTGTAGCCTTTGGTTCATCAGTGGGTTTTAAACAATTTAAGCTTTCACAATCTTTATGAAAAATCTTAGTAACATTCTCTGTTATTTCTTTAATTGATTTATTATTTTTTTTTGAAGCTTCAATTATTTTATCGTCAACATCAGTTATATTTCTTACATAGCTAACATTTTTTCCATAGATCATTTTTAATACTCTAAACAAAGTATCAAAGACAACTAAGCTTCTTGCGTTTCCCACATGAGGATTATCATAGACAGTCGGTCCACACGCATACATGGTGATTTTATTTGAATTAATTGGTTTAAATAATTCTTTTTGCCTTGTAAGAGAATTGGTTAATCTTAAATTATTTATCATCAAATTTACAAATAGGTATAGGAGTCATTTTGTGAAGATTTTTCTTTCTTATTTCTAAATATTTTTTATAATTTGTGTCATTTTTGTCTGTCATTGCTTTTTCAAGTTCTAAGTAAGACATTCCTAATTGATTTCTGTCATTTCGACCGTCATTCCATAACCCATCTGTTGGCTCAGCTTCGATAATTTTATTTGATATTCCTAAATATTTTCCTAACTCCCATACTTGAGTTTTATTACAATCAGCTATTGGAGATATATCAACTCCACCATCTCCATATTTGGTATAAAAACCAACTCCAAAATCCTCAACTTTATTTCCTGTTCCTACAACTATTCCTGAATTCGCTGCAGCAACTTGATAAAGAGTTGCCATTCTAAGTCTCGCTCGCGAGTTAGCAAAACCATGCTCGTTATTAAATTCACTTAAAGTTTTTTCAAAAGAACAAAATAAATTTTCAAGTTCAATAACTCTATGTTCAACATTCTTAAATTTTGATGTTAGCCATTTTCCATGCTCAATGCTCAAATCATGCTGAGATTTAATTTGTTTTATTGGCATAGTTAAAATAATGGTTTTTCTTCCAGTTAATGCACATAATGTACTAACTACAGAAGAATCTATACCTCCTGATATGCCAACAACTAATGTCTTTGGTTGATAAGACTCATTTTTACAATAATTCTCTATCCAATCCTTTATAATACTTGCTCGTTTTTCTATATTCATAATCAATAATCTCTCAAATCCTTTTTCAGGATTCTATCTTAATAATTATATAATAATTATTAAGACGCTTCTTTAATAATATTTTTTGAATATTTAGAATTTTTCTTTATTTCCTCAGAAATCAAGAAAGCCAGCTCTAAAGCTTGTGAGGCATTTAATCTTGGGTCACAATGAGTTCTATATCTGTTCGACAAGTCTTTATCTGATATTTTTTGAGCCCCACCAGTGCATTCCGTCACGTCTTGACCTGTCATTTCTACATGAAGACCACCTGCATAAGTGCCTTCTGACTGATGAATAGCAAATACATCTTTTACTTCCTTTAAAACATTGTCAAACGGTCTAGTTTTAAACCCTGTTTCTGCTTTAATAGTATTTCCGTGCATTGGATCACAAGACCAAACAACTTTTAATCCTTCTTTTTTAATAGCTCTAATTAGTTTTGGTAAAAATTTGTCTGCACTGTTATGTCCAAAACGAGAAATTAATGTTAATTTTCCAGCTTCATTTTCTGGATTAAGAATATTACATAAATTAATAAGTTCATCAGGTTTTAATGTTGGTCCACATTTTAAACCAATTGGATTTTTTATACCTCTGCAAAATTCAACATGTGCTCCGTCTGGTTGCCTTGTTCTATCTCCAATCCAAACAAAGTGAGCTGATGTATCGTGATATTCACCTGTTGTTGAGTCAACTCTTGTCATAGCTTCTTCGAATGGTAATAATAAAGCTTCATGTGAAGTATAAAAGTTTACCGTTCTTAATCTTCTGTTTGTATCAGCGTTTATTCCGCAAGCTTCCATAAAAGATAAAGCATCACTAATTTTATCTTCAATTTCCTTATACTTACCTTTGGTTTTTTCATTTATAAAACCTAAATTCCATAAATGAACTTGTCTTAGATCGGCAAACCCTCCTTGTGAAAAAGCTCTAATTAAATTTAAAGTTGATGCTGACTGAGAGTAAGCTCTAAATAATCTTTTTGCATCAGGTACTCTTGCACTTTCGGTAAAATCCATTCCATTAATATTATCTCCTAAATAACTTGGCAATTCCTTACCTTCTTTTTTTTCTACAGGTGAACTTCTTGGTTTTGAAAATTGACCAGCAATTCTACCAAGTTTAATAACTGGTAGAGACGCAGAATGAGTCAATACTAAAGACATTTGAAGTATTGCTTTAAAAGTATCACGAATATTATCAGGGTTAAATTCAGCAAAACTTTCAGCGCAATCACCCCCTTGTAATAAAAAAGCTTTCCCCTCAACTACTTTAGCTAAAGAGTCTTTTAAAGAACGAGATTCACCCGCAAAAACAAGTGGTGGATATTTTTTAATCTTACTTAACACCAAATCTAATTCTTTTTTGTCCCGATACTCAGGCAAATGTTTTGCTGGGTATTTTGTCCAACTATTTAAATTCCATTTTTTCATATTCAACCTCAGATATATATAGATTATAAAACAGTTTTTTTAAAGGGTTATAAAAAAAAATTATTCAACAGTGACCGATTTTGCTAAATTTCTCGGTTTATCAATATCACAATTTTTTAATAATGCTACATGATAGGCCAATAATTGAATTGGTACAGTTAAAAGTATAGGAGAAAGTAAGTTATCTACTAATGGAACTCTTATGCCAAATCTAATATTTTCATTTATTAATTCTTGTTTATGATCAGTAACGAGTAAAATTTTTCCTCCTCTTGCTATGACTTCTTGCATATTTGAAAGTGTTTTTTTGAAATATTTGTCTTTAGGGGCAATTACAATTACTGGTAAACCCTCTTCGATTAAAGCTAAAGGCCCATGTTTCATTTCTCCTGCAGGATAGCCTTCAGCATGTAAATATGAAAGTTCTTTAAGTTTTAAAGCCCCTTCTAAGGCAATGGGAAAAGATGATCCTCTTCCTAAAAACATAGATCCTTTTGCATCGACAAATTCTTTAGCCATAGCTTGAATATTAGTCTCGACTGTTAGAGATTTATTTATTGCATCTGGAATTGCTTGTAAATTTTTTATATTAGTTTGATAATCTGACTCTTTTATATCGTTTTTACTTTTTGCTAATTTCAAACAAAGTATGTAGAGAACTAGCAATTGACCTAGAAAAGCCTTGGTTGAGGCTACCCCAATTTCTGGTCCTGCATGAATAGGAAGAACCCAATCAGAATTTCTTGCCATTGTGCTTTCAACAACATTTACAATAGAGCAAGTTTTAACTTTGTTTTTTTTACATAGATCCAAAGCTGCCGCTGTATCGGCAGTTTCTCCTGACTGAGAAACAAAAATATATAGGTTATTTGAATTAAATTTTAATTTTCTATATCTAAACTCAGACGCTATATCAGTTTCAACATCGATACTTGTCAATTCTTCAAACCAATATTTTGCAACCAAACAAGAATGATAAGCAGAGCCACATCCTATTAAAACTATTTTATTAATCTTATCTGGTTTTATTGGAAAGTTATAAATATTAATATCACTTTTTAAATTATCAATATATTCATTGATGCAGTTTTTAGCTGTAGTAGATTGTTCAAATATCTCTTTAGACATAAAATTTTTATAATCACCTTTTTCACTTATATTTTTATCATCAGATAGGACTTGAACTTTTTTGTTAATTTTATTTTTGTTAACATCGTAAAAATCAACTTTATCTTTAGACAAAACACATAAATCTCCATCATCTAAATAGGAAATTTTATTAGTCATTGATTTAAGAGCATAGGAGTCTGAACCAAGGTAATTTTCATCATTAGAATAACCAACTGCAAGAGGGCTTCCTCTTCTAGCTCCAATAATAATGTTTTTGTCACTTTTAAAAATAATACCTAATGCAAAACTGCCTTTTAATTGAACTAAAGTTCTAAAAACAGACTCTAGTGGTTTATTGTCTTTTAAAGCTTCTGTGATCAATAAAGTTATAACTTCTGTATCGGTTTGGGATTTAAATTTTAAACCTTTATCTTCTAACTCCTTTTTTAGTTCATCAGAATTTTCAATAATTCCATTGTGAACAACTGATACAATTTCCGTCGAATGAGGGTGAGCATTTATTATATTAGGTATTCCGTGAGTTGCCCACCTAACATGTCCTATTCCAAGATTTCCATCAGAGGGTGACTTAAATAAAATTTTTTCCAGCTCTTCCACTCTACCAGAACACTTTTTTTCAATTATTTTATTATTACTTAAAGTAGCCAAACCAGCAGAGTCATATCCTCTATACTCCAGCCTTTTTAATGAATTTATTATATTCATTGAAACTGATTTATTGCTGGCTATTCCAATAATTCCACACATTATTTTATTTCCTCTTTTTTTTCTTATAATTTTTAACTTCAACTTGAGGTGTTCTTGTAATGGCTAATGAACCTTTTTTAACATTTTTAGTAATTACAGACCCTGCTCCAATTATAGAGTTTTTGTTTAGCTTTAATGGGGCAACAAGTGATGAATTAGATCCTACAAAAACATTATCTGCTATTTTAGTTTTTGACTTTTTGTAACCGTCATAATTACAGGTAATGGTTCCAGCTCCAATATTTGTATTTTTACCAATTATTGTGTCGCCAATGTAAGATAAATGATTTACTTTTGAATTATTATTGATACTTGATTTTTTTGTCTCAACGAAATTTCCGATTTTACTATTAGATTTTAAAATAGTTCCTGCTCTTAATCTTGCGTAAGGTCCAATAACAACATTTTTTTCAATTTTTGTTCCTTCTATATGCGAAAATGATTTGATGTAAGTATTATCTCCTACTCTAACTCTTGGACCAATAACAACATAAGGTTCAATTGTTACATTCTTGCCAAATTTTGTATCTTTAGAAAGAAAAATAGTTTCTGGAGCAATAAGATTAACACCTTTTGACAAAGCTTTATTTCGAAGCACTTCTTGCGAAAGCCTATAAGCATTAGCTTTATTTAATTTATTATTTGTAATCATAAAAATTTCTGTTTACATTATTAATGCATTTGAAATAAGTCACAAAATATTTCTTTTTAATACTTTTAAAAATGACTCAAATTTATACAA
>Ga0055584_100002883_pt1 | contig 17049 bp, 13 predicted proteins | sample OSDHelmetaG_FD_58716 | JGI IMG/M metagenome (GOLD analysis project Ga0055584, IMG submission 58716) | Pelagic marine sediment microbial communities from the LTER site Helgoland, North Sea, for post-phytoplankton bloom and carbon turnover... | ecosystem: Environmental > Aquatic > Marine >... | reverse complement strand
TAGTTAAAACAATCTAGTTAAAACAATCTAGTTAAAACAATCTAGTTAAAACAATCTAGTATTTTTTCAAATTGATGTTTTATATTAAAAAAAATATAGTCTAGATATAAATTAAAGTTTAAAAAATTTCTAGATTAAATATATAGTATGAATATTTCTAAAATACTAATGGTTATAGCACTTGTTGTATTAGCATTTCTAGTATGGAATCAAATCTCTAATTCTGATCAATTTACATCTGTATCTCAACAAAATGAAATTGAAAATAATCAACTAGATTCAACTATGAGCAAATTTAGAGAAAACTTTGACAATAATCAAATTAATGATAATGAATCTGCTATGGAATCAGAAATTCAATATGATAATAATACGACTACTGACCAACCTAAATATGTTACACTCCAACCCCCTCCTGCATCTATTAATATTGTATATCCTGTAAATGATCCACTACCTACAAGATGGTATAAAGATAATAATGAAGTTAAAGGTAAAATGGAGTCTATTAGGGGTCAAAGAAACGAGGATTATGCTAGATTTAACCAAGATATAATCGAAGGAGAAGATGTTCTAGATAAGATCAGTGAAAGAGAAGAAGAAGGAGGTGAAGAGTTTGAAATAGAATATCAGGGTGAAGGTACTAATGAGAACGTTGAAGGAGATGAAGAGTATGAACCAGAATATCAGGGTGAAGGTACTAATGAGAACGGTGAAGGAGAAGAAGATCTGAATGATATTTACGAACTTGATGAATTGGTAGAAGGTACTGATATGTTAGTTGCGCACCTTTTAGACAAAATGTATTATACTAATTCTATTGCAAATGTAAATAAAAATGCAACTCACGATTTAAGAGGTGATATAGCCCAACCTAAAAAAATAATATCTCCTTGGATGAATAGTTCTTATCCATCGGAACCAAAAACTAGTAAGAGATTATTTGATGACTGTGAAGAAGGTTTACAAGAAGTAGTTGGTTATAGTAGTGGTATGGCAATAATGCCATTTAAAAATTAAGCATACTTTTGTATGAATCAATACAATATATATTTAAATATAATCATTATATTTAAATATATATTCTCCATCTTAATATAATGTCCGACTTAGAAGAACAAGAAAATGTACAACAAAAAGTTACAAAAACATTTAGAAATAATGTATTGCATTGGGTAGATATTGATGATAAAATAAAAACATATCGTAGTAAAGTAAAAGAACTAACGACTGAGAAGAAACAATATGAAGAATTTATAATAAATTATTTATCTCAAGTGGAAGAAGAGAGTATAGCTATTAAAGATGGTAAATTATCTAAAACTGTATCTAAAACGAAAGGTCCATTAAAGAAAGATTTGATCTATAAATCATTAGTTGAACTTGTGGGAGATGCCAATAAAGCAACTACAATGACTGAACATATTATAAATTCACGTCCTAATGTGGAACGTACTAATTTAAAAAGAACAAAAATAAAACCTACAAGCGAATAGTTTTAATCGAATGATTAATCAAACTTGTTAGTTTCTGTTTTAATTCGAGGTAATATATTAATACTCATCAATTCTTGAAATAATAGTTTACAAGCAAATGGTAAATTGATACTAGATATTCTAGTATGATTATTACAAGGGTGACACACATAATAATCTTTATCGATTACTTTGGTTGCCAATAAACCACATTCATCGCATATTTGGAAAGTTTCAATATCCGATGTTTCCATCATTCTTTCTTTTGTAAATTGTCCTAAACCGTGAGCCTCCATTGAATCTTTTTCCATCTCACCCACTTTTAATCCACCAGCTCTAGCTCGACCATCTAAAGGTTGTCGCGTTAATGCTTGTCTAGGTCCTCTAGCACGTCCATGTACTTTATCTAATACCATATGTTTCAATCGCATATAATATGTAGGGCCTATAAATATTTCGGTTTCTATTTTTTTACCAGTAATACCGCAATACATTGTTTCTGTACCATAAGGGGAATATCCTAATTTTTTTAATACGGTGGGTAAATCTCTAATATCATAATTATTAAATGGTGTACCATCTATAAACTTTCCATCAATTGCTCCAATTTTAGATACAAGACATTCAATCAATTGTGCAATAGTCATACGAGATGGAATCGCGTGAGGATTCATAATTAAATCGGGAACCATACCATCTTCAGTAAATGGCATATCTTTTTGAGGTAATGCAATACCCAATGTACCTTTTTGTCCATGCCTATTAGTAAATTTATCCCCAATCATTGGAACTCTTTCCATTCTAACTCTAACATTATATTGTTCATAACCATCACTATTAAATATATTGGTATGAACTCGATCAATCACTCCAGGAATATTACTTTTAAATATTTCAGAACTATCTTTATACACTTTATTATTATTACCAGTTGGTTGAATGGGTGATATTTTACCAATAATAATGTCCTCATTATTTATTTCAGTTTCTTCAGGGGCAAAACCTTTTTCATTTAATTTATCATAGTTTCCTTGTTTCATACCAGTAACCTTATTACGATCGGGCTTAACAAAAATATCATCTTGTGAAGTAGATGGATTTTTTTCAATTTCACTATGATAAATTTTATGTGAATCTACGCGAAATAGTCCTCTATCGATAGCCGCTTGATTAAATATTAAAGAATCTTCTTGATTATATCCTGTATAACTCATAATTGCCACTATAGCATTTTCACCAGCTGGTAAATTATTCATATTATTATATTTCATACCTTCAGTACTAACAATCGGTAATTGAGGATGATATAATACTTGAGATATATCCATTCTATCTTTATAACTAGTCAAATATAGACCAATTGCTTGTTTGGCTTGTGAGAAATTAATAATATTCTTAGTTCCATAGTTATGATTAGCAAATGGAATTCCACACGCAACTTCTCCTAACATTGTCCAGCGATGAAATTCTAAATGTGTATAACGTATATATCTATTTTCACCATATCGATCAATCATATCAGTATCATTTGGTTTATTTTTCATATTCTTAATTGAATCAGTTAAATAATTTAAATCTTCGGCAGACATTAGATACTTACTTGATTCTATATCTTCATAAGTAATTATACCTGGATATTTATTTAAAATATGATTCCAACCTTTAGTTTTATCAGTTAATAATAGTTCTTTTACCTCTTTAATAATTTCAGTAGTGATTAATGGTTTGTTATCTTTAACATTTATTAATGGTCGAATTAATCGACCAGCATCATAGTAAATCTTTAATTCTTTCTCTTCATAATCCAGACATATTGATGTATTTCGGTCTATTTTATTTTCATTTCTTTTTTGTAACATAATACTATATAGTTGATAGATTGATTTAGTACAACCAATCCAATCACCATTAAATATAATTTTACTCCATTGATTCATTTCAACCGAATCAATATCAAATGGATGTTTATAGGATTTAAATTCTTTAAGTATTTCTTCCAATACATTCTTTTGTGAAACATTTTGATTGGTAATTGTACTCATCATTGCAAGACTTTTAACAATACCAATTTTTTGTCCTTCAGGTGTTTGAACGGGACAAATAAATGCATAGGATATATTATTAACGTGACGAATAGATGTTACTTTTGTAGTAGATGCATCGAGAGATGGTGACATAATTCTTCTTAGATTTGATAATGCTAATACCCAAGATAACCGTTGTAATGATTGAGCAACACCTTTTTTAGTTCGATTCATTCCCCAAATTCCAGTTGCGAGTGCCGTTTTTATCCCCTGTTCTATGATGGTAGGCCTCAGTTGATTAGTCATAACAATTGGATTTTCATCCGATTGATTTTTTCTTTTAAAATTTTTACCAATCTCATTTAATTGTTTTTTCCAATTTTGTCTAAATAATTGTCCTAATAATACACCTACTGTTTCAATACGTTTATTATCGAAACCATCTCTATCATCAACTTGTCTTCTTTTTAATAATACTAATAATAATTTATTAACCATCAATCCTAAAAAGCGAATTTTTTTAGGAACATCTTCTCCTAAATGAGGTAGTAAATCTTTTCGTAAAACTTTGTCAAGATACATTTTTTTCTGTATAGCAGCAATATTTTCATCTGTTTGTGAAATACGCTTATTTCTTTTTAGTTTTGTAATAAGATAATTATAAGCCTCTTCTTTTGTACGAATAGGTATATTATTTTCATCCGTACAATAAGTAATAGTAGGTCGGAGAATATTTAACATTTCAACATCTTCCATATTATATGTAATGTTTGAAATAATATCCATATCTGATTCTAGACCGAGAGCTCTCATAATTATAAATAGAGGTATTTCAGAAAATTGAGAGTTAGATAAGATAAGATCACCATTTTTTCTATTTTTAATAGTTAGAATTTGCAAATTATCAGACCAATCATCTTGTCTAGAATTAATATGTGCTAAATAAGATCTTCCACCAGTAGCAGTTGGATCACTCTTACTAAAAATTAATATTTTATTGTCAGCCATTTTTTCAATAGACATTACTATTTTTTCTTTACCATTTACAATAAAACTACCTCCTGGATCATATCGACATTCTCCCAATAAATTATTTTTAATTGTAGTTGTACAGTATTTAGATTTAACCATAATAGGAATACTTGCAATATTGACATTTTTTTCCATTGAACCTATTACTGTAATTATTTTATCTCCAGTAATTAAATCTTCTTTTTCAACATATTGTGTAACATCAGCTAATATAGTTGCAAAATATTTTAAATGTTTCGTTCTAGCTTCTTTTGGAGATAACATTTCATTATTAGTAGTATTAGTTGGTGGTTTTATTCTAATATTTTCACATTTGAAACCGTGGAGATAAATAGTATTATTATCAATACTTTCATAAAAATAATTATTTTCTTTATTTAAACTATGAGGTATAATTTCTTCTATAAATTGATGAAATGATCCAAATAAATGCTCATATAAAATATTTGGTTGTTTAAAATATAATTTAATTAATTGGTTAATATCTTGCTGAGAGACTGACATTTATATATATAATACCATTAGTTTTTATATATATAAATATATAATTTCAATTATTTCTAAAATTATTTTAAAATCGATTTAAATGTTATCTATCTTATAAGATAAGTTATAAATGGATATAAATTTAACAGATAAATGGAATGTTTGGTATCATCACACAAAAGATATGTGGACGATTGATGGTTATAAATCAATATATACTATAAATGATGGTTATGATTTCTGGAAATTATATAATAATTGGGATTGTATTGGCGGTATTACGGGAAAACATTATTTTTTAATGAAAAATGATGTTAAGCCTATTTGGGAAGATCCGTATAATATGAATGGTGGTTGCTGGTCTTTTAAAATTACAGATAATATGGCAGATGAATTATGGGAAGATCTGTCGGTTTTACTTGTTACCAATGAATTAATTGAAAATACTGAAGCGGTTGGATTATCTATTAGTATAAAAAAAAATAATAATAGTATAGTAAAAATTTGGAATACCGATAGTAAACAACATAGTACTAAATGTATTAATAAGAATATTTTAAAAAAATGGAAAACCGAAATTATATATATTGCACATATGCCTGAGAAAGATAAAATTAATATAGTTTAGGTTTACTCTGCGATAAAACAAATTTTATATGTCCTAGTTTTGCAACTGAATATTGAACAATAAGTGGATAATCATTTTTTAAAAATAGATTCACGTGACTACATAAACTAGAACATCGAGTAAATATAATTAAATACTTTAATTCAAAAGTACCTTGTACTATTTCATTAAGGTTATCAGTATTTCTTACAATTGTTAAACCAGAACTAATATTTGATGCAGTCAATTCAAAATCAGCTACTCCTATTTCACCTTTCCCTGATAAAAATAGATTGTCATTAGTACATTTAATATCTATTTTATCAGTTGTAGCCATCATATTTTTACAATAATTTTGAAAATCTTGGGTAGGTAAAACAATCGAATAAGGAAATTTAACTGGTTCAATTTCATAATTAGCATCCTCTAGATCCATTAAATTTATTTTAAAAATTTTTTTCTCTTTTTCACTTTCTAAAATCATAATCAATTTATTAATATCTTCATCATCAATTCTCCAAGTCATTGTATCAAAATGTGTCATACACTTGATATATTTTAAAAAATTATTTAAATTAATACCAATTGTTAATTTTGGATGTTTGTAATTATATTCATAATGTTCTAATTGGTCTGCATCTAATTTACAATGAATCAATATACTACTTGTTTTATTTAATTCTTTAATTACCACACCACCTATTTTTTTATCATCAGTAGAATCTATATAGTAAGGATAAAATGTAATATTAACATCTGTTAATAGCGCATTTAATGAATCAATCAGTGTACGAATATGTACTGATTGTGTTGTTTTTAGTTCTAGAACACATACCATTTGTTATAATATTAGTCTTAATTATTCTTTAACCTATTTCTTAACCAATTTATCATATTTATTAAATAAGTTTATGTTAAATAAGTTTATATTAAATAATCAATTGTTATTTTTTAATTTAAAAATATTTAATTAAAAAATATCTAAATTAAATATATACAAATGGTTAATAAATATAAACTTATAAATCCTTACATTAAAGGTGAATTTGAAACTAAAATCGAAGCAACTAATTCAGTTGAAGCTGCTAAATTATTCTATAAGAATCTATCGGAACACTTTAGTAACAATGTTCCTAAATTCTATTTTAGTATTCAAAAAGGTGGAAGTGGTGCGGGTAAATTTTATCATTTTGAAGTAAAAGAAAGACGTAAAGGCGAAGAAGTAAATTTTTCAATTCAACCCCTTCAAATCAAGAATTCTGCTATCGCTGAAGAACAATTTGTAGAAAACTTTGATAAATTTAAAGCACGATTCAACGGTGGAGCTAAACGTGGATCTAAGCGTGGTTCCAAACGTGGATCTAAACGTGGTTCTAAAAAAGTATCTAAAGAGAGTGATAGTGAATCGGGATCTGAATCGGAATCTGAATCGGATTCTTATAATTTTTATCGTGAAGCTAAATCGTATGTACCTGTAACTAGCCAACCATTTTATTATATGTACTATGATCCTTTGGTATATCGTTTAGATAGTCTTTTTATTCCACCTCTATACGCCTACTCTAATCCTTATTGGGAATTAGGTATGTATGTTGTTAGACCTTAAAATATTTTTATTTAAACCACCGATTTTATGAACCGTATTCATAACTTTAAATTGAATCTATCATTATATAATATTCCTACATATGTAGGTATATTATATGACAATTTGTTTTGAACAAATTAAATCATAAAAAAAATATAAATACGGAAACTCAAAATTATAAGGTCAATAAATTGCGCGATTAAAGTAAATAATTATGTGAATAGTATAATGCTTTATAACTTTCTATCAATTCATTTGTAATCGCGCAATATAAATTATTAATTGATTCTTTCATTTCAAAGCTAGATAGATAGATTGTATCTAGATTAAGAAAATACTTGTTTAATCCTTCAAAATTAACATATATATTATTTGATGTTTCAGTATCTTTATAACACCAAATAGTATCTATTGCATATTTCTCAGTAAAGAATGTATCGATATATTCATCTTTCATTGTATCAGATTTAAATTGCACCATACTATTTAATGTATCGATTGGAATACAACAATCTAATTTATTTTTATGACTAGAAACTATCAATTCTGCAAAACAGTAATTACCAGTTATAATTGCTAAATTATTAGCTACAAATTTATCTGGATCTGCTAAATATAATTCATTTTTAATTTCATTATATAGTTTTTTAAAACTATTATCATTCATATTATTAAAATCTACATATAAAGTGCAGCTTTGCATTAATTCAATAGATGTAGTACCGAATGTTACAACTATTGGTTTATTACTATCAAATACAATTGTAATCATATTAGTTGTACTTTCATATCCACCCATTCTACCTTTAAAATGTTTTCTACCAATCATTTCAATAATAACATTATATAAAGTGGGTTTCTTTCGAGAAAGATAAGAAATAAATTCATTGCAATATTTAGTTAAATTTAATTGAATTCCAGATAATGGCTGATTTATAACATTACAATAATTTATTAATAAAAATTTACTTTGATACAATGAAATATTTTCAGTTAAATTACCAATTGCATCTAAATAATTATTTAATTTTGACAATATTAAATAATTAGCTGTCTTATTGATTTTTATTATAATATTTTTAAATAATAAAAAACTTTCACAAGTAGTACTAGGTATTTCATTGATTCCAAATAAGAAATTATTTATATGTCGTAATGAAATAATTTTATCGTGTAATGGATGAACAATTAAATCTAAATTGGATATTCTATCGGTAACAATCCCAAAATCTCTAATTTGTTTATAGGTGAACATTTAAATAGAAATAAAATAATATTATTAATACTATAAATCAATTTTTTTTATAAAGAGCAATCTTTTCTATCAATCTATCAATCTATTTTTTGAAATATATAATATCTAAATAGAAATGAATAGTTTCTACTTTCTTTATCGGCACCAGTTAAATTTGTATAAAAATCTGCAACTTCTTCAAATACTTTTTTATTCTTTGGGTTTTCTTCATATTTAATTACATTATCAAAATATGGTTTATTTAATTGAAATACATTTTCAAATAAATCACTATCAACTAATCGACAGTTAGCTCGTTTCATAGTATCAATTAACAGTTCTTTAGATACTAAATATTCTTCAATATATTTACCCTCTTCGCTAATCCAAGACATATGTACATCGATTGGTAATCCCACATTATCATTTGATTTATCACCATATTTTTTAATAATTTCATATAAAATATTCTTTTTACCATCAATATCTATATAGGAACCTGTAATCCTACCATTATCATCAAATAATGGTTCTACTCTTGCTGGATCTAGTAATGTTAATAAAATATATCCATCTTTTTTTAAAAAGTTTTTAATATTACCAACTAAATTTGTAATACTTGTTGTATTACCAAACAAATAATGAATTACAAACTGCGAACTAATATTGTCAAATTTTCTAGTAGGAGTAAAAATACGATCAATTGTTTCTATATTTTCTTTTGATAAATTAGCAATACTTTTGTTTTGCGCCTCGCTTGTAAAGGGAACACTACCATCTGCTTGAATATAAGTTACTTTTCCAAAATCAGGATATTTTTTCTTAAAGAATTTTAACCTACTAATCGCACCATCTGTTGCACTATATATACCTTCAAAATCTGGATCAATACCAACATATTCACCTATACGCGCGTGATACATTTTTAATATATCACCACCTCTCCCACAACCAATATCTAATAAACTTTGGCGAACTATTTTTCCACCTATTTCGTGCGGTGTTGGGCCACAGTATGTATTTATTATAATACTTTTAATCCAATTATGAAATTTGCGTAATTTACTTATCATATTACTAATTTTTTGATAATAGATATCTTGTTTTCTTTGTGAAATAATTATACCACTATCAAGTCTAGATCTTAATAATTTCATTTGCATATCATACGATGAAGGATTTGATAAATTATTAATTTCATCAATAGACACTGCTTCAGTCATAGATTTCCAAATTTTCTCCGCAGCATCTTTATAATTTCCATATCTTTTTCCATATTTTAATACAGAATCTGTTTTATCCCATCTAGTTCTTAATACTTGCCATCTATATTGATGGGGCATCGTAGTATCATTTGTATATATTACTTCTATAACTGTTTTATCTTGTATTAAATTTCCTTCAACATCGCGAATTACACCATCAACTATAGGCAAATAGATTGTATCATTAAATTGTTCTTTCATAAAAGCTGCTGGTTGTTCTTTACCATTAATATTTTCACCAACAAATAAGTTTATAATTCGATAATTTTTATAAGGTAATTTATCTTTAATTGAATTATCGAATATATCCATATATCCTCCTAATTCTTTATTCCTTTCAAATATAATATATACATCTAATGAATTTGTTTGAGGTGGTTTATATTTATATATTGGTTGTCGCTGTTCTTTTTTATCTCTTGTGTATTTTTGTTCAATTGGTGTAAATATAATACCGTCTAATAGATAGGGACAATCAATATTAGTATTCTTAGTACAATTAATCCAAATTAAATCTGAGAATAAGAAACATTCAGATGGACTACCACCTGTTGGAAATAAAAATAACTTTGGATAAAATAGAACTCCATTACTATCTAATTTATTAATCTCTTTATTTAGACTAGTATAAAAAGATTTAATACAGTCAGTGTAGTATTTTTTCATATGATTAATATTAAATGTACCACTAAAATCTTGTATAATATATGGAGTAACTCCATATTTTTCTGTTACTTCTTTTAATGGTTCTAATCTTTTTCGTAACAATATATTATTTCGATAATCTAGACCTTTAAAAAATAAACAATCAAACATCATAAATATATATTTTCGAGTATTCCCTGGTAAAAATATTAATTCACCTTCAATTACAGTATTATCCATATCTTTTACAGGATGATCTAGTTTCATAACATTTAAATTATTTGAAATAAGATATGATTCTCCTTCATATATATACAATTGATACTTTTCACCATCTGCTTTATCGGTTGCAGAATATTTATTGGGAATATTGTCTACGATATGTTGTACTTCGGCCGATATAGGTTGCATACTATATAATAAGTTGGTTTGATCATTTGTATTACCGAAAGTTAGTAATTTATATTTCTCAATAATTTTATTTTCTGTTTCTTTTGTTAATAAAATATCACTACCATTTAATACTTTTTTGATTTTATCCATCTCATTTAATATTATTGGTAATACCGATGTATCTAATTTATTAGTCGAATAATCTATTTCTATTTCATATATTTTAGGAGCAGTCGATATATTTGAAATATCATTACTTGTTTTTACTATAGTTAAATCGATAACTAGATCTTTTGTTAATTGCAATGTTATACGTTGCTTGTAACGAAATACTATTTTATCAGAATCACTACTTGGAATATGCTCTAAAGATTCTATAATAGATTTATCGGTAATCGGTATTTCTTTGGATTTTCTAAATCGAATATCCATTGTGTCAATGTCAATTTTATTAGATCGTTCTTTTTCTTTCTTAATTAATTTAATTCCATCTTTATCTAAATATTGTGATACTAAGATTGAAAATATATTATTATTCTTTCTTTGGTATATTAATCCTAGAAAGTTATTAATAGTATTATTACCATCAATTGTTACACGATATTCATTATAGTATACATCTAAACTAATCGATTCAGATAATTTTAATTTATCGTGTGTACTACGATATTTTATATATCGTAAACAATTCATAAAATCAACCAAAGCTAATGGGTTATCTTGTTTGTAATTGTTAAACATTACCTCAAATTCGTCATCTTTTCCAATTGACTCGAATAATTCGGTAACTTGCGTTTTATATGTGGAAGATAGCATTATAATATTATTATATTCTTTTTTTATACTAAAATTTCAATTTTTATATAATAATAAAATATATTTATATATAAATTAAATAAATAATTAAATACCTGTCAGATAAAGCAAGTAGACTTGTCTAATATCGTCGTTTATTTAAAATATTACTAACTGTATCAATATCATCTTCATATTCGTCTAATTCGGTATCTTTTACTACTTCAGTTGTAGGAAATTTATAATTATCATTAATTGAAAAAACTATATTGAACATAAAGCGATCTTTATTTGTTTTATTCTTTTGTCCTCTATGATAAATATAATTAGGCATTTCTACCAATGAATATGCAGGACAATTTACAATTTTAATCTTATAATCAACAGAATATTTTAATCCATATTTGTTAAAATATTGAATTATTTTAGATAGATCATTATTATTATAGAATTTTTTACTTAATTCCAATAAATTATCGCGATAGATAAGGTTATTAATTGTATTATTAAAATGTAAATATTCTGTTCCATTATTATTATTTATATCAATATATGGAATAAAGTAACTAGTACTATTTCCCATATAATCAATATGAAAACATTGATCGGAGCAGTTAGGTGGAGCATTAATTATATTCATTTGTATCAATGTACTATATTTAAATGCATCTGATAATACACGTGATTCTTTTTTTAATAATGGAATCATATATTTATATTTATTTGTACTCCATTTATTACAATATAATAATTTATGATTTATAGTATTAGGACTGTACACAAAATATTTAGAATTAAATAATAATATTTTATTTAATTCTTGTTTTAATTGACTGCTAATAGTTTTTTTAATAATATTCATTTATAGATAGATTAATATATCTATCTATCTTTTATTTATATATTTCAATATTTTTTAATTATTATAATTTTCTTTATTATTATATTATGAATTATTCTAAATTTAAAAAAATATTAGAATCGAAAGATATAGTATTATTTGATCACGAATATCGTATCTCATATTATGAGATTACAAATTATCTTAAAAATAAGTCCAAGGAAATGCAAGGTGGTGGTAAAAATAAAATATCAGACATACCTCGTGATAAATTACTTATGATGGTTAAAATATCTATATCGAGTAATCCACTCTATTTATATAATGATTAGATTCATAGTTTGAATACTTGTATTTATATTATAATATCTTTTAATGAAAAAATATTATGAAATTCTAAATATTCCTGCAGATGATCTTATATTTCAAGACCCTTCTGATCTTATCTATAGTGAATTAATTAATACTAAATATATTAATACTATCAGTCGTTATGCCAATTTACCATTTCATACTATAAAAATGATAGAAGAAATTAAAGATATTAAAGAAGCATATTATGTATTGAATAATAAAGAATTAAAAAATAAATATGATATAAAATATAAAAAGAATATAGATAGAGAGAAATCTATTGAACCAAATGTTTTATTCAATAAAGTAAATTCAACTAAAGTAACAGAAACTAAAGTAACAGAAACATTAGATGATACATTTAATAATACTAAAATATACGATCGATTAATAAATTTTAATCAAGGTGAAAATAATTATCGTCCCATAGTACATTCTATTACAAAAAATAAAGATTATATGGATAGTACTACAATATATAAAAGATTAAATTCTATAAATTAATTAAAAATTTTTAATTTAGTTATTTCTATTTTATAATAATGACAAGTTTATCTAAAAATAGCACAGGTAAAAATAGCACAACTAGATTTATACATTTTGGATGTTGGAATTATAATGCTTGTGATATTACATTATTAAAAAAAGATAGTAGTATTGGAGAACAAAGTAAAGTTATGAAACTATTAAATGATACCATTAAAGAAACAGAATATGATTTTATTAGTATAGCGGGAGATAATTATTATGGAGATAAGATGCCATCCATTAAAGAAAAAGTAGTTGCTACAAAGGATGTTGCAACCGAGCTAGTTGCAACAGTTACCAAACCAGTTGCTAGTAAGGCAGCTAAAGAAGATAAAATGAGTGAATTAAAAGTTTTTAATACTAGTAATTTTTATAGTGGATTACATTGTTTGCCAGATAAAATAACAAAATATGTAGTATTTGGTAATCACGATGTAGAAAAATATAAAGATGTTGATAATAATATGTTGGAGTGTATTAGTCTAAATAAACAACAAGAATTTTTTAATAAAAATAAAGAATATAATGTGTTTAATGATATAATGGTTAATTCATATCTAGAACAAAAAACAATTATATTATTTATAGATACATCAATCTATTTATTTCCAGAACACCAATTGGTTAAAGATACTTGTTATAAATATTTATTTACTGATTTTCAAAGAACACAAGATCCTGAAAAATTAACAATAATGGATATTACTATATATCAAAATATGCAAATTAAAGCTATATTATCCAGCTTACCACCAGGTGATGGAAATATTATAATAGTAGGTCACGACCCAATTGTTACTATCAGAACACACGAAAAAGAAAATAAAAGAATATCTATTACCGCTGGATTAGTCAATTTATTTAAAAGTTTAAAAGATCAATTGACCAATAAATCAATTTATTACTTGTGCGCAGATGTCCATCTATATCAAGCGGGAGTAGTAAATATAAAAGATTGTTGTTCTATAAATCAATATGTGGTTGGCACAGGGGGAGCAAAACAAGATAATATTCCAGTTCAATTACATTTAACAAATAGTATCTTGGAATATACTATTAATCCAGCAGGAAATATTCAATCATATGGTTTTATTACAGTCACTATAGATCCAACCAATAAAGTTATAGTTGATTTTATTAGTAGTGAAATGACAGGTGGATATTATAAGAAATATATTAAATACAAAAATAAATACATTAATGCGATGTAATCGCTGCGATTATATCGCTACGATTATATCGCTGTTAGCAAATTGAAGAATCGGAACTTGTTCCTATTATTCTTAAGAATAGATATATTGCTTTGCAAAAATAAAAATTGATAAAATGCAGCTTTGGTGTAATTTATGTTTTATCATTATATTAACAATGAATCAAAATGAAATAAATTTAGATTGTATGAATTTTTATATACAAACAATCCAATTTTCTGAAGAATTTTTAATCAATACAATTGATTATTACGATCCATATATCTGTTTTAGAAAACAGACCAATTTATCTCCTGATTTCTGTTTTAAATATGTTTATAATCAAGAATGTTTTGGAAGTGATAAATGGATTAATTATGATGATATACTGGAGTATTTTAAATATAATGGTAATTATACCCAACTAGATATTATCAATTCATATAATAAACAGCTAATTTAATGAAATTGATATATAAAGTCCATTAAATTGATATTTAAAGTTTTACCTATTATTATAGAATAATAAAATGTCTTCTACTAATAATACTACGACTGATTCCGAAACATTTGTTTTCCAAGCAGAAATTAGTCAATTAATGAGTCTCATCATCAATACATTCTACAGTAATAAAGAAGTTTTTTTACGCGAATTAATTTCTAATTCATCCGATGCATTAGATAAAATTCGTTATCAAAGCTTATGCAATCCCGATCTACTAGTATCTGAACCCAATCTATTTATTAATGTTATCCCTAATATTGAAATGAAAACACTTACTATTGTTGATAGTGGTATTGGCATGACAAAATCAGATCTAATTAATTGTTTGGGAACAATTGCTAAATCGGGAACAAAAAGTTTTATGGAAGCTTTATCGGCTGGCAGTGATATATCGATGATTGGTCAATTTGGAGTTGGATTCTACAGTGCATATTTAGTGGCTAATACTGTTGAAGTTCACAGTAAAAATAATGATGATGAACAATATTGTTGGAGATCTAGTGCCGGAGGATCATTCACTATCTCGAAAGATGAGGGAGTATATCCAAATATAACTCGGGGGACTCACATTGTGCTATATATTAAAGATGATATGATGGAGTATTTAGAGAATAAACGTCTCAAAGAAATTATTTTAAAACATTCTCAATATATTAATTATCCTATCACACTATTTAATGAAGTGGAACGAGAAGAAGATAAAGTGGAAGAAGAAATAAAGGAAGGTACGGTTGAGGATGTAAAGGAAGGTACGGGTGAAGATGTAAAAGAAAAAGTTAAAGTCAAATCAACTGAAAAGGAATTAATGAATAGTGTTAAGCCACTATGGACTCAAAGCCCCGATTCAATCAAAGAAGAGGAATATAGTACTTTTTATAAAAATTTGACAAATGATTGGGAGGATCATCTATCGGTAAAACATTTTACAATTGAAGGTCAACTTGAATTTAAGGCAATGTTATTTGTTCCAAAAAAGTTACCCTATAATTTATTTGAAAATAAGAAAAAGAATAATATTAAATTGTATGTAAAACGTGTATTTATAATGGATAATTGTGAAGAAATTATTCCAGATTATCTTAGTTTTATTAAAGGGGTAGTAGATAGTGAAGATCTACCATTAAATATTTCTCGTGAAATGTTACAACAAAATAAAATACTAAAAGTAATTCGTAAAAATGTTGTTAAAAAGTGTTTGGAATTATTTGCAGAAATATCAGAAGATACTGAAAAATATAAAAAATTTTATGAACAATTTTCAAAGAATCTCAAATTAGGTATTCACGAGGATTCAACTAATAGAACTAAATTGGCTGATCTTCTTCGTTTTAATTCATCAGTATCAGCGAATGAATTGGTATCTTTTAGTGATTATATTAAACGTATGAAACCAAATCAAACTTCTATTTATTATATTATTGGTGAAAATATGGAATCAGTTACAAAATCTCCTTTTGTAGAACGAATTGTAGCACAAGGTTATGAAGTAATATATATGACCGATACAATTGATGAATACTGTATGCAACAACTAAAAGATTTTGAAGGAAAAACATTTGTATCGATTACAAAAGAAGGTATGGTATTACCAGAAGATGAAATGAATAAAGATTTATTAAAAACAGAAGAAGAACGTTTCTCAATTCTATGTAGTAAATTTAAAGAAGTTTTAACTAATAGAGTTGAAAAAGTAAGTTTGTCAAATCGGTTAGTGTCATCACCTTGCTGTGTTGTTACATCACAATATGGTTGGTCTGCAAATATGGAACGTATTGTAAAAGCACAAGCATTGAGAGAATCAATGGATCATATGTCAAGTAAAAAGAATTTAGAATTAAATCCATCTCATCCTATTGTTACCACTTTATTAAATCGTTTAATTGTTAATCCAGATGATAATATTAAAGATATTGTTATTCTATTATACGACACTGCATTACTTGCATCTGGGTTCTCATTAGATAATATGAATACATATTCAGATAGAATTTATAGTATTGTACAATTAGGTTTACAGATAGAAACACCTACAGTGGATACTACAGTGGATACTACAGTGGATACTACAGTGGATACTACAGTGGATA
>Ga0055584_100002881_pt1 | contig 17060 bp, 23 predicted proteins | sample OSDHelmetaG_FD_58716 | JGI IMG/M metagenome (GOLD analysis project Ga0055584, IMG submission 58716) | Pelagic marine sediment microbial communities from the LTER site Helgoland, North Sea, for post-phytoplankton bloom and carbon turnover... | ecosystem: Environmental > Aquatic > Marine >... | reverse complement strand
TAGGTGCTTTAGTAAACGCAACTCAATCGTTGTCAGGTGAACAGGGGTTAGATGCTTGGGGAGAGGCGGCTATGCGTAAATGAGTTTAACTAATATTATTAAGAATCTTCATAACGCTGGCGTAAACCCGTCACTTTCTGCGGAGATTGAGAAGCACTTTCTCCGCAAGGCTAATGAATTTGATCTTGAAAAGTTCGAGGATAGGTTGACTAGATTCCATCCTAGTCAAATCAGTTATTGGGGTGTATGTCCAAGAGCTTATTACTTAGTGATGAAGCGTGAAGAGCTTGGCCTCTCTATAAAACGACCTGAACCACATACTACCTCTCTTTTGAGAATATTTGAACATGGTCACTCTATACACTCTATGTACCAAGATAAAATCTTGGCACAGGCAGGTATCTTATACGGAAAGTGGGAGCTAAACGGAGAAGTGGTTGAAGGGTTTCAACCCTCCGAAGAGTGGGGATATGTAGAGCCAAGACTTTGGTGGACTGAGAAAAGAATTTCGGGTTATTGTGATGGAATTATACAACTTAATGGCAAGTGGTATCTATTAGAGATTAAGTCTTCAGGTGACCAACCTTTTAGGTACTTAAAGAGAAGCGGTAAACCTAGAGATTATCATGCTAGGCAAGCCCAAATCTACATGAACGCCCCACATGACTTGAGTATTAAACCGCACTTAGAAGGTGCTTTCATTCTCTATGTAAATAAAGATACAGGAGAAGAGCTTGATCTTTTCATAGAGAATGACCCAAGTCTTATTGAACCTCTTATGGACCAGATTGATGAAGCAATTAATTCTTTAGACTCGCCCACTATACCAATGCGGGTTGATGACTGTAAAACTAATAGATCAAAACGTGCTAAAGACTGCATTGCTTGTAGTGTTTGTTTTACGTGAGATAACTTATGATTGATCAAAAAGTAATAGACTTTGGTATTCATAGTCGAGAGTTGTTAACAACCCTTGGGCTTCATGCTCCTTCACACCCTACTACTGAAATAATCTTTCCAAATGACTTGGGTAAACTAAGTGATGAAGAGGTAAGTACTCACCTGTCATATTGGGCTTCAATGACTGCTTATGCTCACCAAAAGGTTAGTGTTTTAGAGGGTGCTTTGGTACTCGCTAAAAGTGAATACGAACTAGAATACGATCTTAGGTTATATAACAAACCAGGTAACTCTGTCTCAGAAAGAAAAATAGGTATAGGTGCTTCCAAAGTCTTACGAGAGATGAAAGTGCGAGTAGCGGTCATAGAAGCAGACCTCAAGGTGTTAAAATCCATTCTCATAGGGTATGATCTCAAGAACTCAGCAGTGAGTAGAGAAATTACAAGACGTAACAATGAGAGGAATTTAAGAGATGGATAATGAGATTAACTTGAGAGTTGCTGGTAGAAGCGACCCTTCATCTGTAGCAGGTAGCACTGTAAAAAATATAAACGAAGGTCGTATTGTAACACTTACTGCCATTGGGGCAGGGGCTGTTAATCAAATGCTAAAAGCAGTAACCATTGCTAGGTCTATGGCAGCAAGCAGTGGCTCGGATCTATTTTTTACTAGTGGTTTCGCCACAGAAATTATAAATGGAGAAGAAAAGACAGCTATGCGTATATTTGTAAAGAAGCGATAATGTTTATAGTTACATACAAAATGCAGATGCCCAGTGGAATACTGATCTTCGAGATAGATTTGATGATTGAACGATTAATAGAGGGCAAAGGGTATGAAGCACCCTTACTAAAACAAGCTTTGACAAAGTGGTGGGAAGACCCCGAAGCACCAAGACGTTCTCCTGAAGAAGCTTGTCTAGGTGCATGGGCTTGTATAACCGACCATATTGTGGCTAATAGAGAGCACCCTAGAGTACAGTGCTCTAGGGTTAGTGTAGATACATCAGGACAAAAAATAACATTTAAACCGACAGAAGATGTGTGGAGTGACGTAAATGTCTGAATACAGAGAAAATGACGATAATATCGACTTAGAAACGCTAGAGGATGTTTCTAAAGAAAACACAAATGAAGAAACACAAGAGACAGATTTTAACCCCACAAGTCCTGACTTAACTGAGAATCAGATTGACGATGAAATTGTTACTGCGGTGCTTTTGGTTAAGAATAAGCAGGGAGCTGTTTTACCTGTCACTAATCTTCAATCCTTGAAGATGGATAGGCAAGCTAATGCACATGAGGTTCTACGAATGTGTGCTGATGTACAAGACCAAATAAGTGCTATTCGAGTTGTTGGAGAGTTGGCTCAGATCTTCCAACACTTAAATCAACAAAGTCTTAACACTGTGGCTAGTTTGTTGAATGTTAAAATGAATGAGAGCGTAGGGGCTACCAGCTCTGATAGTTGATTGTATTCTGCTATAGTGAGATACTTTTAAAAAGGAGATCTTAATATGGCAAAAAAATACAAAGACGAATGGTTTATACCACCACAGGGTGTACGTGACTCTGCTGAACGAGGGTTAAAGAACCGTAAAAAATACGGCAGAGGTGGTCTTTCAAATAAGCAGGCATCTGAGCAAGGTATCGGATCAGGTGTGCAACGTGCTGTTAATTTGAAGAATGGGGATAAGGTTTCTCCTCAAACTATTAAACGCATGAAAAGCTTCTTTGCGAGGCATGAAAAAAATAAGAATTCTCGTAAACCTGATGGTACACCTGGTGCAGGGAAAATTGCTTGGGATCTTTGGGGAGGCAATCAAGGTGAGCGTTGGGCTAAATCAGTAGCTCAAAAAATGGAACGAGCTGATGAAAAAGCTAAGAAAGCTAAGAAATAAACAATAAAAAACATAGTTAAAATCTATCGTTAAATTTTACCCATTTATTTTACGGTAAAAACTAGCGATAAGATTTTTCATTTTAAGCTTTTTGTATAAAATCTATCGTTAAATTTTATACAAGGCGCATATAACCTATATATATATATATAAGATAAACTATATAAGAGTAGCTGATGAAAATATATCTGAGTGGTGTAGTAAGAAAAGATCGTTTTGAACTTTTGCTAGATGCAAATACACAGAACCTAATTTTAGATTATTCTGTTGCTAAGAAATATTCTAGTGACGAGTTAGAGGATACACTGACTTCTTTAGAGAGTGTAATGCTAGAATATGACTTATCCAGTCAGTGGTCTAAAATTAAATACCTATGGCAGCCTAATGACCCACGCCATGTCAAAGATGTTGAAAAGCATGGTTCGCTGCAAAATGTTCAAACATATCACATAGAGAGAATCACTAAACGTGTTAATGAATACTTCACTTTCGCTAGTACTATTCAGCACTTAGTGGATGTGGTTTGGACACCACATTTACCTATAGAACATGAGTTTTTACCCACCTCAGATATTGAACCACAGAAAATAGGCCGACTAAAAAAAGTTTTCAAAAACTTTTCTGATTATATTTATGGCTGTTCTCACATAGGAATCTCTAATGAGGTAGACCTACAAGACTTAAAGGTTAAAATACAGCCCCATATTGCCTCTATAAAGTCGTTCGGGGTTAAACTGCATAGATTGGGTAGGGTAGATAAAGAAACGGCTCTTACAGGGTTATTTTGGAGTGCTTCTTCTTCTAACTGGATAAGTGGGGGTAAGCATGGCACTACTTTTGAATATGTAGGTAACTTAAAGTTGAACACATATCATGGGTCAAAAGGTGCGGGTAAGAATGTTAGAGTTAAGTTAAAAGCAAAATGCGAAGCGCTTAGTCTTGATCATAGTCTGCTAATGAAAGACGACCCAAAGACAGTCAACCTCTGGAACGTACATCAATGGGTTTTGCTAGCAAAAGAAATGTCATCAGTGACAGGTTATTTATATGCTAAAGAAGGGGGTTCTAGTGATAAGCAACTTAGTGTTATACAAAAAAGTTCAAATTCACTGCTTGCAACTACAGACCAAATTGGCACATACTTGCGGAATTGTAATTCATGCTACCTAAGCGCAAATTGCCCTTTATTTGAGGCAGACTCAACGTGCAGGATAACGTCTACACCAACGGTGCAGACTCCTGACGACATAAAATCCCTTTTAAATAACTTGATTCAGATTCAAGGTGAGCGGGTATTATTCGCTTCTATGTCTGAGAAGATACAAAATGCTGGGATTAACCCCGAAGTCTCTAAAGAGATGGAGACTCTTACAAGAATAATGAAAGATGCTAAAGAGATTACCTCCGTTGGTGGGGGTGATGAAGTGACGATTCGGGCAAAAGGATCGGGTGTTATCTCAAGATTATTTGGGGGTTATGGGCGCAGCGGTGGTGGTTCAAAACCATCAACATCGGAGACTATTATAGATGTCTCACCAATGGAGTCAGAGGATGACTAAGAAATACTTTAAAAATGATCTTGGAGAACTTGTTTACTTACGTTCATATGCCAGGTGGCTTGAAACTGAGAATCGAAGAGAAACGTGGGACGAAACCGTTGAGCGTGTAATGTCTTTTTTGTTTAAAGACTCACCTATCTCTCAAGAAAAAATCAATAATATTAGAGAGCTTATTTTAGATCAACAGATCATGCCCTCCATGCGCTCTTTGTGGGCTAGTGGTGACTTTGCTTCTACAGACAATACAGCTATTTATAACTGCTCCTTCTTACCAATTGATAATCTTAAAGCATTTTCTGAACTTATATACATCCTAATGCAAGGGACAGGTGTTGGCTTCTCAGTAGAGAGTAAGTTTGTAAGTAAGCTACCAACTATCGCTAAAGTGAGTGATACTGCTGTTAACTTCGTTGTCGAAGATAGCGCAATAGGTTGGGCAGACGCTGTTTTCTTTGCTGTAACAAATGCGTGGAAAGGTCATGGTAGTCTTACTTTTGATTATTCTTTAGTACGACCAAGAGGTGCTAGATTAAAGACAAAAGGGGGTCGTGCTAGTGGCCCAGAACCTCTACAAAAAGCTATCACATTTATAACAGAGACTATATTTAAAGCAGAGGAAAGAAAGCTCACTACATTAGAAGTGTATGATATATGCTGTGCGCTTGCTGAAGTGGTAGTAGTAGGCGGTGTTCGTAGGTCGGCTATGATCTCATTTTCAGATCCTGATGATGAATCTATGCGACACGCTAAAGATTGGAAGCTCGGTAATTTCCCCATCAAAAGATACATGAGTAACAATAGTGCTTACTTTGAGAGTAAGCCAAGTAAAGAAGTCTTTGATCGGGAATGGAAACAGCTAGCCGAGTCAGGCAGTGGTGAGCGTGGTTTATCTATAGACAATTGGCATAAGTATGCCCCAAGGCCAAAAGGTGCTACTCGTTCCAATCCCTGTGTGACAGGCGATACTAGAGTTATGACAGAGGATGGCTTTATTCAGATAAAAGACTTCCTTAATGACCCTAAGACTTTAGTGATCGACTCTCGATTTGGCACTGAAAAGCAAGGTTATACCAGTGATAAAGGTGCTTTCATCACAGGTGAAAAGCAAGTGTTTAAGTTGACTACAAAGCAAGGTTACGAAGTTAAGCTAACAGCAGATCACCGAGTTATGACCTCTAAGGGTTGGGTAGAAGCAAAAGGTCTTGAGCTAGGTGATAAAGTTCACATATGTAATAATGGCGGAATGTTTGGGTCTGAGGGCAATGAGGAGATAGGTGCTGTTGCGGGGTGGTATGCGGGTGATGGAACTATTGCTAATGGAAGCCCAAGGTTATACTTCTACCATGAAGATAGAAGTCTTACCGCTTACTTCAAGAGCTGCATAGAGAGCATTGTGGGCCATGAAGTTAGTGTTTGTGAATATACAGATACAAAGAGAGAATCTATACAGTCGGCTTCTCTAAGAGACTACCTACCCACAGATGAGCGTACCAAAGTCCCTGAGATCATTTGGAGAGGTACAGAGGGTTGTCAGAAGCAGTATCTTTCAGCTTTGTTATCAGCAGACGGTTGTGTGGTGGGTAACTTGAAAAAAGGTGCTTCAATTCGATTACACTCAACTAAGATTGGTCATCTAAAAGATGTGCAACAAATCTTGTTGAACTTTAATGTTTACTCAAAGATTTATACAGGTCGAATGAAAGAAGGCTTTAGAATGATGCCCGATGGTAAGGGTGGGTTGAAGAACTACTACTGTAAAGAATCAGCAGAGCTAGTAATTTCCTGTCAAAGTTTGATCACATTCTCACAGAGAATTGGTTTTATGCGACAAGATAAGCAGGAAGCCCTTAACTCGATTATTGACTCTTACAAGAGAAGACCTAATGCAGATAAGTTTGTCGCAGACTTCAAGGGGCTTGAGCCTTTGGGGGTAGAGACTGTATATGATTTGACTGAAGAGACTACACATTCATTTATTGCAAATGGATTAGTCGTCCATAACTGCCATGAAATCGGTTTAAGATTCAAAGAGTCTAACGATCCTTGGACAGGAGAGGGTGGTGGAGGTCAATTCTGTAACTTGAGTGCAGTCGTTGTTAGACCAAAAGACACGTTACAGACTTTAAAAGTAAAAGTAGAACTCGCAACTATAATTGGTTGTGCTCAAGCTCAATTTACACATTTCCCTTATCTAAGACCCGCTTGGAGAGAATTGTGTGAAGAAGATCGTTTGATAGGTGTAGACTTAACAGGACAATGTGATAACCCAAAGCTACTAGATAGTTTGGAGAACCTTTCAATACTAAATGAGGTTGCGGTAAACACTGCTAAAGAGATGAGTGACCTTTTAGATATTAATATGCCTGCGGCTATAACGTGTGGGAAACCAAGTGGGAACACAAGTCAAATGGTTGATTGTGCTAGTGGCTTCCACCCACGATATAGTGATTATTATTTTCGTCATGTTCGTGTTAGCGCAGATGATCCTTTATCAGACTTGTTGAAAACACAGGGCGTTCCTATGTTTGCTGAAGTTGGACAAGAAAACTTTAAAGAAGAGGATGTCAAAACATGGGTAGCCCGCTTCCCCATCAAGTCGCCCGAAGGTTCTATGACAAGGGATGATGAAAGCTCATTTGATCAAATGGAGCGTTATTTAACAATCATGAAAGGTTGGTGTAAGGAGCGGGGACATAATCAATCAGCTACTATATATGTCAAAGAAAACGACTGGGATAAAGTAGGTGAGTGGGTATGGGATAACTTCGACAGCATTGTTGGGTTGTCATTTCTACCGTATGATGGGGGCAATTATAAATTAGCCCCTTACGAAGATATATCTAAAGATGAGTATGAAGATGCCATCCAAGACTTCCCAAGTATTGATTTCCAAAAGCTTTCTGACTTTGAAACTTTTGATCAAGGGCAGGGTTCTACAGAACTCGCCTGCACAGGTGGAACGTGCGAATTATAGAAACCTAAGTCATTCTCAGCTATTATGCACCCTCACTGTAAACTTGAGGTGTATAATGAAATGGTTTAAAAAGAAACAGGCTTCTGAAGCTCTCGGTATACCGCCTAGACGAGTAAGAACTCTAGCCGATAGAGGTCTTATCCCTGTAAAGTATGAAAATAAACATAAATTCTATGGGGTTACTGAAAAGGTAGGTCAAGATAGTCAAGATATTGCAGATACCAAGAAAGAAGTATTTTTTGAGAAAGCGTCTGATAGATATGTGTTTGATACTGTTACTAATACATACATATTTTTTGGGTTACCTGATCAACCGCCCACCGTTAAAGTGGGTAGGGATAAGATAGATGCTCTGATACGAGATTATTCTAATGAAACAGGTGGGGCTACTGTAAATCAACTGGCGGGTAAGTATGAGTTATCAAGGGCTACTATAAAAAGTATCATTAGTTGGCTTGGTAAAACTCATGACTCTGCACCTTTTTCGGATGAGACATTAGCTATAACAGAAGAAGATGAGCTAGCGACTTCTGTCCTAAAAGCTAAAGAGCAACGTGTACTTGTTAAAGCACAAAAGAAGCGACTTCGTAGACATGAAGCCGTACTAGATAATGAGGATTGGGTTAGACACCTTATTACGGATCTCATGACTACTATACCTGAGCATAAAGTAACTAAGTTTAAAAAGAAACCTGTCTCTAATAATCAATCTTATATAGCAGTCTTAGGTTTAACAGACCTGCACATTGGTAAAAGGGGTATTGATGGTTTTAACTCTAAAGTAGCCGCAGATAGAGCTATAAAAACGGTGACTGAAGCTTCCAATAAGGCCACCAAAATGTGGGGGACTCCCGATTATTGGGTGATTACTTGTGGCTCAGATATGTTACACGTTGATAACTACCAGGGCACTACTCAAAAAGGGACTCCAATGGATACCGATGTAGACGCTGTGGATATGATGTCTATTGCATATAGAACGATGGAATACTTAGTTCTACATTTACAGAGTTACGCTCCTGTAAAAGTGGTAGCTATGACAGGGAATCACGATAGACTATTAAGTGGGCTATTGGGTATGATGATTGATGCTAGATTTCATGACGACAGTAATGTCGAGGTTTTAGACGGTAGTCGAGGCAGCGCATATATTAGATATGGAAAATCGTTGCTTGGTTTTAATCATGGAGACTCTATTAAACCGCATAATCTACCAAGTGTAATGTCTGCTGAAAGACCAAAAGACTGGGGAGAATGTGATGGTAACTGGGAGTGGTTTTGTGGACACTTACATTCGTTAATACTTAGAGTTAGTGAACATAATGGTTGTAGAGTATGGACTATGCCTGCGCTCAGTGGTACGGATAGATGGCATAAGTTGAACGGCTACGCTTTTAATCGTAAGCAACTTGCTATGTTTAGGGTAGAGCCAAAAAGCGGTGTTACAGCAATAGAACTAATAGAGGCAAAAGATGAATAGTAGCGAAGTTTTAGACAAAGGGTTTGTAAAGTTAATAGACGTGATGGGGTCTGATAAAAGTATTGTGAACTCAGCAAGAATCAGCTTTTCAAAACAGGTTGAAGAAGTTCAGTCTAAAGATGAGAAGTTGATTAAGTACCTGTGGGATAATAAGCATACATCTCCATTTCGTCATGCTACCCTACAATTTCACATAAAAGCACCATTGTTTGTGTTGCGTCAGTGGATGAAACATCAGATTGGATGCTCTTGGAATGAAGTAAGCGGAAGATATGTCGAGTTTAATGCCGACTTCTATCTACCTACAAATTGGCGTGAGCAACATGAGTCAAATAAGCAGGGATCAAAAGGCTCTATAGCTGATCAAGAAAAAGCAGGACTTACGTATGTAGACAGTATGCACTTCTCTATTAATCGTTACTTAGAACTATTAGACCTGGGTGTGTGTAAAGAACAAGCGAGAATGGTGCTGCCACTCTCATTGTATACCGAGTGTTATTGGACAGCCAGCTTACAAGCAGTTATGCACTTTCTTGAGTTACGAGAAGACCACCATTCGCAGTGGGAAATACAGCAATATGCTAAAGCAGTACGTTCATTAAGTTCTACTCACTTTCCAATATCTCTGTCTCTATAATCTGATAAAATCTCTCGTAACATTTTATGAGGGGGATTCTATGTTTGATCTGGCACAACTAGTTGTTGAACCTAAAGAGATTGACGAATTTTATAGAACAGGAAAGATTAAAAATACGGAAGCTGATTCATTACCTAACTACTTTTTCTGTCTTCGTACAGAGGATGGTAAACAAAGTGCATTAGCTTATTACAATGATGAGACTAGTCAGTTAGAACTACTAAAAACAAAAGAGCTTCAATACCAAGGCTTTAAACCGAGAGATGGAGCGCAATCTTGTCTATTTTGGGCCTTTAAAAGGAATGATTTAATCGTAGGTTTAGGTAGTGCAGGTACAGGTAAAACGACTGTAGCTCTCGCATATGCCTTAAATGAGTTACATCGTAACGGTAAAGATATAGTCTTGTGTAAACCTACCACTTTTGTTGGGATGAAAAGTAATGCGATAGGTGCAATCCCAGGCGATCATAGAGAGAAGCTTGAGGGCTACATGGATAGTTATTTTACTGCCATGAAAAAGATCATGGGTGAAACATTTGAACATCATTTATTTCAGCTAGAAGAAGAGGGTCGGATTTTATTTAAGCCCTTTGAGCTGCTAAGAGGTCAGCACTTTGAGAATAGTGTAGTCATAATAGATGAGGCTCAGAATACTACGCCACATGAGTTATTAACTGCGATCTCAAGAGTAGGTGCACATAGTACTTTAATTATTCTTGGTGACCCTGATCAGATAGATTCGGGTTTAGATCGTGAAGATACTGGTCTTTGGAAGCTCATACATAGTGACTCATTTGGTAAAAGTCCATTTGCTGTAGGTATTAAGCTAACAGCGCAATATCGCAGCGCAATGGCACAATTAGCTCAAGAGGTTATTGAAGAGTTAAGAGCTGAAAAAAGAAGAGGATGAAAAATAAATTAAAATAGTTATTGAAAACTCTTTTTAGGTAGGTTATCTATTGTAAGTCAACAGCGACAATCACTAATCAATAAGACCTTTGGGTCAAGAAAAAGAAAATAAAATGATTGAAGTTTATCCAACTTTACAAGCGACTATCTTCAACGGATCTAAGGGCTTACTTAATAAGCTTGTTTATAACTATATTGTTCGTAATGAAGATAAAAAGCTTACTTTTATCGAAATGTGTTCTGCTGTTTCTTCTGAATATGCGGACTCATTTAGAGGTCGCAAAAAACCAACCCCTTTTCAAGTTGCGCTTGCTATTCGTGCCCTACGCAGAGCAGGCATGGTTAAATAAAGAAACAACCTACGGGTTAACAAAGAGAAAATAAAATGAAAAATACACAACTAACACCTAACTTGATCCCCTTATTACAGAAAAACTTAGGCGAAAACTTAGGAGGTTATGGGTTTAGCCGTAAACGTAAATATAACCCTTTGGGTACATACTCTAACGAGTCTAAGTCATCTAACGAGTCTCTTATTGAAAGATATTTCTCGTTCGTTATCATAGCTGTAGACACTGATAATAACTATGTATGGCTAGAAGGTCGTAGTAGTGAGAGTTCAAATACCCACATGAATCGTTATCATGGGAGTGTTTGCATAGCCCTAGAAGGCTGTATGTCAAGAAGAGATATAGCTCAAAAAGGGGCTGATCAATCCCCTGACTTTTACAAAGATGAAATCGCTGGATCATATTGAAATAAGGGTATCGAAAAATGAAAATGTTAAAAGAGAATACAATAAAGAGTTACAGTGTAAAACAACTGACAAGACACCTGGATAGACTCCTAAGTTTATTTGATGAAGCACCCTACAAAGTAAATTGGGCCTACGGTCAAGTGTGTGTGTTAGAGGGGCAAAATTGGTTATACTACGCTCCCATTCTTGAGAGAGATACTCTCATTGAGATAATACAGCTGTGCTACACACAGTTACAAGAAGAAGGAAATTTATGATATACACACAAGCCAAGCTGTTTCTTAATAAAGAAGTAACAGTAGTCAAAGACAACGCTAAATTAGTAGGCACTCTCACTCAGTGTGAGATGGATTATGGTCGTGTATATACAAAAAGTGGTGAAGTTGTGAAAGTGCCTTTGACTCAGATATATCCAAAGAAGTCATAATGTCTGTAAGCGAATACGATTCAAATGGCCTTTGCTGGCAAAGGGGTAGAGCTTTTGAGGATAACCTCAAGGCTCTATTTATTAAAAAAGGCTACAAGGTTAGACCTTCTACTCAAGAAGAAGACTATAAGCTTCATGCTGACTTTTGGGCATACTCAGACACCTGGGGCAGGTGGTTGAGTGTTGACGCAAAGGCTATGAAGCGCATACAGAGAAATGGCGAGCTACAGGATGAATTTACATATGTAGAATGGAAGAACACTGCGGGGTATGCAGGTTGGTTATTGTGCGGTGCAGATGTAGTCGCATTTGAGCGCAGAGATGAAGTTGTCTTAGCTGTTAGACATAGACTCAAAGACTGGTGTTCTGAACAAGTAGATCGCACTAAAAAAGTAGATTCTCCTCATCAATCGTTATACTGTTCATACTCTCGAAAAGGTAGGGAAGATGAGATCAGCATGATACGCATATCTGATTTACCCAGTGCCTTCAAGAAAGTATGGACTACAGATGATAGAGAAGCCTCAAACGATATACCTTGAGCCAAAAGAAACATACGATCAATGTATTCTCAAAATTGAAGATGGTATCGTTTATTACTGTGTAGACTCGATACTAAATATATTAATTGAGGACTCGCTGGCATGGATCAAAGATGACTCTTCTTTTCAGAAGATGAAGAAGAGTATGAAGATCAAGCACATATGCTTGCTTTAGAGTGGTTTGATCAAAATATACACAATGCATATCTCGGATATTACACACCTCGGTATGTGTTTAATACAGAAGACATAGAAACGGAAAATAATGAATGTGGATCATAGCAAAGAACTTACCCATATATCACTCTGCACAGGCTACGGAGGGATTGACCTCGGACTCAAACGAGCTATCGGAGCAGTTAGAACAGTCTGTTATGTGGAGATCGAAGCCTTCGTCATCGAAAACTTGGTTGCGAAGGTTGAAGCGGAACTCATCGACCCCGCGCCTATTTTCACAAACCTTAAAACCTTCCCTTGGGAACAATTTAGTGGAAGAGTGGACATCCTCAGTGGAGGGTTTCCTTGTCAACCATTTAGCGCCGCTGGAAGAAAGGGAGGAGATGAAGACCCAAGACACCTGTGGCCTTACATTGTCGATGGAATCAAACGGCTTGGAAGACCTCCCATTGTTTTCTTCGAGAACGTGGAAGGAATCCTCAGTAGTCAACTCAAATCAGACGAGTGGTCAGACCCTGAAGGAACGCCCGTTTTGCTCCATGTCCATCGAGAGTTGGAAAAAATGGGTTACCGAGCAACGTCAAGCGTATTCTCAGCGAGTGAAATTGGCGCACCACATAGAAGAAAAAGGGTCTTCATACTTGGTGTTAGAAACGACCTCTCAGATGAAGGTAGGGAATGGGTCAGTCAAAGAGTGGGCTACACCAAGAGCCAACAAGACAGGATCAGAGAAATACGACACTTGGAAGAAACGGGCAGACAAGGGTCAAGTCCACACTATGCCACTTGGTTTACAAGTGGAGGTTTCAGGACGGCTTATCCCGCACCAAGAGAAGCAGAGCAGTACCCTTTCGAGCCACCAAGAGTTACCTTGGGCGACACCTTGCACGATGGATCACCTATCCCCAAAAAGTGCGGAAACACTAAAGAGACAGGCGACAACAATCAGGAAGGGCAGGAAGTATCCATCGAATCTGAGAGAGCAAGTCGATCCAAAAGCGATGGCTATATACAAGGAAGCGAATTGGGCAACACAAATGGCGGGGGCGGGGGGTCGCATGGGGGCGAGTGTTGGTTACTACCTTCGGAGACAGACGGTAGGGAAACAGATCGACTTGAACGGACAGGTGATGTTGCAGAATTGGGGGACTCCTACTACAAGGGATTGGAAAGACGCTGCCAACAAAAGGGAAGTCAAACCGAGGAAAGACGGGACTCGAAGAATGTCTCTAGTACCTCAGCAGGTACTACATCAGGAGAACTACAGGGGGAAGCTAAATCCGAGGTGGGTGGAGATGTTGATGGGGCTACCCGTTGGATGGGTAATGCCGAGTTGTACGAATCCTGTGACAATCGAACAGACGAGCTTAGGATGCTCGGAAACGGAGTCGTACCAGACACTGCAAGAAGAGCATTTGAAATCTTGTGGGAAGAATTGGCCTACACCCCCTGCTTCACAACGGGGTGAAAATTTAGATCACTATCTTTCCCGAATGAAAGATAGAATTAGTAGGGGGTTTAACCAGCCCTTTGCACCTACTCTTCAAGTACAAGTTGAAGCTGCTGAAAAAAGTGTTGATATAAAAAAAGAGTTGAACAAAATGAAAGAAGGTAATGATGAGTAAGCTTTATAAAAATTGGACTGTGCATAACCTGGTAGCACACCCCCTAATGGAGGTCTTGTATTTAATCAGTTTTGGTAAGCTCAAAGGATTAGGCAATAAGATTCATGACGCAACGCTACCTGTTGATAACCACCAAATATGACCACAGTTTTAATAGCCAGTTGGATTACAAGCTTATTATGTGCAGCTGTGCTTGCTGAATACATGGGAGACTAATCGTCTAAGTCCATATCGACTTCTAGTTCCTCTTGCAGCTCGACAGTGCCTACATATTCAAACTCGTTAGTGCCCACCTCTTGATATATAATAACCTTTAGTAGCTCTAACTCTTCAGCTATCTGTGACATTATATCCAGGCATCTCTCTTTATCCTCAGAAATCATACAAATTGCTTTAGCTGGTGGTTGGTGGAATAACCACAGGTTAGCCCATATCGCCAAGGGTACAATCAAAAATGCAGTGATGAGTGATGTACATAAAACACAAACGACTACGTAAGCTACGAATAGTGCTTTGAATAATGCATCTTTGTCTATGTTAATCTCCATCCATCACCCCATTCAGTGCTTCAAGTATAAGATTCTCTGCATATGAGAACCAACTCTCAAAGTTATCAAACTCAGGAGCGATCTCAAGTACTTTTACTCCCTGACTTTGCATATCTTCTATGCCATCTATCATTGACTTAGAGACTTTCATTAATGAGTCTACGCCTAATTCAGCGCATATAGACTGCGAGGCTTCTAAGTTAGCTTGCGCTACTTTTGGTATACTATGGAAGTATACAATGATGTCAGGCAGAGCGTTTAACTCAGATAAACTAACTGCCATATTCTTAAAAAGGTCTATCTCAGCTTGTGCTAACTCATCAGAATTCACTAAAGCGGATGCATAATAGTATGATGACCAGACGCTGCGCTCATGTAATACGATGCCCTCAGATTCTTTCCAATTTTCCATGTTTTGGGTGAGTGCGTAAACCCAATTTTTTAAGCCTCCAAATGGGGCGGGTGCTATACCTACTTTTACTCTATCAAAATGGAAGTCGCTTGTAGCTACGAATCTCTCAGTAAATTTCTCTAAATTGCTTCCCCATATCCCCTCGAACACTATACGCTTAGTCATACATACTCCTTACGACCTTTAATTTGATGTTTTAAGAGCTTTAAGCTCATATCTTAGGTCAAACACCTTGAATGACATAATTTTGTTACACACGTCAATATAACGATTATTCTCTCTTAACAAATCTTACTTCTTCTTTGTTTGTGTTGATATAATACAAATTCGGAGGTGTATTATGAACGATCTTTCACATCTATCAACAGATAAATATGTAGTTAAAGAACTCAGAGATTTCACAGAAGACTTAGACTTAGATGAGACTATTTGTGCTTTGTGTGGTTTAACTCCTGACTTGTGTCCTTGTTATATACACCCACCACATTCTTGTTCATATGAAGATTGTAACTGCACTTGTCAAGAAACTAACTTAATATGCTCTTGCTGTCTTATCTCTATCTGCGATTGTGACCTTAAAAATGGAATTTAAAGATAGAGTTTTAGCTATCGTTCTACTTGATATTATAGGCAGTACTGCGTTCGTTGAGCGACATGGGGCTAGAAGAGCTGCGGAGTGGTTACAATATCACGATAGGTTAACTAGATCATTGCTATATAAGTTCAATGGTAGAGAAATTGACAGGTCTGATGGGTTCTTATTGTCTTTTGAGTTACCTGTTGATGCCGTTAACTTCTGTCTGCTTTATCAACAGTTAATACCAAACAAAACTAAACTTCAAACTCGCATTGGTATGCACTGGGGTAAAGTAGTCGAGGTGATTCAAGATGAAAAGTTTACAAATGTAGGTGCTAAACGTATCGAGTTGGAAGGTTTAAGTAAAAATATTACAGCACGTACTATGTCTCTTTGTAGAGCGGGCCAAGTCTTGTTGACAAAAGAAGCTATGAAAGCTGTTAGAAGTAGAACAAATAAGTTCACACCCTCAGGTACTCGTTATGCTTGCGTTGGATTATATCGCTTTAAAGGTGTAAAAACTCCACAACAGATCTATGCAGTAGGGGCAACTATTGAAGCCCTACAACCGCCTCCTTCTTCTGAAAAGGCTAAACGATTAGGTGGCGCTAAGAAAATTCGCAGTCGGATGAGAGATAGGAAGCTAAAAGAGCATCTAACCTGGTTACTATATAGACTTAGCTTTGTTAGCTGTCTTTATTTGGCTTTCTTCTTTTGGCCTTTTGTTTCTACAAAGTCAGCTAGGGTGATATGGGGTATAGACCATATCTTTTGGTGGGTAGATTATATTACGTATTTCTTGAGTATCTGTGGGGGTATAAAATGGATGAACTAAATAATGACTTCGATATTAAAGCTAAACGAGGCTGGTGGTTTAGTGTGCTTTTCTTGGTTCTTATTGTATGTCTAATCTTATTTTTGAGTTATGTGAAGATGGTAGATGAGAACAGAGATGTGCTTGTTGGCATCTTAGGTGTGTTAACAGGCTCAATCAGCTCTATGATGGCAATTGCATCAGGTAGAGATCCTAGTGAAGTAGAAGAGTTAAAAGAGAAGCTAGGTAAAGCAAATGCTGATCGTGAAGCTTTAATAGCTAGACTTAGAGACTCTCAAATACAGTTACAGATTAAAAATGAGCAGGTTAGTGACTTACAAACTGCTGTTATTGATAAGCTGTCTCTGTTTGCAGGCCATAAAGTTGTTAAAAAAAGAGATACTGATGAGATAATACTTGACCCCAATGTAGAGGCGTGGTTGCCCAATACAGATAAGAGCTAGATATCACCTCTTACTCGCGCATACTTTTGTTAAATTACACGCTTTTGTGCACGTACTTTTGTAAATAGTTTTTGAAAACTATTCATAGTATGCCCTTGAAGAGGGGTAGGTCTTCTAAGCTTTGTTTCTTGACTTCTACTTGTTCAGCTTGACCGCCCCAATGTGCTATTCTACTTTTTGCTATCTCTACATAATCAGAATCAAGCTCAATACCAACAGCATCCACTTTCTCAAGCGCACAAGCGCACAATGTTGAACCACTTCCTAAAAAAGGCTCAAGGACAGTCCCGCCCGCGGGGCAGACTAGCCTAACTAGATACCGCATGAGATCTAAAGGCTTTACGGTGGGATGAGTATT
>Ga0055584_100002879_pt1 | contig 17071 bp, 15 predicted proteins | sample OSDHelmetaG_FD_58716 | JGI IMG/M metagenome (GOLD analysis project Ga0055584, IMG submission 58716) | Pelagic marine sediment microbial communities from the LTER site Helgoland, North Sea, for post-phytoplankton bloom and carbon turnover... | ecosystem: Environmental > Aquatic > Marine >... | reverse complement strand
AAGAGTTGGCTTGCAATAGAAACGCCCATTGCTCATGGAAAAGCAGGTAAAGGTATTTATTGCATGGCTTGGAAGAATCAATTAGAAGGGGTTGTAGCTGGCGGTAATTGGGAGGAGCCAAAAGAGGACAGTTGTTATGCCTACACCAAAGATGGAGGAGAAACATGGAAACTTGGAATGGGTGGATCAGGATATCGTTCAGGTATTTGTCATGTTACTGGCGATGTTTATTGTAGTGTTGGTTCAAATGGAACAGACTTATCTGTTGATGGTGGAGCTACGTGGGTTCAAATTAACAAGCAAAACATGAATGCGGTTGTTGGTGTTCCCAGCTCTAGAAATATCATTGCTGTTGGGAGCAAAGGAAGAGGCTTGATACTATCGTATTAAGTTTAAACGAACTTTTCGCCCTTGCTTGTTTTTATGTCGTTGACAAACTGTTTAATTTTCTGTTCATCTTGCTTTTTACAAATCAACAAGGTTCCGTCACTTTCTACTACAATGTAGTCGTACAACCCTTGGATAACCACCAATTTATCATCAGGCATTTTCACCATATTGCTTTTAGAATCGTACATCATTACATCGTTTCCAATGACTGCATTAGAATCCGAATCATGTTCTACGTGTGTGTACAAGGAGCCCCAAGTACCCAGATCAGACCAGCCAAAATCAGACAAAACTACATATACATTCTCCGCCTTTTCCATGATGCCATAATCAATGGAAACGTTTTTACAAACGGGATATATTTTGTTTATGAAAACAGCTTCATCAGGCGTATGATAGCTGGCTTCTCCTTCTTTAAAAAGCTTGGCTACTTCAGGTAAGTGTTTCTCGAAGGCCTCAATAATGCTGTCTACGGTCCAAATAAAAATTCCTGAGTTCCAATAGAAATCACCACTATTCAAGAATTGTTTTGCAAGATCTAAATGCGGTTTTTCAGTAAAAGTTTTAACTTTTTTAATCGTCGAATGAGAAGAGCCCGAGTCATCTCGAAATTGTATGTACCCATATCCTGTGTCAGGCCTGCTGGGTTTAATTCCAAGAGTAATTAGGCTATTGTTTTTGTTAGACTGTACAATGGCAGAATGAATACACTCAGTAAAAACATTTTCCTTTAAAATAAGGTGATCTGAGGGTGCTACAACTATATTTGCTTTTTCATTTATTGCCTTTATTTTATAACAGGCATAGGCAATGCAAGGAGCGGTATTTCTGCGGCTCGGTTCACAAAGAACCTGACTTTCCTTTATTTCAGGTAGTTGTTTTAATATGAGGTTTTTGTAATCCTCATTGGTTACAATAAGTATATTTTCTACAGGGCAGATGTCTTTGAATCGATCAAATGTCATCTGAATTAAAGTTCTTCCAGTACCTAAAACGTCATGAAATTGTTTCGGGTAAGAGCTTTTACTCATTGGCCAAAATCGACTGCCGATGCCACCCGCCATTATTACAGCAAAATTATCTTTCATAATGAGCGCAAATTAATACAATTTGGATAATGCTTGTGTCAGGTCGTTGCTAACCTGATTGATATCTGTTTCTTGAGCAGTGCCAACGGATAACCGATACCAGGATGATCCAATATCGGTGCCAAAGGCATAAAAAGGCACAATTGCTAGATTGGCCTCATCCAATAAGTATTTGGTTACTGCTTTCGTTGTTTGAAGTAGTTTTCCATCAGCAGTCTTTTTGCCTACTAAAGAAAATTGAACAGTAAGATACATTGCCGCTTGAGGAGGAATTGCATCGACAGGATGACCAGCATTTTTAAGTTGAATAATGGCAGCATAAAACCCATTTAATCGCAACTCAATTTTTGACTTAATCTCAGATAAGTACGTATCAACGGCAACAGAATTACCTAAGAAACTTGCGGCACCAATCTGTTCAGCTTTTGGAGCCCAGGCACCAATATGAGATAAAACGGACTTCATTTTATTAATTACTTTTTTTGGCCCAAAACCCCATCCCACGCGCACTCCTGTGGCTGCAAAAGCTTTTGACAAACCATCAATGAAGATGGTGTAATTTTTCATTTCAGGTCTTAGTGAAACAGGGTCGCAGTGTTCAGTATTTCCGTAGGTAAGTGCCCAATAGATTTGGTCGAAAAGAACATAGACAGGTTTTTTTGCTGGACCACGTCTTTTATTTTCAGCTAATACTAAATCACATATTGCAGATAAGGTCTCTCGTTTGAAAACGGTTCCTGTTGGATTTAAGGGAGAGCACAGCGCTATTAAGCTTGCATCAGAAATATGAGGTTTTAAATTTGCTGCAGTTGGCATAAAGTTATCTTCTGCTGAAGTTTCGATATATACAGGATGCCCATTAGAAAGGTGTGTATAGTGATTATTGTTCCATGATGGTACAGGGAAAACAACAGTGTCTTCCGGGTCAAGGATGGTTTGATAAGCTGCGTAAATAAGTGGTCTTGCACCACTTGCAATTAAAAATTCTTCAGGGTCATAATCCAGATGCTGTCGTTTATTGATGTATTTCGAAACTTCAGTTCTTAACTCGATCATTCCGTTGGCCATCGGATAATTAGTATGTCCATCTTCATATGCCTCAATAATATCGTTTTTTAATTCTTTTGGAATTGGAAAAACCGTAGGATTAAAATCACCAATGGTTAAATTAGCAATTGAGGCACCTGCTGCAACTTTTGCTTTAACTTCTCCCGCAAGTTTTATTATTTCTGAACCAACAAGACCTTCGGCCATTTCAGATAATTGCAGTTCAATTTCAGATGTAATCATGGAATTAATGTGTTTTAAAATTATTGAACTGCGAAAGTAATCATACCTACCAATTGGTATTTGAATTTTGTTGTTGTTTAATTAACAAACTCAATTTTGGTTAAAGCATGCACGAACCACTTTCGATTTGTTGAAATATCGATACATTCATATCGGGTGCGCAATTTCTTGGTTCTTTTGAAGATTTGTTTGTTATGGATTTTAAATAAATCTCCATCTTCTAGGTCTTCTAATACAAGATGAGGTTGCTCATCATACCTTTTTAAAAGTCGCATTAATTGGGAGTCTGAGCACGTTGCTCTCGGGTTTTCCATGTGTTTGGATAAGTGTTTTGAGATTTCATCAGGAAAAATTGATTCTTCTATAAGTGGAGCCATCAAAGTATGAAATTCTATTTTCCATTCTTTACCATGTGGAGCTGTTCTACGTTTGTATTTTATTTCTTGTCGATAATGAGCCATTTCGTGAATGAAAGTAATCAGAAATAAGTATTTGTTCAGGTCTGAATTAACAGATATAGAATGCACTTTTGTCGTTGGATTATATCGATAATCACCGAGTTTAGTTGACCTGGGTTTGGCAATACGAAAAACAACGTTGTAGCTCTCAATGAGTTGTTTTACGTAACCGTAACTGACCCCTGGAACATGGTCCATAAGTTTGTTTAACACAATATTAGAAGTCATCAATACGGATTATTTAGTTGCTTCATCTTCAGTTAACTGTTCAAAAGTACGGAATCTTAGGTTTAAGTTTCGTTTTTATATACCTACTTTAGCGGGGTAAATGCGCAGTAATATGCGGTGAAAAGACTATTGTGACTTTTATTCAAAGAATAGGGGAATATTCGTTGATGCTTGGAGGAGCGTTCTCTAGACCAGACAAACTGAAAGTTTTTTGGAAGAGGTGTGTTGATGAAGTCATGAACCTAGGAGTCAATTCAATGGGGATTGTATTCATCATTTCCATATTTATGGGTATGGTCATAACGATTCAAACGGCATCTAACATAGACAGTGAATTAATTCCAAAATATACAGTGGGGTTTACGGCGAGACAGACGATTGTTTTGGAATTCTCCCCAACTATTATTTCTTTAATTCTTGCAGGGATAGTAGGTAGTAGAATTTCATCTGAACTTGGTTCGATGCGTGTAACGGAACAAATTGATGCTTTGGAAATAATGGGTGTGAACTCAAAGAATTACCTTGTTTTACCAAAGATTTTAGGCTTTATGTTTATCCTTCCATTCATCATCATTTACTCTATGGTTCTTGGATTATTTGGTGGATGGGTAGTTGGCATGGCTTCTGGAATTATTTCTTCTGCTGATTATATATATGGTTTGCAATATTGGTTTGAACCATTTAGTATTTTTTATGCGCTGATCAAAACAGTCTTATTTGCCTTTATTATTGCTTCAGTATCATCCTATTACGGTTATTATGTGAAAGGCGGAAGCTTAGAAGTAGGAAAAGCAAGTACAAAAGCTGTAATATGGAGTAGCATCGCAATACTTTTCGTGAATTATTTAGTTACACAATTGTTACTCATTGATTGAAATACGAAACATACACAAGAGCTTTAATGAGGTGTCTATTTTAAAAGACATTTCATTTAAGTTTGATACAGGAAAGACCAATTTAGTCATAGGACAAAGTGGATCTGGAAAATCTGTACTAACAAAATGTATTGTAGGCTTACACGATGTGGATCATGGTCAAGTGCTTTATGATGGACGTGATATGCAGTCGATGAGCAATCGGAAACGAAAAACAATTTTTAAAGAGATTGGGATGTTGTTTCAAGGAAGCGCATTATTTGATTCAATGACCGTGGAAGAAAATGTAATATTTCCATTGAGCATGTTTTCTAATATGACCAGAGACGAAATGCGCGACAGGGCGAACTTTTGCTTGAAGCGAGTTGAAATATTTAATAAGAATAACTTGTATCCATCCGAAACGTCTGGAGGAATGCAAAAAAGAATAGCCATTGCTAGAGCCATAGCCTTAAACCCTCGTTATCTTTTTTGCGACGAGCCAAATTCAGGCCTTGACCCGAAAACAGCCATTGTTATCGATAACCTTATTCAAGACATAACGAAAGAGTACGACATGACAACAGTAGTAATCACCCACGACATGAATTCAGTACTCGAGATAGGCGAGAACATCATGTTTCTTTACGAAGGGGAGAATTATTGGCAAGGAGACCGGAAGTCCATCGTTAGCACAGAGTCTAAAGCAGTTAATGATTTTGTTTACGCATCTAAATTCATGCGGGACTTTAAGAAAAGGATGGTTTAGTGTTCCGTAATAAGTTTAGTACAGAAACTCATTGTACGGGAATCGAATGACATGAATTTTCTTGACTTCGTCGTAAAGAACATCTTTTAGTTCTTCAATGTTATCCTTATTTGTGGCTGAGATGAAAACACATTTTTTATCGTTCATTTTTGCCATCCAGGTCCGTTTTAATTCGTCTAGTGATGTAGCATTGGCATTCTCATCATGAATTTCATAAGGTAAATGATTTGCGAAAGAGTAGGCATCAATTTTATTGAACAAGATGATGGTGGGTTTGTCAATGGTTTCAATTTCTTCCAGTGTTTGATTTACTACATCGTACTGTTCTTCAAAGCTTCCGTGGGCAATATCTAAAATATGAACGAGGATATCTGACTCCCGAACTTCATCTAAGGTTGACTTGAAAGAGTCGACTAATTGATGAGGCAGTTTTCTAATAAAGCCAACGGTATCCGAAAGTAAAAACGGGATGTTCTTAACCACTATTTTTCGAACCGTGGTGTCTAGCGTTGCAAATAGTTTGTTTTCAGCAAACACTTCTGATTTACTCAGCATATTCATAGTCGTCGACTTCCCTACATTAGTATAGCCAACAAGCGCAACCCGCACTAGCTTCCCTCGGTTCCCTCTTTGAACAGATTTTTGTTTATCTATCTTGACTAATTTCTCTTTTAATAAGGCAATTTTTTGTTGAATGATTCGTCTATCGGTTTCAATTTGAGTTTCACCTGGCCCGCGCATTCCAATACCCCCTTTTTGTCTTTCTAGGTGGGTCCACATCCTGGTTAGTCTGGGAAGCAAGTATTGATATTGAGCCAGTTCAACTTGCGTTTTCGCATTAGCTGTTCGAGCTCTACTGGCAAAAATATCTAAAATCAGGTTATTACGATCAAGTACTTTTATTTCAAGCACTTTTTCAATATTTCGCAACTGAGTAGGAGTCAATTCATCGTCAAAAATAACGAGATCAATTTCGTTTTCTTTTACGTATTGATGTATCTCTTCCAGTTTACCTTTTCCTACAAAAGTGGCAGGGTGTGGATGCTCCAATTTTTGTACAAATCGTTTTTGCGTTTTTGCTCCGGATGTTTCAGCAAGAAATGCAAGTTCTTTTAAATATTCTGTCACCTGATCTTCATTTTGATCGGGGGTTATCAGGCCAATTAAAATTGCGGTCTCTTCTTCTGTATCTGTATAGAAATAATCTCCCACTAATGTCGTAAAGTTTCAAGAAAATGGGCCAATGCTTCAATTTCTATGGTATTTAAATCGCCATAATGCTCCACGCCAAAAGGGTTCATTTTGCCATTTTTACTTCCGTGTGTTATGAGCTCAATTCGTTCTGAAATTGGCATCGTGGATGTAACGAGACTTTTTGCACCCATTAATCCCAAGTCACCATTTTCTCCATGGCAATCTACACAATGCCTGGTATATAACTTCATTACATTTACTTCTTCAACATTACTGGGTCCATCTTCATTACTACGAAGATCCTTCTCATTATTACAAGCCCCAACAAGTATAGACAAGGTAATTAAAGTCGTTTTGATGAAATTAGAACCAGCCAAACCCGCCATTTTGAAGACGTTCAATAAATGGCCAGGGAATTGATCCCAGGATAGCTAAAAGACCGAAAGTATACCAGATAGCAATACGCTTGTGTTTCTTTTTATCATCTTGGCTTCGTTTTGAAGTACTGTAACCTACAGTGATAAGCGCAATGCCTAAAATCATCCCTGTTAAATGTTCCATGACCAGAAAACTTGCCACTTTTGATCCTTCGAATTCGAACGACACTTTTGCACTGGTAAATAATAAAATCAACCCTATCACTAATTGCAAATGACATGTAATCATTGCAAAAAGCGCAGTTTTTTTTGTGCTTGCAGAGAATGGTTTCTTCCCACTGATTCCTCCAAAGCCTTTAATAATGGCAAATAGAACCAAAATCAATAAAATCCATCTTAACCCAGAATGAGCGTGTATCAGTGCATTCATAATCTATAATTTACCTACAAATGTAATAAACAAGACAGCACAAGAAGAAGGTTCTTGAATCGAATTTAACATCTTAGCAGATTTAAGCTAAATTTGCAAGAATCAAATTGAAGATGAGATACATACTATTCGCACTCACATTTTTTTGCCTGAATCAGCTGATTGCTCAAGATCGAAACTTATATCCAACGAATGGGGTAAAGAATCAATCTGACACATATTATGCGTTTACTAACGCAACACTTCATTTGGGTCAGTCCATTAGCTCAAAGGGCACATTGTTGGTACGCAATGGCAAATTTGTTAAAGTTGGTACGGTCATGAGTTTACCCAAAGGCACTGTAATAGTGGATCTTAAGGGGAAGCACATTTATCCATCTTTTATTGATATATATTCAGATTACGGGCAGCCAAAAACTAAACCTAAAAGTGTGGGTCAAGGACCACAATTAGAATCTCGTAAAAATGGTGCATTTGGATGGAATGAATCGGTAAAGCCAGAATATAGTACAGCCAAGCACTTTACTGCGAATGAAAAAAAGGCCAAAGAACTAAGGGAGATGGGATTTGGAACGGTGTTAAGCCATAACAAGGATGGGATAGTAAGAGGTACTTCTTCATTAATTACTTTAAATCAAGGTTCAGAACGTGGTTTAATAATAAAACCTGAGGTCGCGACACATTTTTCTTTTACTAAGGGTTCTTCTAAGCAATCTTACCCTTCCTCTTTAATGGGAATTATTGCTCTTTTAAGACAAACCTTTTACGATGGGATTTATTATCAGAATAAAAAAGATAATCTACCACTAGATCTATCACTTGGTGCATTCCAAGAAACCATTCAATTGCCTAAAATATTTGAGGCTAACGATAAATTAAATATCCTTCGTGCAGATGCAATTGGTGACGAATTTGGTCATCAATTTATTTTTAAGGGAGCTGGCGATGAATATCAAAGAATGTCTGAGATAAAAGCAACTGGAGGCTCGATTATTGTGCCTATTAATTTTCCAAAGCCATTTGATGTTTCTGATCCTTATGCAGCCAGATTTATTAGCCTTACACAAATGAAGCATTGGGAGCTCGCACCAAGAAATCCAGTGTTACTCGTAAATGGTGGTGTTGAATTTGCCATTACAACAGATGGCTTAAAAAAGCCAAGTGATTTTAAATTGAATATAAGCAAGGCGATGGCGCAAGGATTGACGGAAAGCGATGCATTAGCTGCTCTAACAACAGTCCCTGCGAAAATAATTGGTGCCCAAGATTTAGTTGGTGGATTACGGGTTGGCATGTATGCTAATTTTTTGGTCACTTCGGGGAATTTGTTTGATAAAGAAACGGTTCTCTATTCTAATTGGATTCAGGGAAACAAGTTTGTAATTAATTCTGAGAACTTAATTGACCTCAGGGGTAGTTATAAATTAAAAGTAGCCGAGAGTGACAGGTCGCTGATTGTTGCAGGATCTATAGCAAAACCAACTGCGAGTATTGAATACAACTTTGTGGTGGACAGTGTCGATAAAAGTGGGGATTTAGTGCTAAGTGAGGGTACTAATAAGCCCATAAAAGTGACAAAAAGAAAGAAAGTTAAAGCTTTGATTTCAGTAAAAGACCAACAAGTTGCCTTGAGTTATAAGTTGATGGACGCCTTCTATTCTTTGGCAGGAACAATACATTCAAATAGTGGCTTGTGGGAAGGAAATGGTACGTTGCCCGATGGTTCGTGGGCAATGTGGGCAGCAATAAAGACAGCCGATTTTAAAGACAAGGAAACGAAGGTTAAAGAAACCTTAAAAATAGATACTTCAAAAACAGGATCGATTACATTCCCACTGATGGCTTATGGTTTAGATTCGCTGCCCGCTTTACGGAATGTTCTAATTAAAGATGCAACGATTTGGACGAATGAAGCAGAGGGTGTTTTGGAGGGGATGGATATTTTACTGCAGGATGGTAAGATTAAGGCAATTGGTGAAGTTCTTGATCTTGTTAATGCGCGCACTATTGTTATAGATGGGAAGGGCAAACACGTTACTGCTGGTATAATTGATGAGCATTCACATATTGCAGTTTCCCGAGGGGTTAATGAAAGTGGCCAAGCTTCTTCTGCAGAAGTGAGCATAGCGAGCGTGGTTAATTCGGATGACATTAATATATACCGTCAACTCGCTGGAGGGGTAACTTCTTCGCAATTATTGCACGGATCTGCAAACCCTATTGGTGGTCAAAGTGCCATAATCAAATTGAAGTGGGGGTGGACACCTGAGGAGATGAAATACAAAAACATGCCGTTATTTATCAAATTTGCACTAGGAGAAAATGTAAAACAAAGCAATTGGGGTTCTTACAACACGGTTCGGTTTCCGCAAACGAGAATGGGAGTGGAACAAGTTTACTATGATCATTTTTTACGGGCCAAGGCATATGATACCAAATGGAGTGAATATAATTCGTTAAAATTGAGTAAAAAGAATGCGACAATTACGATACCTCCAAGGCGGGACCTAGAACTAGAAACATTAGCACAGATATTAAACAAAGAGCGGTATATATCCTGTCATTCTTACGTTCAGTCAGAAATCAATATGTTAATGAAAGTGGCTGACTCCATGGGTTTCACTTTAAATACATTCACACACATATTAGAAGGTTATAAGGTGGCCGATAAGATGAAGGCACATGGCGCTGGAGGTTCTACATTTTCTGACTGGTGGGCGTACAAATATGAAGTACGAGATGCGATTCCGCATAATGCGAGTCTTTTAAATGAAATGGGAGTGATAACAGCCGTTAATTCTGATGATGCAGAAATGGCGAGAAGACTGAATCAAGAGGCGGCAAAGGGAATCAAGTATGGCGGCATGAGTGAAGAAGATGCATTAAAAATGGTAACTCTCAATCCCGCCAAACTGTTACACATTGATGATCGGGTAGGAAGTTTGAAGGTGGGAAAAGATGCAGATGTGGTGGTTTGGAGTAAGCACCCATTATCGGTCTATGCAAAACCAGAACAGACGATAGTTGACGGTTACATTCTATTTGATAAAAATATGGATAAACTGCAGCGGACAAAAATTGCTTCAGAAAGAACTCGTTTAATAGCCAAAATGCTTAAAGCAAAATTAGGGGGAGAAGAAACACAACCCATAAAAGAGAAAAAGAATAGAATTCATAATTGCAATGTATTTTCCGATGATGGTAATTAGAAAAAAGTCAATAGTAGCTGTAGGTTTTGTTTTGCTGGTATCCATCTCGGCACTTGCTCAAGTACAAGCGCCGGGTGAATTAACAGAGATGCGTATTTTGCTTTTAAATGGAAAAGCACATATTGGAAATGGAGATACGATAAATAAGTCTGCCATCGCTATACATAAGGGCAAAATTACGATGGTAAAGAATGCACTTTTAATCACGATAAAAGAAAACGAATACGATACCATTATTGATATTTCTGGACAGCATGTCTACCCGGGGTTCATTGCTCCTAATTCGACCCTTGGTTTGCAGGAAATCGGTGCAGTTAGAGCAACCAGAGATCAACAAGAAGTTGGCACGATGAATCCACATGTCCGTTCCATCATTGCATTCAATACGGATTCAAGAGTAACTGCCACTGTTAAAACAAATGGGGTGCTTTTAGGGCAAATATGTCCTCGTGGAGGACGAATCTCAGGGACTTCATCTGTTGTCCATTTTGATGGTTGGAATTGGGAAGATGCTGTCTATAAAATGGACGATGCTATTCATATTAATTGGCCTCGAATGTATTCATATGATTGGAAAAATAGGTCAAGGACGAAAAGTAAGAGTTATGATAAAAGTGTACAGGATTTAAATGCATTTATGCAAGTAGCTCAGGCATACAACGACGTGAAATTCCATGACGATAAAGACCTTCGTTATGAGGGGATGAGGACCGTTTTCAATGGAGTAAAAAGTGTTTTTGTGCATACAGATTTTGTGAAAGAAATTCAAGATGTAATAGCATTCAAGAAGATGTTCAATTTGAACCGTTTGGTTTTAGTTGGGGGTTATGATAGCTACTTGGTAGCAGAGAATTTAAAAAACAACAACATTGCCGTTGTATTGAGACGTGTACATAGTTTGCCAATGTATGCAGAAGAAGATATTGACCTACCATATAAGCTGCCCAAAATATTACAAGATGCTGGAGTTAAATTTTGTTTAAATAATGCTGGTGACATGGAACAAATGGGCACTCGAAATTTGCCGTTTTATGCTGGAACAGCAGTTGCTTATGGACTATCTTATGAGGAGGCTGTTTCGAGTATTACATCAAACGCAGCAGAGATTTTAGGGATTTCGAATAGAGTTGGGACATTAGAGGAAGGAAAAGACGCAACCATAATTGTCTCAAAAGGAGATGCGCTTGACATGAGGACAAATCAATTGACACAGGCTTTTGTGCAAGGCAGATTTATGCGTTTGACCAATCACCAAGATGATTTGTATAACAAGTACAAAATGAAATACGGTCTGGCGAAGTAAAGGCGGCAATACAATGGATTGGTCATAAACCAGTCAACCCAAATAAAATAGGTGACAACAAAACGTACATTATCGAAAAGAGAGCGCCTAAAAAGTAGCGTTATCATGGAACAACTATTTAGTTCCGGTAATTCGATAAAGAGCGGGCCTTTTGTATTGTTATGGAGAATTCAAAAACTAAGTAGTTCAGTGCCGATTCAGGTTGGATTCTCAGTTCCGAAAAAGAAGTTTAAAAAGGCCGTGACAAGAAACAAAATCAGAAGATTGATTAAAGAGGCCTATCGGCTTCAGAAAACAGGTCTATTTGATACCGTGTTAAAATCAGAAAAACAATTGGCGCTTTTCATTCTCTACAGAGACAATAACGAAAGCACTCAGAAAGAGCTTCAAGATAAAATAATCGTAGCTTTATCGCGTTTAGAAAATGAACTTAAAATAGAGTTAAGTAATGCAGATTAAAAATATTTTTTCTTTATTGAAAAAGCCAAGTATTGTGGCTTCTTTTATTATAGCAGGAATTGCAATTCCGCTTCTTTTTTCTTTTTCAGCTCGGTCGAGTTCAGACCTTTTTGAAATTTCAAAAAACCTCAGCATATTCAGTTCTGTCTATAAAGAAATTGATCTCTATTATGTTGAAGAAGTTGAACCTGGGAAATTCATGAAAACCGGTCTCGATGCGATGTTAAAGTCTTTAGATCCGTACACGAATTATATACCGGAATCAAAAATTGAAGATTATCGATTAATGACTACTGGAGAGTACGGGGGGATTGGTTCGATGATTCGCAAATCTGGGGATTTTATTATTGTTACTGAGCCATACGATGGCTATCCAGCTCAAAAGGCAGGACTTCATGCGGGAGACAAGATTATTAAAGTAGACGGTAAGGAAATGAAAGGCAAAAGTACCGAAGACGTAAGCTCCTTATTGAAAGGACAGTCTGGTACGCCCCTTTCTATAGAAATTGACCGAAATGGATTGATTTCTACTGTAGAATTGATTAGAGAAAATGTGAAATTACCCGAAGTTCCATATGCTGGAATTATTGATGAAAAATCAGCGGTTGGATATGTGAAACTAAATTCATTTACAAATACAGCTAGTCAGAATGTTGAAACAGCTATACGAGAGCTTCAAAATGAAGGAATGAGTAAGTTAATTTTGGATTTAAGAGGAAATGGTGGAGGGCTTTTGAATGAAGCGGTAAATATTGTTAATTTTTTTATTGATAAGAATACAGTAGTCGTTGAAACAAAAGGCAGAGTAGAAGAAGTGAACAGAACCTATAGTACTCAAAATCAGCCCTGGAATACGGAGATGCCCGTAGTAGTCTTGATTGATGGTTATTCGGCATCTGCTTCTGAAATTGTTGCTGGATCTTTGCAAGACCTTGACAGAGGGGTAGTGATTGGAATGAATTCCTACGGTAAAGGTCTGGTGCAGCAAACCAAGAATTTGCAATACAATGCAAAAGTGAAGTTAACTATTGCCAAGTATTATACGCCATCAGGAAGGTGCATACAGCGATTAGATTACTCTGATGTAAATGATGACGGAAGAGGTACGGCCGTTGAGGATTCGTTAATAACCCTTTTCAAAACTAAGAATGGCCGAGATGTTAAAGATGGTAGAGGCATTGATCCGGATGTTGTTGTTGAACCAGGAATGTATAGTAGGCTGACTGGCACTTTAATTGGTAAGTCTTTGATATTTGATTATGCAACAATATTTAGACATAAATACGACAGTATTCAGTCCGCTAAATCATTTAGAGTTAATAACGAGATATATACAGATTTCACCAACTTTTTGAAGGACAAAAATTATGAGTATAAAAATGAATCTGAAGAGTACTTAGCTGCGTTTACGGACGTTGCTAAAGAAGAGAAGTATTACGAAGATGCAAAGAATGAAATTGAAGCGCTACGCACTAAACTAACAGCAGATAAATCAGTCGATTTAGAACGTTATCAGGAAGAAATTATTGAGCTATTGGAAAATGAGATAGTTTCCCGGTATTATTATCAAAACGGAAGAATTGAAGCCTCTGTTAAGAGTGATCCGTACATTAAAACGGCCATGGAAGTACTTACGGACAGTACGCGCTACACGCATATATTAGCAGGAACGGTCAAAGAATAAGATTTGTTAGGACAACGCGCTCATTATTCTATTTATCTAGCAGCCATTATGATCTTGGTTGTTGGCTTGTCTACCTCTGAATTTTTAATGAGTATATCGTCAATTACGCTAGCGGTGAACTGGGTTTTAGAGGGCCATTTCAAAGTAAAATTTCAAAAACTTAAATCGGATAAACTGGCATTGCTTTTGACATTTCTTTTTTTCATTTATGTTTTCTGGATGGTAGGCACTTCTGATTTAAACGAAGGGCTAAAAGAACTCAGAATAAGGCTTCCGTTATTGTTATTTCCAATTGTTTTGGGAAGCATTCCGAGGTTTAGAGAAAAGGAACTTACTTTGATTGCAAGGCTTTTTGTACTAGCTACATTGGTGAGTACCTTCATTAGTGTCGGTGTTTATTTAGAGTGGATACCTACCAGTCTTGATATTACAGATGTTCGCAATATTTCTATTTTCATTTCTCATATCAGGCTAAGTTTACTTATTTGCGTTGCCATAGTTCTCTCAATTTATTTTATTCTTTCTGAGAAAGCATACCGGCTGCTAATTTCTTTGGGCATCCTTTGGTTTATTGGGTTTTTGTATTTAATTCAATCTGCTACGGGTTTTGTTATACTGTTTATTCTTGTTGGATTTCTTGGCGTTTATTCACTCAAAAACACAAGTATAACGTGGTTAAGATATGTGGGCTTTTTCACTTCTGTAGTAGTTGTTTTTGGTGGCGTGATGTACGTCTGGAAGGCAAAAAAAGATTATTTCAGAGTAAGCGAAAAAGTGTGCAACTCACCTTTATCTGGTACTGCCTCTGGAGATGTTTATTTTCATGACATGGAAAATACGCAGGTCGAAAACAACAATTATGTATGGCGCAACATTCATTATCATGGATTGAAAACAGCGTGGAATGAACGTTCTAATGTAGACGTGAAAGGCAGTGACGAAAAAGGGCAACCCGTAATGGGGACATTGATTCGATATTTAACTTCGAAAGGGTTGTGCAAAGACAGAGATGGTGTGGAGTCTTTGACTATCGATGAAATTGCAGAAATTGAAGCGGGTAACCCCTCTTCAGTCGAACTTAAATTCGGAATTAACAAGCGATTAAATGAGATATTTTGGGAAATAGATTCTTATATCAATGGTCAAAATCCAAGTGGCAATAGTGTAATTATGCGTTTAGAGTTTTGGAAAACAGCCAAGGCATTAATTTCAGAAAACATTTTATTTGGAGTCGGTACGGGTGATGGAAAGTTGGAAATGCAAAAAATGTATGACAAAACGAACTCAATACTTCATCAGAACTGGCGCTTAGGATCGCACAATGAATTCCTTTCAACTTGGGTCAAAACAGGACTGATTGGGTTCATTATTTTTGTGGTTGCGTTGTTCAGTCCGATATTGAGAAAAGAGAACAGAAATTTTATTTACTTGTCTTTTTTCTTAATTGCGATTCTTTCTTTTTTAGCTGAAAACACGTTAGAAACGCAACCTGGGGTTACGTTTTTTGGATTTTTTAATTGCTGGCTAATATTTCAAGGATTTAAGACAAGCAAAGCGCATTAATTTCTTCGTTGTATTTCACGTAGTTTCACATATTTCAAGAAAGTAGAATGGGCTGAGTTTTTGGCAATTACCCAACCGTAATACCCATCGAGAAAGCCAAGTTTGAGTACGTACATTTTAAGAAAAAGAAGTCTTGGTTTAATATAAATTTTAATCAAATCAGATCTTTTCCCTTTGTTGTAATAGGCTTGAGCAGCAATATCTGTGAAGTAATTAATTTGCCGTATGTGCTCATTAACTTCATAGTAGGTGTAGTGAAGCAAGTCGCCTTGAATATGTTTAATGGTGCTTGATTCATTTAATTGGAAACAATCATGAGGATTGGTGCCGCCCCATTTTCCTTTACTAGAATCCCACAAACGCAACTTTTTATCAGGATACCACCCCCCATGTTTAATCCATTTCCCACAAAATTGATTTAGACGATTCATTGAATAACCGTCGTGAGTCCAATTTGATTTTATAAAAGAAATTTCACTGATTAATTGCTCATCAAGGGCTTCATCTGCATCAAGAGACAGTACATATTGATGTTTGGCTTGTGTAATTGCCCAATTTTTTTGTTCTATATGTCCTTCAAATGGGTGCTGGATAAAACGAGCATTTTTCTCTGAACAGATTTCTTCGGTATTGTCTTTTGAAAATGAATCTACAACAACAATATCATCGGCAATTTCTTTAACACTATCAATACATCGACCAATATTTCGTTCTTCGTTGAACGCAATGATAACGACTGATATTTGAACTGATTTTGGCATCAATAGTTCAAAGTTACGGAAATCGACTTAGCTTTACGCAGTATGAAAATTAGTGGGTTCACTTTTGTTAAAAATGCGAGTAAGCTATACATTCCGGCAAAGGAGGCAATCCTTTCCATACTGCCGATATGCGATGAGTTTGTCATAGCTTTGGGTGACAATGATTCAGATGACAATACGCTTGAACTGATAAATAGCATAGGTTCTGATAAAATTAGGATTGTACATACCGTTTGGGATACATCTACTTATACAAGAAACACAGAATTTGCCAGACAAACAGATATTGCGAAGCAGAATTGTACTGGAGATTGGCTTTTCTATATCCAATGTGATGAGGCGATACATGAATCAAACCTACCCGTGATTAAGGCTGCATGTGAACACTTCAATCAACAAAAAGAGGTTGAAGGATTTCTATTTAATTACTATCACTTTTGGGGAGATTACAAGCATTATCATAATGATCATGTATGGTACAAAAAAGAAATCAGGGTCATTCGAAATGATTCAAAAATCCACAGCTGGAAAGATGCGCAATCATTTAGGTGGTTTGAACAGCATGATGGTACATTCGAAGACTATCAGAAGAAGGAGGGTTGTAGAAAGTTAAATGTCATTGAACTGAAAGCATACATTTTCCATTATGGGTATGTGCGACCTCCTGCACTAATGACAAAAAAAACCAAGAAAAACAGCAATTCTTATCGTGGGGAAGAGGCAACAGCATCGTTTATGAAAAATGAACCAGACACACATGATTATGGACCACTGCATAAGCTAAATACTTTCAATGGTGAACACCCACGTGTTATGGAGGACTGGATTAACAAACACGATTGGGACAACCTCCTACAGTATAATGGTTCAAGGAATTCAAATCGACCCAAACATAAACATGAAAAAACCAAGTACAGAGTTGTAAGCTGGATTGAAAACAACCTAATTGGTGGAAGGGTAATTGGAGGATTTAAAAATTATAATATCGTTGGAAAGTTCGATATGGAGGAATAA
>Ga0055584_100002878_pt1 | contig 17074 bp, 16 predicted proteins | sample OSDHelmetaG_FD_58716 | JGI IMG/M metagenome (GOLD analysis project Ga0055584, IMG submission 58716) | Pelagic marine sediment microbial communities from the LTER site Helgoland, North Sea, for post-phytoplankton bloom and carbon turnover... | ecosystem: Environmental > Aquatic > Marine >... | reverse complement strand
TCGTCAAGAGTATGGCAAGGGTATGACTGTGTCTCATACTCTTGAAGACTCTTGAAAATCGCTGATGAGACAACGCGTTGGGACCAGTTCAAGAGTATGGCGTTTCATACTCTTGAACGGAGGAAACGCTCCAGAGCGTTTGGGAAGACAAGGGGCCTTCGGTTTGATTCGAGGAGAGGGGCACTCAATGAAACCCCCTGCAAGAAGAACTCACTCCAATAAGTGATGGGAATTGAAGCAGCGAGATTGAACAGAATCTCTCGGGCCTCTTGGATCACAAACCCGGCTTCACTTTGCCCCGACGAGGCTCGGGCGGATCGATGGCAAAGTTGATCGTCTCGAAATCGACCGAACGACACAAATCGTACAGTGCGATCATGTCCCCCAACGGCACTTCGTCTGCCGTGTCGATCACGACGGGAACATCGGGTGCGAGAGTCGCCAGATTGATCAACAGTTCCCGCACACGTCCCGGCTCTTCGATCATGGTGCCATTCAAGTCAGTGACTGTTTCGCCATCAATTCGTAACAACTTGAGATAAGCACGATCTGGTTTTGGTATGTCAGAATCCTCAGGAGGCGATTCTGATTTCACGCCGGCTCCCGAGATCGGCGTCGAAAGTAACAACTCCTTCTGTTGTCCGATGGAGGCACAGACAAAGAAGATCAACAGCAAGAAGACAACGTCAATCATTGGCGTCATCGACATCACTTCGTCTCGTCCATCATGCCGGGTAAAGCTGGGAACTTTCATGGAGAGACACCTCCCGGCAATGTTCCAAACTTGATTTGAGTCACCCCGGCCCGAGCACACTCGACCATCAATGGTTCAATGACGCGAAATGGAACTGTTTTGTCACCCCGAATGCGGACTTCAAACTTCTCGCCATCCTTGGCCATGCCGTCAAATAAGAGAGGTTCGACTTCTTCCAGACTCAGGAACCCGCCACCAATTTTATATTGCCCCTCGGCAGTCACCGTGATCACTAATCGCCCCGCAGAGGTTTTGAGTTCGTCTTCCCCCGTGATGGCCTCCGGCAACGAAACCTCGTCGCGAGATTCATTCTTGACGAAGTGACTCGCCGCGAGAAAGAAAATGATCAACAGGAAGATCACATCAATCAACGGCGTGATGTTCACTGTCACACCCAGTTGTCGACTTCGAGCCGGTAGACGCATTAACGTGATCCCCGCTCAGGCACAACGGGAGGAATACCGGGGTTCGCGGTTGCAGAAGATCGTGGAGTTTTACTTCCGCGACGAGCAGAAACGAGCGCCCTCTTGTAATCCGCAAACACATGTTCGGCCAACAGAGCAGTTTCTGCGACCAGACCATCCACACGATTTCGGAAGATGGCAAACGATGCAACTGCGGGAACAGCCACACTCAAACCCATCAATGTCGTCACCAGTGCTTTATAAATTCCGGGAGCCAATTCCGAAACTTGAGGGTTCGCTTTCGATTCAAATTCGAGAAACGCGAGAATCATCCCCCAGACGGTCCCTAATAACCCCAGCATTGGAGCTATCGAACCAATCACGGACAGATATTCGATCTTTCGCAGCAAGCGAGACGACTGCTCGACACTCGAATCTTCCATCCCTTTTTCGATGGCCGCGTAATCGATGCCGGCTTCAGAAAGGCCCGCCTGCAAAACTTCACTGAGTAAGCTTGGGTTCTGTCGGCATAGTTCTTCCGCTTGCTTGAATTGCTTCTGGGCAATCATGCCGTGAACTTGTTGAGCCAATCCATCCGGCATCAACGCGCCTCTGCGAATTGTCAACATATGTTCGAAGATCAAGGCAATCAGAATGACACTCATCCCGGCTATGATCATCCCGACATACCCACCCGCCATGGCCAGTTCTCGCAGATCGACTTTTGGCCCGGCGACCGACTCTTCACCGGCACTGTCCTGCGCCCACGCAAGCACGGGAATCATCAGACAGACCAGCGTAGACAGCAAGATTAACATCGACCGTCGGAGGTCAGTTCTGTTGCCATTGAGATTTTGGTAAGACACTTATTCGATCCTTCATGGGTCCGCGTGTGCGGTGTATTACTGGGCAACTGATTTCAAGATCGCGTCTGCTTTCCGTGCAGCTTCCGTTCCTTGAAATCTCGTAGTAAGCTCTCGATAAACACTGATGGATTCTTGCTGACGCCCCCCCGATCGAAGAACATCGGCAGCAGCGAGAGACGCTTCCGCAGCCAACAGTCGGTCATGATCGTACAAGACAGGGATTCGTAAGTAAGTCAACGCGGCATCATCGCGTAACAATTTGAATTGATAGGCCCGTGCCAATAGAAAGTATGGCCCGCCACGCAACTCGGTCGGTAAGCGTTCGATGTGACGCTTCCATTTCTCGATGGTGTAAACGGGAAGATCGTTTTTGGAAAACTCCAGCCTCCATAATTGAGCCTCTGCTAAAAGCTGCAATCGCCGGTGACCCGATGTCTGAATCTCCAGGAGTGCAGTCTTGGCTGTTTCCTCAAACCCCGGTTGTTCCAGAAGTATCGATGCCCCTACAAATTGAGAGATATCCGAATCAGAGACTAACAACTCAGCACCATTCCGAATCTGTCCGGGATTGAGAACTTTTGTTGTCCAGACCGCCGGCAACAATTCCAGATGATGCGTATGCTCGTCACTGGCGAAGATCTTTTCCATGCGAGTGGCCGCAGTGACGTAATCACCGCGTTGCAACGCCGCTCGTACCAGGTAAGACAGAATTTCCCGTTTCACCCATTCGCGAGGATCGAGACGATACGCCTCCAGAAGCTGTTCTTCAGCCTTCTGAATTTCTCCGGCTTCTAATAATTTCAACCCTGACCGATGTTGTTCTGTCTGTGGAGTTTCCACACGGGTGACTTCACTGGTTGCATAGGTTTTACGAATGTCGCCTTCCATGAGATGAACAGTCACAACAACGCCCGTGTAATCGAGAATACGACAGCGGATTCGTTTTTTACCGGTGCTGTACTTCGGCTGGATCATAATATGATCGGGATAGTTCCCGGCCTGAGTGAGCGAGGTACTTTGTGCGGCAGCTTTCTGATGGGATAACCCGGCTGCAATGAGACACACCCCGAGAAGCGCGATGAGGATTCGATTGATGCGTGTCACCTTCCTTCCTCCAGCTTGGTGACATCCCGGTAGCTGTAAGTTCCCTTGTTTTGCCGAGCCAGTGTCTTCAGGAAGTTGTCTCCCGGCAACTCATGCCCAACACCAAACTCGATGCAATGCACGCGGGCACCATTGTAATTTGCTTTTTTGACCCTTTCCAATCCGTCTTTGCTCAGTGATGGCTCTCGAGCATCGGTGAGAAAGAAGATCACATCGGGATCGTATTTCAAAGCCGCCAGCAATGCCGGCAAATGTCGAGTCCCCAATGAAGGAGGAACACTGCTAATAAACCGCTTGGCACGATTCCGATTCACATCGGTCGCCGGATACAGTGCGACAGGTTGATTCGGAATCTGAAACCGACGAATTTCTTCGTTGTAAAAGATGATTTGAAAGGACTGACGATTATTGACTCCCTGCAACGAGGCGAGCAATTCGGCTTTGGCGAAATCGAGAGCATTGTAATCTCCCATGCTGCCAGAGCAGTCGATGATATAAACAAACTTTTTGCCATTATCGATGGCACCAAGGAAGCGGACCGGCCCATCTCCTCGACCGAACGGGGAGGGAAGAGAGATCGACGGCGAAGCCGACTGAATTTTTGAGGGAGAGGGATTGGGTAATCCAATGGCGGGAGCCAATGCACCCGGGCCGAGAATGTCACTGCCGATTTCCGGGAGCGACATATCAAGAGGTGGCTGGTCTGGAACTTCCAAGACTTCGGTCTCTTCCGTCACTTCATTTTCACGTTCGAGATCGGAATCGGTCTGTTGCGTATTATCATTGGAGTTTGATGAGTCGGCGTCTTTCATGACCAAGCCGACACTTCGAAACTCACCTTCGCCCGTACCATCCAGATCTCCACCACAACTTTTCAATTGCGTACTAATCAAGACAAGAAACAATGCATGCAGAATCAGAGAGAAACTCCAGCCGGGAATCGCCGCCCACCGGTAGCGTTTTTCCTGCCAGGAAAGTGGCGATTCTGAATGTGTGGGAGAGGATTGAGACATGATGCCCGGACAGCATTTGAAAGACGCAACATATGACGATACATACAGCAGAAGTGCTATTGGGAAGTCTAGGGTGACCTGGAAATTGCGTCAATGTGGATCGCTAACAGCAGAGCCGAGATAGCAGTCGCGATGCAACCCGGATCTCCTGTCTCTGTCGCGATTTGCGACATCCTGACTGAGCGGGAAGTCCAGAAAACAGGAGTATCAGACGAGGACTGATGGTCATTCTGGTCCATTGCTCCTCAAAACCGTTACTCAGCACGAAAAAAACGACTTATGACTGTCTTTTTTCGACGCCGTCCATTTGCCCTGTTGAAGCTAGCCGTCACAATCAATCAATCGGATTGAAGTACGTTCAATCCTCAATGACCTGGAAAACAGCGGTGTCACGCCATGCAACTTACTTCAGATGATCTCATTCTTGTCACGGGAGCCACCGGCCTCGTGGGCAGCCATGTCGTCGAACGGGCTCGTAGCATGAATGTACCCGTTCGCGTGCTGGTTCGTGAATCGAGTGATACCACTTTGCTGGACGAATGGGGTGTCGAAAAATTGGTCGTCAACATGTCAGTCCCCGACGACTTGAAGAAAGCCGCGGAGGGAGTCACCGTTGTTGTCCACTGTGCAGCCAAGGTTGGTGACTGGGGTCCCGTTCAAGATTATCGAAAAGTGAATGTGGGTGGGACCGAAAACCTAGTGAATGCCGTCGAGAAAAACGGAACTCTCAAATGTTACATTCAAATCAGTTCGTTGGGCGTCTATGAGGCCCGCGATCATTACGGCACCGATGAGAGCGAACCGCCCAATGCGAGCGGTATCGACGGCTATACGCTGACGAAGGTCGAATCCGAAAAGCTGATCATGAAGCATGTTCGCGAAAACAATCTTCCTGCTACAGTATTACGTCCCGGCTTCATCTACGGCCCGAGAGACCGCACTGTGCTACCCCGATTACTTGAAAAACTCAAAGACGGGAAAGTGAAATATCTGGGCACCACCGACAACCTGATGAATAACACTTATGTGAAGAACTTGATCGATGCGATCTTTCTTGCCATCGACCGCGACGACTTGCGTGGAGAAGTTTTCAATATTCGCGACGACCGACTCGTCAGCAAACGGGAATTCATGGAGACAATCTGCGAACTGGCAGGATATGAAAACCCTCCCCTCAAACCAGTCCCGATGGGAATCGCGAAAGGCTTGGCCAAGTTTCTGGAACGGCTCTACCGCCTGTTAGGAAAAGATCATGCTCCAATCCTGTCGTCGGCACGAATCAAGTTTTTGGCCCTGAATCTCGATTATTGCATCGATAAAGCGAAACGCGAGCTGAAATACGACCCACAGGTCGACTTCAAAGATGCCATGCAAGAAACGATGGAGTGGTTTCGTGGCCAGGGTGTTGTTTAAGCGGATAACACTCTGTCTTCAGGATTCCAGTTTGACGGACCTGCCACTCTCTCCTAGACTTGTTGCATGCACGCCCCGGAATCTTCACATCATACACTTGCAAGTCCCGTAACGCAGGATGTTCATGCATCTCATCCCTCCCCCAACGGATTAACACCATTAGAGTTTGCTGCTCGCGTCTATAATCGCGTGTTGATTCTCACGATTCTGTATGTCCTCTCGATCGGCCCGATGTACTGGCAATGGGTCGAATCCATGCACATGCAAGGACATCCTGCCGTCGCCCGGTTCTATTACCCATTGCTAGTCGTCTGCGATCTGGTTCCCATCTTTGGAGAGCTGATCGAGTGGTATTTGAGTTTTTGGGTTTAGTCGGGGCTCCGCGAATTAACGACGCGGACGAGGCGCACGGTTTCCTCCGCGACCTTTCCCTCTTTTGCCACCCCTTTGTTTCCCACTTTTTGCAAATCCCGGCTCTGATTCCGAACCTTCCTTGATACTGACCGACTGCCCCACCTGCTCTTGAAGTTTTTGAATCCGGTCTCGCAATTGGGCGGCTCGTTCAAACTCCAGAGATTCCGCCGCTTTCAGCATCTCTCGTTCAAGCTCGTTGATGTACTCCTGTGTGATGTATTTGGTTTCATCGGCCTCACCCGTCGCATTTTGAGCCATTCGATTGGCGGCAATCTCTTCTTCGATACCGCGACGAATCGCTTTCTTGATCGTCTCGGGAGTGATCCCGTGTTCGGTATTGTATTCTTCCTGAATCTTTCGACGCCGATTGGTTTCATCGATGGCCCGCTGCATCGACTCTGTCACTCGATCCGCATACAGAATCACTTCCGCATTGACATTCCGCGCGGATCGACCAATCGTTTGAACCAATGAAGTTTCACTCCTCAAGAAACCTTCTTTGTCGGCATCCATGATGGCCACCAAAGAGACTTCCGGTAAGTCGAGCCCTTCTCTCAGAAGATTCACACCCACAAGGACATCAAACTTCCCCTCACGTAATTCACGTAGAATTTCGACTCGTTCAATGGCATCGAGCTCTGAATGCAACCACTGACACTTGAGCCCTTCTTCATTGAAGTAACGGCTAAGTTCTTCCGCGAGCCGTTTCGTCAGCGTTGTCACCAGCACACGCTCTTTTTGTGCGGTTCGTTTTTTAATTTCTTCGATCAGATGAGGCACCTGACCACGTGCAGGCACGACGTGAATGCGCGGGTCGAGCAAACCGGTCGGTCGAATGATTTGTTCGACCACACGGCCTTCGGTCTGTTCGAGTTCCCAGTCAGCCGGTGTCGCCGACACAAAAAGAGTCTGTTTGCGAATTTTGTTCCATTCTTCAAACCGTAATGGTCGATTATCGATGGCCATGGGAACTCGAAAACCATGTTCCACCAATGTTGTTTTTCGTGACCGATCCCCGGCAAACATCGCTTTCACTTGAGGCAACGTCGCGTGAGACTCATCGACCATCATCAGAAAATCATCGGGAAAGAAGTCGAGCAGCGTATAAGGGGGTTGTCCTGGTTTCCGCCCCGCAAGAGCTCGACTGTAATTTTCAATACCCGGACAAAAGCCGACTTCCTTCATAAGCTCAATATCGTATTTGGTCCGTGCTGAGAGTCGCTGGGCTTCCAGTAACTTCCCCTCATTCCGAAACTTCACGAGTTGCTCTTCCAACTCCTGTTCGATTTCGTCGATCGCGTTATCGATTCGTTCTTGCGGAAGGACATAATGTTTTGCCGGATAGATGTAGATATCGTCAAGTTTCTGAGTTTCTTGGCCGCTCACAGGATCGATGATCGAAAGCTTTTCAATCTCGTCACCCCAAAGTTCGATCCGAAATGCGAACTCCTCGTAAGCGGCCCAACATTCAATGACATCACCACGTACTCGGAATTTCCCACGCGATAATTCAAAATCATTCCGTTCGTAATGTATGTCGACCAGCTTCATCAGAAACTCATCGCGGTCAATCTCCTGACCGACTTTCAGAGGGACCATCATGGCGAGATAGTCTTTCGGCGAACCGAGACCGTAAATACAACTGACCGATGCCACGACAATCACATCCCGACGACTGATGAGCTGACTGGTCGCCCGTAATCTCAGTCGGTCAATTTCGTCATTGATCGAGGAATCTTTCTCGATGTAGATATCTCTCTGAGGGATATATGCTTCGGGCTGGTAGTAGTCGTAATAACTGACAAAGTACGAGACCGCATTGTTGGGAAAGAATTCCTTGAACTCGCCATACAGTTGTGCAGCAAGCGTTTTGTTATGAGAAAGCACAAGTGTCGGGCGTTGCAACTGCTGAATGACGTTCGCCATCGTGAACGTCTTCCCCGATCCCGTCACACCGAGGAGAACCTGATTCTGTTCTCCCCGTTCAAACCCACGAACCAGCTTTTCAATCGCAGCCGGTTGATCGCCGGCAGGTTGGAATTGACTTGCGATTTCAAATTCGGGCATGGGAGAGTTTCACAATCGGAAGCGGATCGCTTTGATTGTGGGAAAGTCGTCGCGAATGGGCAACCCGCAAGAATGAATTAGCAACTCAGATATCGTAGTACATGGCGAATTCATAGGGATGAGGTCGTTGCCTGAGAGCTTCGACTTCTTTTTCGGTTTTGTACCAAATCCAGGTGTCGATCACATCTTCGGTAAAGACATCTCCCAGCAACAAATACTCATGATCATCTCGAAGTGCCTGCAACGCGGCCTCTAATGAGACAGGTGTCTTGGGAACATCTTGCACTTCTTCCGGCTTGAGGTCGTAGATATCCTTGTCGAGGGGTGGGCCTGGATGGATTTTATTTTGGATCCCGTCAATCGCCGCCATTAACACCGCCGACATCGCCAAGTACGGGTTGGAGGAGGAATCGGGACAACGGAACTCGAAGCGTTTGGATTTCGCATCGGGACTGTGTACGGGAATACGAATTGCGGCTGAACGATTCCGGTAGCTGTAGGTCAGATTGATGGGTGCTTCATAACCGGCAATCAATCGTTTGTAGCTATTTGTTGTCGGGCAGCAAAACGCCATCAATGACGGTGCATGTTTCAGAATGCCCCCCATAGCGAACATTGCCGTATCACTCAGACCGCCATACCCCGACCCGGCAAACAATGCCTCCTCATCCTTGAATAAAGACAAATGCATGTGGAGCCCGGAACCATTATCGTTCCACAGAGGCTTCGGCATAAATGTCGCTGTCTTGTTGTGTTTCGCGGCGATGTTTTTCACCACGTATTTGTAAATCAATAGGTGATCGGCAGTGGTCAGTAGCGGGCCGTACTTCATATCAACTTCGCATTGGCCTGCCGTTGCCACTTCGTGATGTTGCCCCTCGACCTCTACACCACAGCTAAGCAGCGTCATCATGATCTCGGTGCGGACATCTTGCAGTGTGTCCGTCGGTGGGACGGGAAAATAGCCTTCTTTATGGCGAATCTGGTACCCGGCATGTTTGCCTTGCCCGGATTTTCCCCGGTTCCACTGACCCTCGATGCTATCTACATGGTAGTAGGATTCGTGTTCGTTGGAATCAAAGGAAACGTCATCGAACACAAAGAACTCTGCTTCGGGACCGAAATTGGCGATATCGGCGATTCCTGTTGATTTCAGATAATTTTCTGCCTTACGGGCGACGTTGCGCGGATCTTTGGCATAATCTGCGCGCGTAATGGGATCCTGGATATTACATGTCATCACCAAAGTTCGATCCATAAAGGGATCGACGAAGGCGGTTTCCGGTTGAGGAACAACCAGCATGTCGCTCTCATTGATGGCTTGCCAACCACGCATCGACGAACCATCAAACGCAAATCCGTCTTCAAAAGAGGCCGGTGTGAGCGCGTTCACGGGGATCGTAAAGTGTTTCTGTGTACCGGGAAAGTCCATAAATCGCAGATCAACTGCATGGATTTCTTTTTCTCGGCAGAGCGCTAGAACTTCACGGGGGGTCATGCACATGATTCCTGAGAGATGTTCGCTGAACAATCGAACGTCCGATTGCTATAATGTGTTACTATAGCATGACTCAAAAGCAAATGGTGTACCACTGCCCAAAATTGAGGCAGCGATTCCAATTCGAAACCACCACAGGGACCGATATTCGTCATGACCGCTCGATTTGTCATTCTGACGCATGATCAGCCGTATTTGCACTGGGATTTGATGCTCGAAGAGTCAACAGAGTTGCTTACATGGCGACTTTTTGAAGAACCTACCAGCACTCAGCGAATCGCAGCGGAAGAGTTACCTCCCCACCGCAAACATTATCTCGATTACGAAGGTCCGGTGAGTGAGAGTCGTGGTAGCGTCCAACAATGGGATACGGGTACTTATCAGATATTGTCCAGCAGAGAAGGCTATTTAGAGATTCATTTACAGGGAGAGAAGCAACAATGCCAAGCGATCCTCTCACGCAACTCCCCAAAGAATGAATGGACCTTTCAGTTAATTGAAATCTCTTTTTCGTCCTGATCATCGCCTGATTTTGCGGTTTCTACCGGTGGCTGTTCGCCTGAGATCTGGAGTAGGTTGTCAGTGATGTGGATTGAAATTGCCTGAAAACCCAACTCGTCAGGACGAGTGGACTTAAGAGTTAATCGACCGGAGTGCGTGTTGCCTGAAGCTGGTTCCCACTCCACGATGACATCGTCCATGGGGATTTTGTCTTGTTCAGCCATTTTTTGAGCCTCAGTAATGAGCCGGTCCACAGGCAAAGGGATTTGTCCAACTTTGGCTTCGAGCACATCCAAAGTGAGAGTGTTGCTGTCTGTAATCCGTGGACGTAACGCAATACTCACCACGCCCGACAGACGAGTTCCTTTGTACCGACACGCCAACAAAATCCGATCTTTCTCAAACTGAAGTCGGGGGTTTGAAATCCCCTGACGTTCCACTTCTGGAAAGTGTTGTGGAAGTTCGTATGCCAACCAGGAGTTACATTCTTGTTCGGTGATACTCTCGGTCCACAGGTTGGTCTTGGTTTCATTCTTTTGAAAGTCCTGTACCAACTGCTCAGCGCGAAGCTTGACCTGTTCCGCAACTTCAGGCGTCACTTGCGGGTCGTCTAATGCTTCCCGGTAAAACTCCGGAACCTGCTGGGAAGAAGTATAAAATGCCCAAAACAGACTTCCGAAAGCGACCACAACACCAACAAGACAGAATAATCGGCGTTTCCATCGAGCGCCAGAATTCATAGGAGTCGCTTTGTGATGAGAGATGTTACGCCGAAATCGTAGGAACGAGAGGACTCAAGGTCAATGGCGATGACTTGGGTTTCCGTCGCACAAGCACTAAGATACCCATTCGTTCCGACGCTTTCGGACCAGAGTTTCTTCCATCCATGAAGTATTTTTGAATATGACAGTTCGCACACGATTCGCCCCCAGCCCGACCGGTTACATGCACATTGGTGGAATGCGTACCGCGCTCTTCAATTGGCTCTTTGCCCGGCATCATGGTGGACAGTTTATTCTGCGAATCGATGACACCGACAAAGAACGAAATTTGGATGAGGCACTGGGACCAATTCTCCAGGCCTTCAAGTGGATGGGCATGGATTGGGATGAAGGTCCCGAAGTAGGTGGACCTCACGGGCCCTACTTTCAGTCCGAACGGAACGACATCTATCAGCAGGCCCTGCAAAAACTGTTGAATGATGGGTCTGCTTACAAAGATTTTGATCCTCCTGAATTGATTCAGGCCGATCGCGAAGCCGCGCAATCAGAAAAGAAACAGTATCTCAACATTCGTCGCTCTCTCGAATTGAGTCCCGATCAACTTTCGGCATATGAAGCGGAAGGTCGCAAATATGTTGTGCGACTCCTCGTCCCGCGTGATGAGAAGGTCACATTTACCGATGCCGTTCGCGGAGATGTCGAATTCGATTGTGGACTGATTACCGACCCGGTGATCGCACGGGGCGACGGGTCCCCCCTGTATAACTTCGCCACCACGGTTGATGATGCCGATCTGAAAATCACCCACGTGATCCGTGCGGAAGAACATCTCTCGAACACACCCATTCAAATCCTGATTTACCAAGCGTTAGGGCTCGACCTGCCGACTTTTGCACATATTCCTTTTGTCGCGGCTCCCGGCACGAAAGAAAAGCTGAGCAAGAGAAAGCTCGACAAGTATCGGAAGAATCCGCAGTTCAAAAAAATGTTCGAAGCGGCTGATCGCATCTTTCCACGAATCGGACTCGAGGGAGCAGATGGACTCGATCCCGTCATGGTCGAATATTACGAGAAGATTGGCTATCTGCCGGATGCCGTGTTCAACGCTTTGTCACGTCTCGGTTGGTCACTGGACGACAAAACCGAAGTCATGTCTCGCGACACTATCATCGAGAACTTCTCACTCGATCGAGTCGTCAAAAGTCCTGCCGGTCTCGACCCCGACAAACTTGACAGTCTGCAACAACATTGGATGGGGGAACTCTCGGTTGATGAGAAAGTCGACTGCTGTTTGCCCTATCTCACTCAATCCGATCTGATTGCCGAACCGGTTACTGATTCTCAGCGAACACTCGTTCGTCGGGTGATCGCAATCTTTGGAGAACGAATGACGGTGTTCGGAGACATCTTGGAGGTCGACTACTTCTTAAAATCAGAGCTGCTGGAAAGCGATATTGATGAAAAAGGATTTCGTAAAAGAGTCGCCAAAGGCGATGTCCCAAAACTGTTGATAGATTTCACACATCAACTCGAACAACTGACTGAATGGAATGCTTCTACCATTGAAGGTGCATTGCAATCATTTGCAGAGGCGAAGGAAATTTCAGCCGGCCTTCTGATTCCCGCACTGCGAATCTGCACGACGGGTGCGGCTTCAGGTCCAGATGTCTATGAGACACTTGCCATTGTAGGGCAGAATCGCTGTGTGGAACGAATACACGATATCGCCCAAAAAGCAGAAGACTTGCAGTCCTGACGAGGCAGAAGTCTCTAATATCACCAATGATTAAGAGGAGGCTTAAACCTCATAATGTTTCCTAATATCAACATTTCAGCGGCATATTTCTTTGTTTTGTTGAGTTTCTGAAACCCCTCATTTTTTCTTTCTACGAATTCTTGGTTTCTTTTGATTTCAGCGTTACCAATCCTTAACTTTATCGTTCAACTAGCAGGGAAGAGCATGTAATCTGCTTCTGAGTATCAGCGAAAGACTCGAGCGTTGAATGCAGTAGAAAGACTGCCACAACCCTCACAATCTGGTACTCAATCAAAATTGATACCAAGCGCGTAAGTTCCCCTACTACGCAAGATTCCCAAGCAATTGAGGAATCAAACTGCATTTTGCAGAGTCGGCAGTACTTCTAACGATCACAATAGAAGTTCAAAGGCTTAAGTAATTTACCGACCCCGGGAACACACGGCACGTATCATGGCACATTCACGTAAACGCATCCAACACGCCTCTCCTCGATTCAAATCGTATCTGTTTGGAGTCGTGTTGCTATCCGTCAGCACTGTCACGATTGTGACGGCTTACAGCGGGAACGCCCCTGAAGAAAATAAGCTCTGGTCACAGCTTCTTCCAGAAAGCGTTCGCTCCAAATCAACAGGCGAACAACAAGATCTGGACACGGAAGTGGCCCAGGCTCCCGAGCTGATTGATCCTGTCCCGTTGACACCTCTCGCAGCAGATTCTCCCACAGACTCAGCATTCGGTCTGTAAATTGAAGACAGCGACCCAAAACCGTTAACTGCTCCCGAAAATGTTGCAGAGTCAGAATCAACTGAAGAGCTTAAACCTACTGAAAGCTATCCAGTTCCCGAATTCAATGATCCGTTCGATAATACGACGCGATCAAATACATTAAATAGTTGGTTTCAAGTAGCCGCCTTGGATTTGGATATACCTGAAATTCTACGGACCCATGCCTACTTCATGGATGATGACCGTGTTTTCAGCGGACGCATCTCGATTATGGGGAACGGAGCCCTTGTTCCAAAATCGGTGATTTTTTCTCAGTTTGGGAAAGAAGTTCGCGAAGTACCACTTGGCCCGGATGGACGGTTTTCGGTCAATTCACTCACGCCGGGCCCTTATGGACTACATGTCAATAATGATGCCACCATGATGGTGTTCGGAATTTATCTGGCAACCACGAATGACTTGAGAGAAGCAGGATACATCGAAGCCGATATTCAAGACGCTTTGACTGCGCAACGACGCTCCCCAATTTGGCTGAATTCTCTGGCAGCAAACCCTGCCGATTACGAAAGCATCCAAAGAGTACTTCAAGATTATCGTTACGATTATCCCGAAGAGACCAAGCTGGTATCGACTCGACGATTGCTCGACATTCCTGCGAATCTCAACTTCAAAGCATCGGCTCAAGGAACTTCGATTCACGATCACGTCGTACGCTTACACGCCGACGGCACTCTCTATGGTCGGACCCGACGATTTTCAACGGCAAGGCATAACAATAAAAATGCGATTGTTCCTGCCGCACAAGCCGAGATTTCGTTCATCCAAAATGGTCGCGTTGTTACGACAGTTTTGTCTGACGCCAATGGAACATTTCAAACACGAGATGTTCCTGAAGGAAATTACACACTGGTAGCGAGAAGTCCTGCTGGAATTGCCGTCTTCAGCTTCACCGCAAAGAAAGCACGCCCGGTGACAGCCAAAGAAGACGTAAAAACATCGGCACTTTCGAGCGAAAACGAGCTCCAACTCGTCAACTTCCAGGCTGAACCACCGAAACCTAAGGTAGAGGTTGCTCAGTTTATTCCTGGCCCTGACGGCACAGAGTTATTGCTCGATGTCACACTCGTTCCTCCAACTCAAACTCCTGCTGCCCCTCCAATTGTGGGTGGCGGAGTCGGTGGGGGTGGTGTCGGTGGTGGTGCAGCAGCAGGTGGAGGCGGTCTTCTGGGAGGACTTCTTCTCGGAGCTGGATTGATACCTCTACTGGATGATGATGATGATGATCCCAAGCCGGAAGAGCCGGAAGCAACTCCTGAACTTCCATAAAGTTTTTTCTGAGGAAGCATGATTGGGGATGACCGACAAGTCACCCCAAAATAGATCATGACTTGTTATGGGTGACCCAAAGACCATCCACAACCACCCACGAGGTTTTGACACGACCTCCAAGACGTTCAGAATCACGCAAGCTGGGCGAGCACAAGATCACCCATTTCGGTCGTTTTGACGAAGTCACCACCAGAGGCAATGTCTTTCGTGCGATGACCGGCTTTAATCACCGCATCAACGGCAGCTTCGATCGCGACCGCTTCTTCTTCCAGATTCAATGAATGTCGCAACAGCATGGCTGTCGACAAGATCGTTGCCAGGGGATTCGCGATGCCCTGACCTGCAATATCGGGAGCCGAACCATGAATCGGTTCATACAGCCCTGGACCGTCTGCTCCCAACGAAGCCGATGCCAAAAGTCCCAAAGAACCCGGCAGCATAGAGGCTTCATCCGTCAAGATGTCTCCAAACATATTCCCCGTGACGACCACATCGAAATCTGAAGGTCGCGAAATCAGGTGCATGGCCATCGCATCAACCAAAACAACTTCATACTCGAGATCCGGGAATTCTTCCTGAATGATTCTCTCGGCTGTTTGACGCCATAATCGAGAGACTTCCAACACGTTGGCTTTATCGACCGATGTGAGCTTCCCACGTCGTCCCTGAGCGGCTTTTGCAGCCAATCGGATGACTCGTTCCACCTCACCGGTGTTGTACGTCATGATGTTGTAGGCTTCTTCGCCCGATTCGTGAGGCTTACGCCCCGATTCACCAAAATAGATACCCCCTGTCAATTCGCGGACAAACAGAATGTCGGTCCCTTCAAGACGGTCACGTTTGAGAGGAGAGGCGTCCAGTAAATCAGGATGAGGATTGATCGGTCGCAGATTGGCAAATAGGCCCAACTCTTTACGAATCGCCAGTAACCCTTTCTCCGGTCGTGTCTTCGCCGTGGGATCATCCCATTTCGGACCGCCTACCGCTCCCAACAGAATCGCGTCGGCATTTCGACATGCTTCTAAAGTTTGTGGGGGAAGCGGATCACCAAATTCATCAATCGCACAACCACCGATGGGACAACTTTCGTATTCGAAAGTGTGGCCAAATTTCTGAGCCACTTGCTGCAAAACACGATGAGCTTGTTCAACGATTTCAGGACCGATGCCGTCACCGGGCAGGAGAATGATTTTGGCGTTCACAGAAAGTCCTCTATTTAACATAGCAGTAGAGAGATTTATTGTAAGTTCAGAGAAACATAACTTACCGCTTGCGGTTGCGATTCTCCAGCCTGACCAACGACAGAAGTGAGCTGATGCTCCTTTTTACAGTTCCTGAAAAACAAGATTTTTAAGAATTTTCAGAAATCTTGTCCGGCACCGTTCCGAAAACCAATTCACACATCGGAGGAGCGTTCGCTCTTTCAAGGAAGATGATTCGAGGGACCGTCCGGCAGTCACTGTCGGGTAACCTGTTTCTGTGAGTTCACCTCGGAGTTCTACGATGCGTTCAGCTTTTCTTGCCTTTGGCCTATTTGTATTCCTCTGGGGCTCGGTGTTTCTATTTACCGATGAGTTGGAGGTTCAACTTCACCACGAGATTCCTGCAGTAGCAGGCTGGTTCACAGGTTGGGGTGAGAATCGAGCCGTATTCCATCCCCCCGAATGGGCGGCCATTTATCTGTGTAGCTTTGGTTTTGTGATGGCAACTTTCGCCATTGGACTCCCCCACACACGACAAAATCGGTCAGTTCTCAGGGTGCCAGTTCTTTGGTCGTTAGCATCTGAGACTCCATCGACTTCGGGCGTAGCGAGAAACACTTGAGCTGTTCTTCATTCCTCAAATACAACAAACCACGAGAGAGCACCGGCTGCGTGAAGCAGTTGGGAGACAGCACAGGTTCTTCCATGCTCGATATCAGGCGAGGCCCGTCTGAATTCGGTGCCAGCGAGAGAAGATGTCCTTCCTGCCCCAATGCGATCACATACCGGTCGCCGATCTGGATCGACATCGATCTTCGTAATTGATGATCGAAATCCCACACCCACCGCTGCTCACCAGTCTCTAAATCAATACAGCGTAATTCACAGGAGGTGCGGTATGAAAAGCCATAAATGGAATCTTCGTTGACTAACAAATTGGTGTATTGAGATTCCAGCCCACCTCTTCGAGTGGACCACAGTTCCGAGTGCGAGCCATCACCATAAAGTTGATACATTCTGGCTCCCGGACCTGGCCCAAATGTGACTACCACACGATCCGCTCCAACCAACATTGGGCTGACAGCATTGATTCTTTCTCGACTGTTCTTAATGCCAAATTCTTCCTGCCAGAACACATCTCCAGTGTCCGGGTCGAGACAGTTCAAATTTTGCTTGGAAAGAACCAGCACTAATCGTCGCTCATCGACGGTCGTAGCGACCGGCGTGCAATAAGAGGCAGCTTCCTGAGTCGAGGTCCACAATGTTTCTCCCGACATTTTATCAATCGCAATAATTCCTGAT
>Ga0055584_100002877_pt1 | contig 17078 bp, 10 predicted proteins | sample OSDHelmetaG_FD_58716 | JGI IMG/M metagenome (GOLD analysis project Ga0055584, IMG submission 58716) | Pelagic marine sediment microbial communities from the LTER site Helgoland, North Sea, for post-phytoplankton bloom and carbon turnover... | ecosystem: Environmental > Aquatic > Marine >... | reverse complement strand
ATCGGGAACACGGTTGTTGTGCGGAAAACGCCATTGCCCATCCTTGGCTATTTTTGCCCCTAACAATGCGCCATTCTTATCAAATAAAACGGTAGAAACAGGATCGTGAAAGAGTTTTTGGGGTAAACAAAAATAGTAGGCAATTGTGCAGAGCAGGAAGAAAGCGAGTATTTTTTTGGGATGTCTTTTGAGTAGCTTCATTTTTCAGGAATCAATATAGCGGTTACAATAGTGGCACTGTCTAGCCAGTAAACAGACTATTTCCGTCAAATATTAGACCGACTTTCTACTAGATTCTACTGTTTTATTATTTGGTCAAACTTCCCAGTTATTCGGTTCTTCTTTGAGCCTTAGTCCTTCTTTCCGACCACAATGGTAGACAAACCTGCCAATCGAAAAACCAAGCGGTCAATCCATTTAAAAACAGGAACAAAAGTATTATAAAGGCGCATTTGTCCGCCTGGAATGGTCTCATTTTTTTGCAATTTTCCAGAAATAATCCAAGCAAATATTCCCGTAAAATTAAAGTATTGTTTTTTGATAATATTCAAATCATTGTTCTCAAAAAGTACCGTCAACGTTTTTTTATTATAACGCCTATAATGATCTAAATCTTTGTCTAAGCCATTATACAGCCCTTGATAAGAAGGAACTAGAATAATCAAATGCCCGTCTTTTCGGAGGAGTTTTTTTGCATTTTTAATCGCAAGGTTATCGTCGTAAATATGTTCGACTACGTTGAGGGAAAAAATGCTGTCAAAAGAGCCAAATAAGGCTTTAAATTTTTCGTCAAAAGCTGGGTCAACCAAATCAATTAAGTTCACGCCATTCAAATTATCATAAGACTGAAACTTCTGTTGTAGTTTTTCACAATAACCTTGACGAATATCCGACAGTAAAATAGAAGCCCCTTCTTCTAAAAAGAACTGTGAAATGTTGCCTACTCCACTTCCTATTTCCAAGATATTTCCTTTGCAAAAAGGGCGTATTGTTTCGTAAGTCCAACGATTGAACTTGTCTGCGCTACTAATTACATCTAAGGTTTCTCCTCCAACTTGGTCTACTTCTTTAAACTCAATTTCTTTCATAAGGTAAAGATAAAAAAGTTGCCTCGATTATAAGCGAACCATCTTAGAAATAATTGCATTCTTGTTTTATTCGCCTAAGCCTTAAGCTTTCTTTTCGCTATCTAGTTATTTTGTAGTAACCTAATTTAGCGCAAGTCATTCGATTTTAGGACAAAAAAATACTGCCGGAGATCATCTACAGCAGTTTTTTTTTTACTCTACACGATGGTTTTTGTAAAAATTAAAATTGGGCTAGCTTTTGACTATTGTTAGATCATTTTGCTTTTAGATTTCAGACTCCAAGTCGAAGAATCAGCGTAGCTAATTGCAGCTTAGTTGTAGTCTAATATCTCTTAAAAAAATCATGCTGCCAAACTTTAAAAACCATCGTGTAGAGTACAAATTTATTATTGCTTGATAAATTTCACTTGTTTAGCAAAATCATCTTTGTACAATTCAATCACATACATTCCTCTTTGATAATTAGAGACATCAATCGTTTCTACCAAAAAATCATCCTCCACGACCTTATTCAACAATAGATTTCCCGATAAATCAAAAATACGGATGGAAGCTCCAGAAAAGTCCTCCGAAGAGTTTTTAACAATATTCACCACTTCTCTAGTCAGCGTTGGGTAGATCATAATGTTGGGCAAATTTAAGCGGTCATTGCGTACCACAACGATAATACTAGAAACATTTTGAGTAGCCGATAATTCGGTCGTAATTCGATAATACACTTCTGCTCGAAATATATTATTATCACTGTACGTATACTTTTTCACACCAATGGCATCCGATGCTTTAACCCTTGCTATTGACTCAAAATTAATGGCATCCAAAGAACGTTCTAAAATAAAGTACTCGGCTTTTTGCGCTCCTTCGGTCGTCCACGCCAAGTCAATTCCAAGATCGGTTGGCACGCCATCAAAGCTCGTCATATTGATAGAGTCAGTTTGGGCGTTTAAGCTCCAATTACTAACTAAAAAGAATAAAATTAAGTGTAGAATTTTTTGTTGCATAGTCTTATTTTTTAAAAAAAATGAGTTGATAATAACTTGATTCTCCTATAAGTTACAAAAAAAGCTCCTGAAAGAGTATTTCAGGAGCTTTTTAAGTCTTATAATGCTGATTATTTTTTCTTTTTAATACTTTCTTGGTCTGTTCCAAAAACTCTATCCCAAAAAACATTACTCAAACCAAAACCTTTGTCGTGGTCTACATAATGATGATCTAAGTGATTTTTTTGAATGTCTCTAAACCATTTGTTCTTGAATTTTGCATAGTGTGTTGCATAATGCATCATGTCATAAGTAACATACCCTATTACAAAAGAAGCAAAAAACCCGTGATGTATTGCCATTGTCCCACCAAATAAGTAGACAATAAAGAAGTAAAAAAACCAATACATCATTACGGCTAAAAATAAACTAGCCCCTGTAGGAATAACCAAACGCATTGAATCATTTGGATAATCGTGATGACAACCATGAATCATAAAATGTATTCTTCTCCCCCAATCTGTATCGATTTGTAGGTGAAATAAATAGCGGTGTAAAAAGTACTCAAACAAAGTCCAAACTAAAATTCCTGCAAAAAACACCCCTACAAAACTAGTAGTAGTCAATCCTAAGTTAAATGCAGAATATATAAAATAAAGAATAATTGGCACAAATACAATTGGAACTGTAATTGGGTGTGCTCTCGAAAAATAGTCTAAAATATCGTTTTCAAACATTCTTGGAGATTCATTCTTTGCGGATACAAATTGATCGTTCCCTTTCATGTTTTATCTCTTTTAATGAAGCGAGGGCTTCGTATGAAGAAAAAAAGAAGGTAAAAAAATTATGGTCTTGATTTTAAGACTATGTTTCTTCTATATGCCTTCTTCTATTTTTTATTATAATGAAGTTGTAGAAAGATCATTTATACTCAAATTACTTTCAGGCAACAATTCATCTATTTTGGATGGGGCAAAGATAGGTATTTTTTATACAAAAGGTGTTTTTCGCACAAAAAAAACAGGCTACCTCCTAAAGGAGACAGCCTGTTTTAAATATATTTAACGTTTCCCTAAGCTCCTGGAGCTTCTGGATTTTCTTCTTCTGCTACCACCTCTTCGACAACAGGTGCATCAAAAATGTTGCTATTTCCAGTTGTATCTACAACTACTGGCGTTGCAATAAAAATAGAAGAATAAGTACCAACTAAGATACCAATCAACAATGCAAATGCAAATCCGCTGATTCCTGAACCACCAAATAAGAACAAAATTAGAACGACTAATAAAGTGGTTAAAGAGGTAATACAAGTACGACTAATCGTATTGTTCACAGCCATATTTACAATATCTTCAAAAGATGCTTTGTCTTGCAAATCTCTACCTACTTCACGAATACGGTCAAACACAACTACCGTATCATTAATAGAATAACCAATCACGGTCAAAATAGCCGCAATAAATGCTTGATCTACCTCTAAAGAGAAAGGCATAATACCTTTGAATAAAGAGAAGATAGACAATACAAATAATACATCATGTACCAATGCCGCTAATGCACCAGCACTGTATTGCCATCTATTAAATCGCAATAAAATGTACAAAAAGATGAAGATTAAAGACAAACCTGCTGCCTTACCAGCTGAATTACGGATATCATCCGCAATCGTAGGTCCAACTTTAGAAGAAGCACTCAAATAGAATCCTCCTGATTGTCCGCCCTCTACTGGCTCTCCTGCTGCAAAATCATCGTAACTGATGTCATTGCCAGAATAAGCTTTAGCACCTTCATATATTTTTCTCAAAATAACAGAATCCGCATCAATTTCTAATTCTGTCTGTAAGAACGACGTTGTAATTTTAGCTTGTGTCGCTTTACTAAATTCTCTAACCACTGTTTTATTAACATTGGCTTTATCCTTTCCTACGCTAGTAAAGGCATCTTCAATTTCTCCTCTAAAGGCAGTTGCATCTACGTTTTCAGCAAACTGAACTGTATAAGAACGTCCACCTTGTAAATCAACTCCAAGTTCAAATCCATTGGTAAACATAGAAATGATACCAGCGGTTAAGATGACACCAGAAATACCATAAGCAATTTTACGTTTGCCTACAAAATCGATTCCTGGATTTGCCAAAATATTCTTTGACCAACCAGCCCATACACTAACTTCTTTGTTTTTTTCCATGTAAGAATCGAAGATCATACGACCAATCAATACCGCAGAGAATACAGAACAAACAACACCAATAATTAATACTGTTGCAAAACCTTTAATTGGTCCTAAACCAAAGTTATAAAGAATACCTGCTACAATCAAAGTTGTAATATTCGCATCCAAAATAGCAGAATACGAATGGCTAAATCCTTTTGAAATTGCTGTTTTCCAGTCGTCTCCTCCTCTCAATTCTTCTCGGATACGCTCAAAGATAATTACGTTGGCATCTACTGCCATACCAATTGTCAATACGATACCTGCAATACCCGGTAAGGTTAATACCGTACCAAATGAAGCCAAAGAACCAAAGATAAAGAATATGTTTAGGAACAAAGCCAATACCGCAATGACACCTGCCATTGAGTAATATCCTAACATAAATAATAGTACAAGTAAGAATCCTCCTACTAAAGACCAGATACCAGCCGAAACAGTAGCAGCCCCCAAAGATGGTCCAACAACAGCTTCTTCAATAATTTCAGGTCTTGCAGGCAATTTACCAATACTCAAAATATTAGCAAGATCTTGCGCTTCTGTTACTTCTTGGAATCCTCCAGAAATAGACGTATTTCCATTTGGAATCGGCTCGTTTACATTTGGAGCAGAGTATACTTTGTTATCCAAAACAACTGCAACTTGACGACCAACATTATCGGTTGTCATTTTTTTCCAAATACGTGCTCCTTCTTGATCCATGCTCAAAGAAACAGCAAAACCGTTTCCTGATGGGTTTGGTGTTGGGTATGATTGAACCACACGCTCTCCACTCAAAATTGAATTATCTCTTCCTTTTGTATTTAAAGCATATAATCCTACTATATTTTGACCGTTTGTATTTTCAAATGACTTTGAATCCCATACAAAACGAATAGATCTAGCTTTTGAACCCAATGCTTTTTTCGCTGCTTTAGATTTTAAAATTTGCTCTATTGCTGCTACATTAGACAATTCAGCATAACCAATCACACCAGAAAGGTCTGCATTCGTTTGTGCAAAATTTAATCCTAGAAGTTCAAACAATGGTCCAGCATCGGTAGAATCTCCAGCCAAATCGCCTTCACCTCCTAGTTCGCCCAAACCAGCCAATGTAGAATCTCCTTCCATACCAGTCGTATCTGTTGCGATTCCAGTGGTATCAACCTTAGGTTCTTCTACTACTAAAGTAGTATCTTTAGGTGCCTTTAACTTTGCTTGCTCTCTTAGCGTTTCATTCAACGCAATCAACTCATTTTGAAGATCTGCATTTTGGTGCAATTCCCAAAACTCTAAGTTGGCTGTAGCAACTAGGTATTTTCTTGCACGTTTAGGGTTACGTACCCCAGGCAATTCTACTGTAATTCTATCGGTATTCTTATCTAAAGAAACAATCGGTTGAGCTACCCCATAACGGTCAATACGTTTTTTCAACAAGTTGTACGTACTTTCTACCGTTTCTTCTGCTACTTTTCTAATCGCAGTTAAAACTTCTTCATTCGTAGAACTTACACCAACGTCGTCTTTCAAACGCTCACTGACAGAAAACAAACGAGCCAAGGGCTTGTCTGATAACTTACTGTATTCTTCGCCAAATAGTGTCACATAATCTGTTTGTGCAGATTGTTGCGCTACTTTGGCTAAATCCAATGCTTTCAAGAACTCTGGATTACTACTTTTACCAGACAATACAATGATTAATTCTTTCAAATCGACTTGCATCACAACACTCATACCACCTTGAAGGTCTAAACCCCAGGCAATTTGTTGTTGCTTTAATTCTTGATAATTGTAGCTCTTAACAAGTGGTATTGTAAATACGGGCTTGTTTGAAACTGAATCCAAATAAGCATTACGGAACGAATCTCTACGTTCTTCTTTTTGATTGGAATCTGCCATTTGCGAAACAGATGCCGAAGCATATTGATCCGCATTAGATTCTACGCTTTTGGTTGGAAACCAAAGCAAAAATTGATAGGCTACTACCAATAATGCTACGCCTGTAAAAAATTTAATCAGTGCTTTTCCTTGCATTACTTTCTATGATTTGTCTTAAAAATTTGTTCTGTGCTGTTCTATATCTTTTTATTATAAAAAGCTAAAAACAGTCTTATTTGTGCTCAATTTATCGACACTAAATTCTTTAGTCGCTGATAAATGGAGTGCAAATATAGATTTTTTTAAGTATGGTTGAAATAATTGACTCATAAAATACCAGACAAAGCATAGAAGCTCAATTTATTATTTTAGTTTTCCTCCTATTTCCCAAAATAGTAGTCTTTCTATCAGAACAATCAAATTGTTGTTAGACTTCTAAGGCTGGTTTTACCTTGTTGGTTTTTATTTTATTGTTCAACTTAAAATTGAACCGTTTCTTAGGCTCGCTTAGGAATGAAAAATAAAAATGAACAGCTTGCGTCCTTTTTTTATTTTTTGAATATTCCTTAGACTCTTGGAGGGCCTCGTTTGGGCCTATACAAAACGACATTTGGTGTATGCGCCTGAATATCATTTAGAGAATAAGGACTGACATTTTGAACGAAGGGGAGACCTTCTAAATAAGCCAGTCGAGGAACCAATTGAATCGCCAACAAAGGATGATTCTGGTCAATATTTTTTGCATCTGTGAGGCTTCTTTTTGTAATCTGTTGCCCATCTTCAGGCATTACGGGAGACAATAACTTAAATAATAAGACGTCTCCTCCTCTATCTTGCTCTACATCGGTTACTCCATTTGCATGGACATAAGTAATCCCTTGAGCAGTCGAACAAGACCAAAATTGAGAGGTAACTAGCACCACTGCAATCATCCCCACAAAGAGTTGTGCAAGTATCTTGTTCATTAAAAAATTGATTATTTTTGTTTTACGGTACTTAGCTACGCCATTACTTTATGCTCGGGGAATGTTTATGTTTTTTAATAAAAAACAAAAATCACCTCCTACTAAATTGAATCTCTATGCAAAGTATTGTGATAGCAAAGCGTTAAATTAGAGAAATATATGCTCATAGAGGAACATTTAGCCATTTTTTTTTATCAAAAAGAGCGTTTAAGGCAAAACATTAACCTCTGGTTCTAATAAAATCCCAAACTCTTCTTGAACAGAAATTTGAATTTCTTGCGCTAATTTCCAAATTTCACTTCCCTTCGCCTTTCCATAATTCACCAAAACCAAGGCCTGTTGTGGATGCACTCCAGCATCACCTTTTCGGTAGCCTTTCCAACCTAATTGGTCAATTAACCAGCCTGCTGCCAATTTACTGCGATGATCATCGACAGGATAAACAGGCATGGAAGGATATTTTTTTTGTAATAACCTTACCTTACTATTTTCTACCACAGGATTCTTAAAAAAAGAGCCAGAATTTCCTATTTTTTTAGGGTCTGGTAATTTCTCGGTCCGAATTTGAATCACGGCATTACTAATAGAACGAATAGACAAAGGCGTTTGGGACTGTTCTAAAACTTGTTGAATCGCTCCATAAGAAACATTAAAGGTTGCTTCTTTGGACAATCGCAAAAAGACCCGTGTAATAAAATATTTTCCTTTTGCTTTTCGCTTAAAAATACTATCTCGATATCCAAAAGCACAATCATCAAAATCAAGTATTTCTACCTTTCCTGTTGATAAATTAATTGCCTCCAAACGTTCAAAAACATCTTTTAACTCCACTCCATACGCTCCAATATTCTGAATGGGCGCAGCACCTACCGAGCCAGGAATTAAAGATAAATTTTCTAAGCCTGCATAACCTTGTTCGATGCACCAAGTCACCAAAAGATGCCAAATCTCTCCTCCTCCGACTCGAATCAAGACCGTTTTATCCGCTTCTTCGACCAGCTCAATCCCTCTAATTTTATTGTGGACAACCAAGCCCTCAAAATCATTGGTAAAAAGCAGATTGCTGCCGCCTCCCAAAATAAGATGCGCAGCAGGCAAAGGCAACAATTCTTGTAGTTGCTCCTCTGTTTCCACTAGCGTATATTGAGCCGCATACACGGCTAAACCAAAGGTATGTAGTTCTTGTAGAGAAATATTTTCTTCCATTCAATTTTTATTTTCTATAATACATCAATACACCACCACAAAGGGTTAATACGATCATACAAAGCGTAGAAATACGCATAGACAATTTCATACTATTTACATGCGACAAAATGAGATCCTTCTTGTCTGGATGTTTGGCTATGATTTCACGATCCATTAAGGCTTTGTTCAATACATGTTGTTTGCCGAACATCACACCTTCTTCCGCTAATTTTTTAAAGGTTCTAAAAGTCTTTATTCTAAAGAAAACATTCGCAACCAATAGAAAACCAAAGGTGGCAATCGTTATTGTAATTAAGGTATCTTGCATAGTACTTTTTTGTTTTAAGAAGGCAAAACTACGATAATAATAATACTTCGCTGGATTTTTTTTTATAAAAAAACATAAAAACCCACGAAGTATTGCCAAAAAGTAAATCTAGGTTAAGACAATTTTGCATCAATTGCTTTCACCAAGCTAGGAATTGTATTTTTTATCGGCTGATATATTTCTTCTAATGCTTCCATCCTTGTATCGGTACCCAACAAGTCCGCAATCGAATCACAAATTTGATACAAGTCGTCCAAATGTAAGAGTTCTAAATTGGGTTTAATTTTATGCAAATGCTTTTGAATAATTGGGCGATCATTCGACCGAAACGCCAAGTCCATATTGGCAGCAAACTTTAATATTTCTTCCTTAAATAAAAGCAATAATTCTTCTGCTAATTGCTCATTCCCATCTGTTATGACTAATAAATGTCCAAAATTTTCTTGATAAGGCTTTTTTTCTCTTATCGGAACGGCTATTGAAGGCAACACCTTTATCGCTGCCCTTACTTCCATTTCATGTGTATATTTCACAATCATTGCTCGCAAAGCCTCAATCTTAAAAGGTTTTGCAATGTAATCGTTCATTCCTATATTCAAACACTTCTCTTTCTCTTTGCTTAACGCATGTGCAGACATAGCAATAATAGGTGTAGTGGTATTATTTTTTCTAATTTCTAAGGTAGCAGCAATACCATCCATTTTTGGCATTTGTATATCCATCAGAATCAAATCGTAAGACTGTTGAGATAATTTCAACAAAGCTTCTTCGCCATTATTAGCCAAATCTGCATTACAAGACAACATATTTAGATAAATTAAAGCTAACTCTTGATTCACCAAATTATCTTCTACGACCAAAATAGTAAGTTTATGCCCATGCTGCGGTTCCAAGGCAAGTTTTTCTTGTGGATTATTTTCCTCTTCAAGTAATAAAGACGATACCTTTTTGAAGGGCAAAGAAAAATAAAAAATAGAGCCTTTTCCAAGCGTACTCTTCACGCCAATTTCTCCTCCCATTAACAGAACTAATTTTTTAGAAATACTTAATCCAAGCCCCGTTCCTCCATATTCTCTAGTAGTATAGCTTTCTGCCTGTGTAAACGTTTCAAAAATAGCATCCAACTTATCCGACGCAATCCCAATACCAGTATCCATGACTTCAAAAAAGAGAATGTCATCTACTTTTCCTACCGACAAATGAATCACGCCGTATTTTGTAAATTTAACGGCATTTCCAACTAAATTAATCAAAATTTGAGAGAGACGATCTGGCACTCCTACGATTTTACTAGGAATCAATGGATCAATATCAAGAATTAATTCTAGTTTCTTTTTATGAATTTCTACCCTTAAAATATTCAAACTGTCTTCGATTCCCTTCCGCAAATCAAATTCTACTTCATCCAACTGAAATTTCCCTGATTCTATTTTAGAAACATCCAAAATATCATTCACCACGACCAACAAATTTTCGGCAGAGCCATAAATACTTTGTGCATAACTTCGTTGAGTCGAATCCATTGAAGTTTGCAACAACAATCTAGAAAAACCAAGAACGCCACTCATCGGTGTTCTAATTTCATGGCTCATATTCGCTAAAAAATCTTCTTTTATCTTAGCATTCTTAATCGCCTCCTCTTTTGCCTCTCTTAAATCTTTTTCCAACTGTTTTCGATCCGTAATATCGGTCTGAATAACAATGTACTGCGAAATTTCTCCCTCTGCATTCAAAAAAGGTACGCTGGACGTATGCGTCCAATAAAAAGAGCCATCTTTGGCTCGTTCTTTAATCTCTCCTTGCCAGATTTTGCCAGATTCAATCGTTGCCCGCAAGTCTTTCCAAAACGCAGCTGAATGATGAAAAGAATCTAAAATATCGTGGTGTTCTCCAATCACATCGGCTCGGTCATAACCAGATATTTCGCAAAACTTATCGTTCACCAAAACGATTTCCTCGTCTCGGTTTATAACCATAACGATAGCCGTTTTGTCTAGCGTATACGTAAAATCTTCAATTTTTTTGGTGGCTCTTTTTTCTTCTGTAATGTCTCTAGCAATCGAATAAATCAATCGTTTTTCTTTATCCAAAACAATTCGCCAAGACATCCAACGATATTCATTACTTTTCGTACGGCAACGATTTTCAAAATTCCTAATATCAGCTCCTTCTATCAACCGAATGAAATGCTTCCTTGTATTTTTAAAATCTTCGGGATGCACTAAATCTAATAAAGGTTCTAAAAACAACTCATCCTTTGTATAGCCCAAAGCCTTAGAAAAGGCAGGATTAAGCCGTTTAATATGACCTTCTGGCGTTAAAACACAAATCATATCAATAGACAAATCGAAAAAACGATCTAATTCTGCGCCATGTTCTTCAATTTCAGCAATATGTAACTTCTGTTGTTGATACAGTTTCGAAAATTCGGCTTCATTACTTTGTTCCAACTCCTCTTCGAGGCGTTTTTTTTCTGTAATATTTCTTTGAATAACAACATATTGAGAAATAATTCCTTGCTCATCTAAAAAAGGAATCACAGCAGTATCCACCCAATAACAAGTATTGTCTTTTGTTTTATTTTTTAATTCGCCTTTCCAAACAGCTCCTCGCTCAACCGTATCCCATAAATTTTGAAGAAACCATTTAGAGTGATAATTTGAATCCGTCATTTTAAAAGCCCTCCCAATTAATTCCTTTTCTGTGTATTGAGAAGTGGAACAGAAGTTTTTATTGGCCGTTATAATTTGGGCATCTTTATTAATAGTCACCACCATTGCCGATTGATCTAAAGCATATTTTAGGTCTTGAATTTCTTTGATTGATTTCCTAAGGTTATCCTCTCCTATTTTTTGCTCTGTAATGTCTTGAATCGTCCCAATAGAACGCCAAGGATGTCCATTTTCATCAAACTCGGCTCGGCAACGCTCATTGACATATTTTAATTTACCATTGGGCAACAACAAACGATAAGTAATGTGATAAGGCTTTTTCGTTTTCACTAATTCCACATAAGCGGCATGAGCCCGTTCTCGGTCTTCTAGGTGTAGCTGTTTAAGAAAGTTTTTTTCACTCGGTCTTACGACATTTGGATTCGTTTCAAAGATATGATACAATTGTTTGGACCAAATTTCTTCTCCTGTAATATGATTCAATTCCCAATAGCCAATATTTGCAATTCCTTGTGCTTCTGTTAATCTTTTTTCATTTCGTTCCGCCAAAGCTTTAGCGGCTGCTAGTGCCTCACTTTCTTTAATAACATCTGCAATGCGCTTTTGCTCTGTAATATCACTTTCAATAACAATATACTTGAACAAACCATCACTATCTATAAAAGGAGTAATAGAGCTCGATCGCCAATATAACTGATTATTCTTTTTGTATCCTGGGATTTCATAAAGCGAGGCTTTGTTTTGTATCGCATTTGCCTTTAATTCTTCCTCAAAAAAAATAGTATAATCAGCGCCCTCCAATAAAACGCCTATTTGTTTGCCAATAGCATCATTAGAAGTATAGCCCGTCATTTTCTCAAAGCCTTCGTTGACCCATTCAATTTTAACTTGTTCATCTAAAATAAGAACGGCATTGTCTGTCTTTTGAGCGACAAAGGATAATTTTTGAAATTCTGCTTCTCGGTTCTTTCGTTCGGTGACATCCGTAATTGTTGCCAACTCGTATTCCTCATCTAATTTACAGACACGAACAAAAACGGGAAAAGTAGAGCCATCTTTTTTTCGATGCATTCCTTCCAACTCTAACACTTCGCCAATAGGTAACGTATTATAAACCGTATCTTTCAGTAAATTTTGAGGTAAATGCATTTCAATATCAAATAAAGTCAGTTCTAAAAACTCCTCTTTGGTATATCCATAAAACGCACAAGCTCGTTGATTAATGTCTACAAATTTCAAATCGCTAATTCTGCTTTTAAACATAAAATCAGGCGATAAGCCAAAAAGTGTTTCCAATTGATCTTTCGATTCTTGCAAAGCCCGTTCTGCTTTTTTTTCTTCCGAAACATCTCTAATAACAGCTTGAATCACACGCAACCCACCGTAAAAAATAGACGAAAATGATATTTCGGCATCAAAAAATTCTCCTGTACTTCGCTTGTGAACCCAATAAAAACGAGAAGATCCATACTCAAAAGCATGTGCTATTCTTTCTTTAATAGAATCAGAAGAAAGCCGCCCATCTGGTTGATATTCTGGAGAAAAATCAGCTACATTTAAGGCAGAAAACAATGCTTTGTTCTCAATGCCAAACATTTCCAAGGTTTTTGGATTACAATCAAAAAAACACCCTCCAGTATACAAGACAACTGCATCGTTCGAACCATTAAAAATGGCTTGAAACTTTTCATTCATTTCTTTTAAAAGTCGCTCGGTCGTCTTTTTTTCCGTTATATCCTCGGTAATACTAATTAAAAACAAAGGATTGTTGAACGCATCTCGAACAATCGTTTTTTGTGTACGCAACACAAGCTGTCTTGAGTCATGCTGCATCAACTCTTCAGAAATAGCTATCGCTCCACTACTTTGAGTTGCTTCAATATCTTTTTTCCTAAACCTATCGGCTTCTTTTTTTGAAAATAAATCATACTCATTTTTACCAACAGAAGAACCTGTAGGAATATTGAAGAGCTTTTCGGCAACGTTGTTACACAACAGAAATTTATAGTCGTCACGAATGTCTTTTACAAATACAGCGATTGGCAAGGCATCCAAAATAGAGGATAAGATTCCCTCCTTATTCGCTAGTTGTTCTTCGGTTAGTTTACGTTCCCTAAGGTCTTTAAAATCAACCTGTAACAAACTTTTGACTTGATCTAGTTCGTCTCGCTCCAATTGCAATTCAATTTGCTTAATTTGAGCTTCTTTTAGTAACTTTTGGAGTACAATAGGGTCTTCTATTAATTCGTCTTCTTGGTGGATTATCTCCCATTGTTGTCTAGCCCTGTCCTTAAAATTACTTGCTTCGAAACCTATAATATGCTTTTCCATAATATGAACTAAAACAGTTTTAATAGAAATGGATTTTTTTACTAAGTTAAGTTAATACTCCCTTGATTTTTTAGTTTTTTTGCAAAAAACATAAAAAAGTACCTTGCATTCATTTGATTATCAGCTTTTTAATATTTCAATCTATAAAAGCACACCTTACTGATAATCAAATGAATATGATTTCCTAAGGAGGTAATATTAAGTAATTATTAATAAAAAAGGCAAGAAGAAAAAAAAACCAGCTTCGATAGTTTTTTCACAAAAAGAAGTATCTTGTATGTACCCAATCTCATAGTCCTATCTCATTTTCAGTAGCTTTTGACTTTCTTTTCGCATCAAAAATAAATTTTTAAATGGAATATAGTCGCAGTCTTCGAATTTTTATTGTTGAAGATGATCCCATGCAACAACGCCTAATTAAATATGTTATGGAAAGCAATCCAGAACATGAAGTACATACTTTTGATACGGGGCAAGACTGTTTAGATCACCTTCATTTGCAACCACAACTCATTTCTTTAGATTATAATTTACCAGATTTAGGTGGCGCAGAAGTCCTACAAAAAATCAAGCAATTTAATCCAGACATCCGAGTAATTGTTCTTTCTGGACAAAAGAACATAAGTACTGCAATTGATTTGCTCAAACAAGGAGCGAACGATTATATTACCAAAGATACAGGGATGAAAGAGCGGCTCCGAAGCTCGGTAGAACTCATTAAACAAAATATTCAACTCAAAGAAGAAGTTGGGGTTTTAAGAGAACAACTCGCTGAAAAATTTAACTCGAATGAGATTATAGGTCAAAGCCCTGCTATAAAAGCGGTTTGCAAATTGACGGAAAAAGCAGCCAAAAGTAATATCGTCATTTCTATCACAGGAGAAACGGGAACAGGCAAAGAAGTGATTGCCCAAAGTATTCATTATAACTCATCTCGTAGAAAAAAACGTTTTGTTGCCGTTAATATGGCGGCGATTCCTAAGGAACTCATCGAAAGTGAACTTTTTGGACATGAAAAAGGAGCGTTCACGGGTGCTATTATTAGCAAGCAAGGTAAATTTGAACTCGCTGACGGCGGGACGTTGTTTTTAGATGAAATTGGCGATTTGGATTTATCGGTGCAAGCCAAATTATTACGAGCATTACAAGAACAAGAAATTACTAAAATTGGAGGAAATAAATCCATTAAGTTCGATGCAAGGATTATTACTGCTACGCACAAAAATCTTTTCGAAGAAGTCCATAAAGGCCATTTCAGAGAAGATTTGTACTATCGGCTCTTAGGCTTATCCATCAAACTTCCTACTCTAAAAGAGCGAGGAAACGACATTCTTATCTTGAGTAAACACTTTTTAAAACTTTACGCCAAGTCGAATCAATTAGAAATCAAAACGCTATCACAAGAGGCTAAAGATGCCTTACTGAGCTATAATTTTCCTGGTAATATTCGGGAGTTAAAATCTATTCTTGAACTTTCGATGGTACTTTCGGATGAAAAACAAATTAAACGAGAACATTTACAACTTAGAAGCAAGCAAAAAAGCTTTAGTTTATTGGAGGATGAAATGACGATGCGAGCTTATACTAAAAAAATAATTCGCCATTATTTAGAAAAATATAAGAATGATGTGACTTTAGTTTCTAAAAAACTAGAAATCGGTCGCTCTACCATCTATAAATTGTTAAAAGAAGATATTTAGCCTAAATTTTGAATCAAAATGCACTTTTTTGTCTAAAATATTCCACTAGAAATACAATAGTCTACCTCATAGACTTAATGCCGTTTTAAAAAATATATAAAACTCTAATAATCAATTCTATATTTTTTGGCTTAATTTTGTAATTACCCCTTGCAACTATCTTTTTATATTGATAGTTAGTTTAATGGAACTTTTAGACTAAGTGCAACTGGTAGATTGATGTTTTGCCAAATAGAATGGGGATTCTTTTTGAGGTACTAAATCGTAGGACAGTTTAGTATTATGGTAATTATAATTCATATATCAGTTGCATTCTTTTTTTGTCAAGAAGTAAGCCCTACTAAAAATTGACCATTTAACTTTTTTCGTAAAAAAAAACCTAATTTCACAAAAATCACATAAATATTTATTCCCTCAGTATATATAAGTATAGCAGAGCTTTTTTTTGCTATGAAATCTAGTGACTTGAAAAAGTCGTTAAATCACTCCAATTTAAAAATGTCGATGATTCCCCCCGGATCATCGACCTCTTTTTTCGTTTTTGATAAACCTCACTTATATTTTTTCATTGAGACTTACTGAATAGGTATTGTATGAACACACAAAAAATTATTATACACTCTAATTCTGAAACATTTGAAGCGATTGCAGGTCTTGAGCAATTTGCAAAAATGTATGAAATTCCTGTTGCTCTTATTCAAAAAATTAATGTTGCCATTAAAGAACTTTTGTTTAGCATCTTAGGATATACCAGCATTGAGCAACAAACAACTCCAATTGAGTTGGCTTTATCTTTATCTACAAGGGGAGAATTAATTATTGAATTGCGTTATGGTGGCACTGCCTTTAACCCTTTCTTGCCAACCAATCAAGCCGTTAAAAAACAATCTATTTTAGAGGGCATTGGCAGTTTGGGCTTGCATTTAGTGCGTAAATGTATGGACAGTTATTATTACCAACAAGAGAATCAACTGAACGTTATTTCTATGTGCAAAAATCGAGTCTAATATTTTATTCGTTCCGCCACACTTCTATTTGCAAATCGTCAATATAAATAGGGTCCAAATTATTATTCCAAGGGTAGATTTTTAACAAATCGCTCCCTTGTGTATCGGCTGGAATTTTTTGCCACATTTCTAAATTGACCCATTTTGCATAAGCTTGCCCATCTCCTTCTTTCAATCTAGGATCAATTTCAAAACCTTCCCAAAATAACGAAGTTCCATTTCGTTCCAACGAAATAACCATATTAGCAGCTTTAGCAACCTGCCTTACATGATGTTTTTTTAAACCAGCAAACGAAATTTTTACATAATCCCCTGCTTGAATCTTCGCTTCTGTCAATGTTCCTATATATCCCTTTCCGTATTGAGCCTTCCCTTCTTGACTGGAAAGGACGCAAGAAAACAAACCTCTCGCAGCCGTTTCCTTGGTGGTTTGCCCTGCAAGATCACTCGTTTCATAATTTTGTTCTGTAAGAACGTGACTAAAGGCAACACCTTTGGGGGCCAGCGGTTCTGTCGTCCATGTTTCTACCCTAAAATCATCCAAATACAAATCTCCTCCAGCAGGATTCCAAGGATAAATTTTCAATTGGTCGCCATTCTGTAAGCCATCTGGCACTTTATACCAAACAGATATTGTTTCCCACTTATCAACACATTGTTTGTTTTGTTCTTCTAATACTTCTGAAATAGGGAATGCCTTATAATCTAAGGTAGAATCTCCTCGTTGAAAACTAACGACAAGAAGCCCCT
>Ga0055584_100002876_pt1 | contig 17079 bp, 10 predicted proteins | sample OSDHelmetaG_FD_58716 | JGI IMG/M metagenome (GOLD analysis project Ga0055584, IMG submission 58716) | Pelagic marine sediment microbial communities from the LTER site Helgoland, North Sea, for post-phytoplankton bloom and carbon turnover... | ecosystem: Environmental > Aquatic > Marine >... | reverse complement strand
GTATTATTTCTTTAATCCAGTAAAAGTAAAATTAAACAAGTTAGCTGCAATCTCGCTTGCCGATAACTTGCCATTTGGATCGTACCATTCTACAATCCAGTTGAGGCTTGATAAAATTGTAAGCGCCGCAAACTTCACGTCCACGTCGCTAAAAATCCCTTCGTCAATTCCGTTTTGAACAATAACACGGAAGCCGTCTTCGTAAGCATTTCGTAATTCAATAAATTCCGATCGCCTAACTTCATTAAGGTGTCTCCAGTCGCGTTGGAACACAACTGCAGCTTCGATGTGATTGGTTAAGATGTTGACATGGGTGTCAACGGCCATTTTGAGCTTTTGTGCTGCGTCAAAGTAGATGTCATTGACTTCCTCAATTCCAGTTAGAAATTTTTCGGCCATCTCGAAACACGTGCGATCTAACAACTCTTCTTTGCCATTTATATGGCTGTATAAAGATGCTGGTTCAACACCTGCAGACTTGGCTATGTCTCTGACACTTGTGGCTGTGTAGCCTTTCTCCATAAAAAGTCGCTGTGCGATTTGAAGAATGGCGAGTTTTCTTTCTGTCATAACGAACATTCGTTAGGCAAAAATATGTGATCGGCGGAATAATTACAAATGCCATTGGTGAACTCAGGTAATGTATTGGTCAAATGCAATTGTCATACAACGTTTTGCGCGCTACTTTGCACCTTAATATATGAGACTACCAAACAACATAAGAATGATAATCATGCTCGTCATGATTGGATTAAGTGGCGCAGCATCTTCGTTTGCTGACGGTTACGTTGAATCGGAAAAAGTATATGTAACAACGGATAGGCATGTGTACACTCCAGGTGAACGACTTTCATTTTCTGTCTTTGTTGTTGATGAGGGACACAAGGTGCAAAAAGAATCCGCTATGGTAAAGGTGTTACTTGTTGATGGCAAGGAACAGGCCATCGATTCCGTTGTAGCCCATGTGTTAAATGGCCGGTTTTCATATTTCTTTATGCTCCCTAAAAATGGCGGCATATACCGAATAAAGGCATCTACACGGTGGCAGTTAAACGAACTTAAACCGCAACAATTTCAGAAGGAAATATTTGTTCAACAAGTGATTCAAAAGAAGTTTTTTATTGCTCAATCTTTTACGAAGACAAATTACATACAAGGTGATTCGATAACGACTCGAATTCGATTTACAAAAAGAGGTGATGAACCAATTGCTGGGGCAAATTTTAGTGCTACCCTACTGGTTGATGGCCAGCCAGAGTCAACGGTCTATGACGTTGCTAATAATGTAGGAAAGGCTACAATTACAATGGTTTTGCCACAGCGAAACTTTAAATCCGCGTATGTAAAGATTAGCTCAAATTACCAAGGGAATAGCGAATATGTAACAGGACGTATCCCAATTCAAAACGGCAAAATGAACATGGTAGCGCACACCGAGTCAGGGTTGGAATACCTCGTGGCCGGGATGAAAAACCGCCTAGTGATTGAATCCTTTGATTCGAAAGGTAATCCTAAAGACATTTCAGGATACATCGAAACCGCAGATGGGAAACGGATAAAGGGCTTTACAAGTTTTCACAAAGGGATGGCTGAAATCATATTTACACCCAAACCCAATACGCAGTACGTCATTGTTTCTGCTTCAGCAGAGTCAAAGGTGTTCTTACCTAAAGTGCAATCAAATAAACCCTATTTAAAGGTATATAGTAGGTCTGGGAATTTGATTATGGAGTCAACCAGTACACAAGCAGATGTGATTCAAGTTTCCGTTAGTGGAAACGGCAAGGTGTTCTTGAATAAAACGATTACACCCCAACCAAACCAAATGACGAGTAAGGTTCAAATCAGTCAGAGCTCTTTGCCTGCCGGAGTTTATGGAATTCAATTTAAGACAAAAGAAGGCGAAATACTTGGGCGTCGACTATTCATTAATCGACCAAACAGCATAGATGTTACTATTGAAACCAATAAGGATCAAGTGAGCCTAGGACAAGAGGTAACAGTAAAAATTAATACAAATAAGGAAAAAGCGTCATTCGCAATTCGCGCCATTAGCGAACAAGTGTATAAGCAAATGAAAGACCGTTCCCACAGCATTGTGTCTTGGATGTACCTGGGGTCTGAAATCCTGTCTGAAATAGAAAAACCCACATTCTATTTTGACGAAAGCGAATCAAATTCTTATAAGGCACTCGAGGCTTTAGGAATCGTAAAAAGAAATGCCTGGAGAAGAGATTATGAGACCGGAATGGTCATCAAGAAAAAAGGGGATTTGTACGAAAGACGTGCGGCGTATTTAGGTGGAACGGTCTACAAGTATTATCCGCATTTGCCAAACCTTAAAGGCATTAAAGTTAGAATTAAAAACACCAGCTATGTCACAGAGACAGATAGTTTAGGTCGGTTTAAGTTTAGCGGTTTGCCTGGACATATTATTGCCAACTCACCAGTGTTAATCGTGTCAAAAGGGACGGAACGTATGGAGTATCCAGTGCACAATGGGTATAATTACTACAACCATGAATTTTCGGAATCTGTAAATAATTCAGCACTTGGAACGTCGGATGCTGTTTTGAGAAAAATGCTAATTCCAGAAAGTATTAAAACCATCTTAAAATATAAATTATTGGGGCAACGCTATGTTCCAGGAATAGTTGACGTCGAAAGATCAGTAATGGCTAGTTCCAGAGTGAGTTCTAATTATTCGATTGATGCTATGAGGATTTCGCCAATGCAGGAAACATTGAGCCAAATTTTAGTGTACACATGGGACTTTGGAGAGGTGGATGGTAATTACACACTGATGCAAGACCAAACTTGGGGTTACGCTCAGCCATTTGGCGTTTCATTAACATACAGATCTAACCCCAACTACAAATCGTACCCAGGACCAATACGTTTAAGTAACAATACAACGTACTGGTACGGCGAGGCCAAGTCCGGAGAAAATGGAGAGGCCGTTCTAAAATTCTATGCACCCATTAAAAATGACGGTGTCATTATTTTTTGCGAAGGTGTTACTGCCTCGGGTAAAATATTTGTTTGTTCTACATCTATAAAGGTTCAGGATGAAATTGAAGTATTCTCCAATATTCCTACTAACCTGACCGTTGGAGATTTTGCCGATGTCAATCTCGAGTTCATTAATCATGGGCGGCAGCAACAAACGGTTACATATACAACCTATCTCAATGGGGAAAATGAAACCAATTCTATTAGTCTTGAAGGCGGAACCTCAAAAAATGTAGTGTTCAATCTCACAACAAGTCCTTCCATCAAGGAAATACAATTTCAGTATACGTATCAGTTTCAAAGTATTCAACGGAATTCTGCTCAACACGTTATTCCTGTTTTAGTGAAAGGCCATCATCGTGAACAAGTGTTGGGTGGCACGGAAACGAGTAAAGCAGTTGATTTTGAGGTAAATAACGTTATCCCCGGAACGGCTCAAATACAACTGTCGGTTCTAAATGACTTTGTTGACATGCTTGAAGTCACTTCAAAAAGGATGATACGGCAGCCCGGAGGGTGCTTTGAACAAGTTTCTTCCTCGAACTATCCGAATCTTCTTGCACTAAAAGTACTGCAGCAAAACGCTCGTTATGTAGCCACAGACCTCATTGGTAAAATACAATCGGGATACGCAAGGCTGGCTGCATATGAAACTCCAAGCAATGGTTTCGAGTGGTATGGAAGAAACCCACCACACACGACCTTATCAGCGTACGGATTATTACAATTTAGTTTGACGAGGGAACTGGGATTGACCATTGATGAAAAAATGTTTAACAGGAATTTAGACTGGTTACTCTCTCGAAGAGACGACAAAGGGGGGTTCCAATTTCATAGAGGTAAGTACGGATTTTCAAGTTCTAATTATCAAACAAACAACGCTTACGTAACGTGGGTACTTTCAAGACTTAAAAAAACGGGCATCAAGAGCGAAATTGAGGCCATCGAACGTGACGTTGAGAATGAATTTGATGCATACAAGCTGGCATTGCTGGCAGGCATTTATGCCAATACCGGAAACACTGATGCCGCCCGTAATACGTTGAAAAAACTCCAAACGCATTTTAAAAAGCATGAATACGCTGGGTTTAAAACTGCGGGCTCTATTATGTACTCAGGAGGTCGGTCGATTGATGTGGAAATTATGGCACTGACCTTATTAGCGGCAAACGCAGTGAACAAAAAACCTGAGGTATTTGAAAACACCTTAATCGATCAGATTATGGGGTCTCAAAACGGTTATGGTTTTGGTAATACACAAGCTACCGCATTGGCCTTGGAGGCTTTGAGTAACTATTTAGGGTATTTTCAGTCGAAAGACAAAAATCAATCTTATACCGTTTGGTTAGATGGAAAAATGATACTTGAACTTGCTACTTCCGACAGCAAACAACGTCATAAATCGTTGATGGTGGCAGAGGGATTGTTGAAAACAGGTAAACATACGGTGCAAGTGAAATGTGGTTTAGCCAAACAGTTGCCATTCTCCTTTGAGTTTAAGTGGCTAGAGCAAGTAGACAAAGTGGAGCATCCAGAGCTTGTGTTAGACTATACTTTTAGCAAAAATGAAATAACGCAGTCAGACGAAATTTTTGCCTCAATAGAATTGACCAACAGAACGAATCAGGATAAGCCGCAAACTGTCGCGGTAATTAAGATTCCGTCAGGTTTGTCCTTCAGTATGGAGGAATTAAGGTATTTGAAAAAAGAAGGGCTGTATGATTATTTCGAATCTAGTAAAGACGAGTTGGTTTTTTACTTTCTTGGCCTCGAAGCGAACGCCACCAAAACCATTCCACTTAGTTTAAAGCCTGTAATCAATGGACGGTTTGCCCCAGCAGAAAGCTACGTGTATCAATACTATACACCAGAAATTAGAAGTTCGGTATTGGCTGAACCAGTAAGAATTAGACCAGAGATTAAGCAATGAGAATAAGAGCCATATATACCAGTTTGTTGATTTTTATCGGTCAAGGAGTTCAAGCACAAAACCTTGGAAATTCCAGCTTTTTGAAATATGGGTTTACGGCAAATCAAAACGCGTCAGATGTGACGTTTCATGGATTTCAGTTGACAAATTCTGCGTCGAAAATGTTCGTACTTAAACATTTGCCAACCAATACTTTTGCTTCAGGAGCCTCGTTTATGCCAGTTACTGATTTTGGAGCAGCAGAGTCTTCAGGAGAAATTGTAAAAGTAAATAGTCCGAAAATGCCTTCGGGAATTTCCTTGGGATTTGAACGCACTGGCAATGACAGACACCAAGGGTTTTTGACATTCAACTCACGAATTAAAATAAAAAAGGCACCAAAGCTCAGATTAAATGGGTACGTCATTTATGGCAATCAATCATTCGAAGACGATCGAACTACAAGTGCCTGGAAACGGAATGACAAAAACACAAACGCGTATGCTAAATTATCTTCTCACGATTATAATGCGAAGCATAGATTTAGTTTAGAGGGTCTCTGGGTCAAAAATCGCGGTACCATAACTGAACGATTCGAAACACAAAAAGTAGATGATTCTGAAATTGATGGAGACGTTTTAATGGCCAAATTGAAGTGGCTACTGAAGCATTCGGTAAACCATACCTTAATTACCGAATTAATAAGTGAAAACTTTACTTTGGACGGAAGGCAAACGCTGGCCTTATCTGATGACAAGACTTTGCGCGTGACCAATACTAAACTTCAAGTATTGGGCGAAATAAAACGCCAAAAAACAAAGTTTCGAAATACAATATTATTCGCTGACAATCAGCAGTTTGTATCCAGCAGGGGTGCTACTAATGACAAAGTGAATTACACCTTAGGCATGTGGCAAACCCAAGTAAACCATCTTACCAAGCCGAACGGGTTGGGTTTAAGCTATTCACATAATGTAGGTTACCATAGTACAAGCGGGATGATTTTCAATCCAGGGGTGAAATTTTTTAAAAACGTGCATAATTTCAAGTTTGACGTCGGATTAAAACAAGTGTCGAGAACGCCCTCATTGATAACCGAATTTAGTACATTTTTTAATGATGAAATTGCGGATAATGTAACGTCAAGACAAGAAAAACTAACCAAGATTTTTGCGTCTTCAAAATTTGAATTTGCGAGCACCATGTTTATCGTATTTAAATATGTCCAAACATCATCAAACAATAAATGGTTGTACGACTTGGAGACGAATACCTTAAACCAGCAAAAAATAAAGTACAGTACTTTTTACTTAAAATTATATAAGAATTTTAATAGAAGATCTAGGTTTATGTTTTTATATCGGAACATAACACCAGAGACCAATACTGCTAAAATATTTGCTGAGCACTTGATAACTGGCAACATGGAATATCGAATATTCAATCAGTCAAAACGTGTTTTTAAAAGATATCGCCGGTTCAATTTTTCAGTTGATTTGAAATCAACTTATATGACTCAGCACAATTTGCCATTTGAACGCAATGGAGCACAAGCTGTGCACAAGGGTGGTGTATTTGCCGATAGTCACTTAAAATTAAGACTAGGGAAAGACTATTCGTACTATCGAAACACATTGAAGCCATTGCGACTGCGTTCCACTATTATCAGGTTAGGGGTTAATAATTTGCTCAATACACGTGCAACTATTCAGCCTATTGAAGCCAACAACCTTAAGCCAATATTGCCTCGGCAGGTGTATTCGTCAATTACTTTTGAGATTTAACCATCTCTGGGTTGTCGGTTAAACTTTCGTTTAAGGTCTCCACTTTTTGATTCAGTTTTTTCAATTTATCAATGAACGCGTTTTGGTCGTTCAAGTCCGGTTTAGTATTGGTTAAGTACTGATTAAACTGATGATGGCTAACTAGTAATTTCATCATATGAATAGTATTATTCATTAGCCTCATTTGATCGTTTTTAGTGTCCTCAGCGGTATTAAATTTTGTTACATTTTTTTCATATTTCTTTTCTTCCTGTGTCAAGTAGTTAATCCACAATTCTTTGCTAGCGGTATCGAAACGATTGACATAATATCGGGCTTCTGACCAATATTGCTTCGCAAATCGGTCGTAATCCGTCCATGCATTTGAAGCGTCAGATTTTGTGTTTTGTAACTTTTGGTACTCGGTGAACAGGTCTTCTACGTTTTCGTGCTCATCGATATAGTCGACAAATAGTTTCTCTATGATTGAGGTCTTACCATCGCGGCTATAACTTGAGGAAATGCTCTTTTTGTTTCCGCACGTGCTTATTTGAATTAACGAAGCACAACAAATTGTTAGAATGATTTTTTTCATTTTTTGTTCTAAGGTAGGGCTGCTGTGCACTCGAAATGACTCAAATTAGTAACCGATAAGTATGAATTAGACATCGAGGATATAGTACCGTTAAACGTTACACGTATACTTAGTTAACGCAGGCACGCGTTGAGTATGTGAAACCCCAATTGGTATTCATTCGATTACATTTGTATCAACGGGGATCTTAAATGTTTAAATACATAGTTGTCATATATCTTTTGGTTGTTGGTTGCTTCAATGGCTTTGGTCAATCTCAAGATCAAACGATCCAAGCGATTGAGGAAAAACAGGCACAAGAAACGGTGATGTACCAATTGGTCAATGAGTCCAATGTGTTGTTAAAAGACTCTAACGTGAACAGTGCGTTGTCTAAAATTCAAAAAGCGCTGGAAATCAGCTATGAAATAGAAAACAATAGAGGAGAGGCGTTTAGCTATCATACCTTGGGCAGTATTCAATACCGCAAACAGAATTACAAAGAAGCCATAACCTATTTTCAAAAGGCTTATACCTTGTTCAAGCAATTGCAAGATCAAAACGCGTTGTATAATTCTTTGAGATATTTATGCCAATCGTTTGAGGCGAATAATCAATTTGAAACGGCTATAATAAAATATTCAGAATACCTCAAAATGGCTCAGACCAGAGGTATTTCAGCCGATGAGTTATTTGCGAAAGAGTCACTTGGGCGTGTCCACTTTAATCACAAACAGTTTGGTTCGTCAAATGGATTTTATCAGCAACTACTCGTAGCCTATAAGTCGGCTGGAGAGACAGATAAGATTAGCCAAACGTACGATAATATAGGCAAGTGTTACGCCGGTCTAAAAGACACTACAAACGCACTGAAGTACTTTGAACTTGCTGGCACGCTTGGAGATTCATATACCTCTGACGACGCGCAACTGCAGTCTTGGCAAAGTGTAGGGCGGTCTTACAACTCAATAGGTGAGTACGATAAAAGTGTTGAGTATGAAAAGAAGGCCAAGAAAATCAATAAGAGTCGCAACGATTATAGGGGCATGCTGTCGAACAATGCCAATATTGCAAACGACTATATCTTTATGAATCGGGCTGATGAAGCGATACCGTTTCTAAAAGAAAATATTGATTTATCTGAAGGTCAAGGCGAATTGAAAAGTACAGGGGAGACATATAAGGCTCTGTCGGATGCCTACGCCCAAATGGGGAAGATTGATGCGGCTAAAAAAAGCTTTGATACCTATGTGGAAGTTCAGGAGCAATTGTTGTCTGAACGGGAGGCCACAGTCATTGCGTTAGAGGCAGAAAATCAAGTTTTTACGGAGAAAGAAAAACAAATTGAGTTTTTAATTCGAGATAAGGAATTGGATGCTGAGAAAATTGACATACTTCAAAGCAAGCAACAACTCGAGGCTGAAAAGGCTGCTGCTCAGAAAAACATTAATTACATACTTGTCGGCTTGATGGTATTGTTGCTGGTCGGATTGGCCTTCTTTTACAGAAGCTCAAGGCAAAAGCAGCTTGCCAACAAACTTTTATCCATTCGATCGTTGCGGAGTCAAATGAACCCGCATTTCATTTTCAATTCATTGAATTCTGTCAATAGTTTTATATCGAAAAGTGATGAGCGGAGCGCAAATAAATATTTGTCTGAATTTGCCAGGTTGATGAGGACGGTGCTTGAGCACAGTAAACAGGATTTTGTTCCACTTTCTGCTGAGATTGAGGTACTTGAAAGGTATTTAAGTTTAGAGCATATAAGATTCGAGAATCAGTTCGACTATACCTTTACTGTTAATGGTAATATTGATGTTGAACGTATCGTCATTCCGCCAATGCTTGTACAACCCTATATAGAAAACGCCATTTGGCATGGATTGAGATATAATCAAGAGAAGGGCAGTTTACTCGTACATTTTAGAGCTCATGGAGATGAGTCCCTTAAAATTACGATTCAAGACAATGGAATTGGTAGAGCTGAAAGTAAACGGATCAAAACTAAGAATCAGAAACAAGGGAAATCAACTGGGCTTAAAAATACAGCCTCGCGTCTTAAATTGCTGAACGACGTTCACAAGGTTGAAATCATTTGTGCAATAACGGATTTAAACAGTGATGGAACTGGAACCGTTGTTGAAATAGAATTACCATATATAGATGTTGACGATAATAAAATAGTTGAAATTGAGTAAGTTAAGGGCGCTAATAATCGAAGATGAACAAGCGAGTAGAGAAACACTCGCAAATTATTTATCTAAATACTGCGAAAGGGTATCTGTTGTCGGTATGGCTGAAAATATCGCGATAGGTCAGGAGCTTATAGCCGAACACAATCCAGACATTGTTTTCTTAGACGTAGAAATGCCATATGGCAATGGGTTTGATTTATTGGAGCAGCTTGAGTCTATCGATTTTGAACTCATTTTTGTGACTGCGTTTAGTAACTACGCATTAAAAGCGTTGAATATGAGTGCTTCATATTACCTATTAAAGCCAATTGATATTGATGAATTGATTACAGCGGTGGACAAAGTTTGTGCGCGCATTGAGCAAAAGGAAGACATACGATCTGGTCAAATTCTAAAAAATAATTTGCATGTTGAGGCGCACCGTTTGAAACGGATTGTTTTGCCTGAAATGGAGGGTTTTGAAGTAGCACAATTGAAAGACATTGTTTACTGCAAAGCCAACGACAATCTTACTGACTTCGTTTTTGTAGATGGTAGAAAAAAAACGATTTGTAAAACACTAAAACATTTCGAAGAAGTTTTATCAGAATCTGGATTTTTCAGGATTCATAAAAGCTATCTTCTTAATATGGAGCATGTAAAGGGGTATAAGCGTGGTAAAGGGGGATACGCCGAGCTAAGTAACGGAGAAGAGCTTGAAATCGCTGTAAGAAGAAAAGGAGACTTTCTGCAACAGTTTGTTGGCTAATACTGCATTTCTTCCATTGGCATCTCAAGTGGTTTTCCACTCCTAACCAGTTTCATTTCTCGAACTAACTTAATGCACACAGGCACATTTGTAAATACCAAAGTGTCTTGGCTCAATACCGTTGTTTCGCCCATACGTTGACTCGTTGAACTAAACTCCAAGTTTTTGTTGGCCATATTGTAAGACCAAGTGCCTTGAACAAATCCACTTGCACAAGAATCACTTCTTAGTGTGAAAGTATTGTCGTCAAACAAGTCCAAACTGGCCATGCCCTGTACGTAGGTGTCGCCCTCATAATTGCCGACAAATGGCCTTTCTTTAATGAAATGAAATAGGGATGTAGCAGAATAAAGTAGCACAGGGAACAATCCAAACACGATACCAAGTATCACAAAATTGCGACGTAATTTAGCACGTCGCCTGTATGCGACCGACAAAACGAACCAGATGATTCCTAAAGCGATGCAACATAAAAGGACAAATCGATAATCCATGTAATTCTGATTGAACCGCAAACTTAGCATTTTGGATTGTAGAATATTCTTAAATAGTCGATTGAAAATGCATTTATTTGTTTTATGAAACCATCCATACTGTGTCTTTTACTCTATTGCTTTACAGCAACTTCGGCTCAAGTGCCAGATAACTTCAAACGGATTACATGTGCTGGGGAAATGCCAGAAGACTTTAAATCGGCCTTCAGTGATAAGTACAAACAGGACATATTGGCCAGTCAAAATGAAACGGATTTAAGCAGAAAAGAAGTTCAAGAATTTGCCGTTTTAACGAATTACCATAATCATAACTTATTGACGGGAGGAAGCGTCTTGTATGGAGACCCAGTCTCTACTTATGCCAATGAAGTTTTAGATCTACTACTTGCTAAACAACCACAATTACGCGAAAAACTTAGGGTGTATACGATCAAATCCAATCACGTGAATGCCTATTCTACCAATCAAGGTATACTATACATTACACTGGGTTTGGTTGGTAAAGTAAACAATGAAGCGCAGTTGGCGTATGTGCTGGCTCACGAAGTCAGTCATTATAACAATCAGCATGTTTTGCATGCCTTTGAAAATCAAAAAGACATTTGGTCAAGAGGCGGCGGTTATAAAGATTTGAATGTGGAAGAGAAGCGGCTAACCACATATAAATACAGCAGGGAGTCGGAGTTTGAAGCGGATAAGGAAGCCCTAGACTACTATTTGCAGGCTGGATATTCAACAGATGAAATTTACACTGGTTTTGATGTGTTGCTGCATGGCTATTTACCAATAGCCGAACACAAATACGACTGGGATTATTTGGAGAACGATAGTTTGACAATATCATCACACTACCTCATTGATTCAGTCGCTCAGATAAAAGATATGGACGATGTAGACGATGCGTTGCTGACCCATCCGAATATTCATAAACGAAAGGAAGCGGTTAGAGAGGACCTCAGCAGTAGGGACATATCAACAGGGAAATTACAGTTTGTGGTTAAGGATACGGCAGATTTTCAAGGACTTCAAGATTTGGTGCACTTCGAGATGTTAAATGCGTTTGTGCGTTCTGGTAACTATGGATCGGCCTTATATCATATTCAGATTTTGGAAAAACGGTTTCCTGAGCACAGCTTCCTTAAACGGATGAAGTTAATGTGTTGGTACGGGATGCTAAAGATGACTTCTAATCTGCAGAAAACAACATACAGCACGGGGTATCGTAAAATTGAAGGGGAGCAACAAGCTGTGTACTATTTCGCTTCAAAAATGCCAAAACGAGGGATAAACATTTTAGCGACAAAGTACATTTGGGAGAATACGAAGCCCAGCCCGACCGACAGTTTTGTAACCACGATACGTCGTCAGTCTTTGGAACACTTGGCTCAAACAGTGAAGAAGGATTTTTTAGTCGAAAACTACGGGTATAAGATTACGGCAACAGCCAAAAAGAAACGCAAACCGAAAAAATTGGACTTTTTGAAAATTGCTTTTGTAGAGCTATTCAAAGATTCAGCCTTTACTGTTGCTTACCGTCAAGCATATGACAAAGTAGAAACGGAGAAGGAAATTGAAGAAGAATACACTGATGACGGTAAACAGCTATCAGATAGCTATGTGCAAGGGGTATCTTCCCATTATGGTTTGTCGGATGTAGACAAATTACTTTTTCTGAGCCCAAAATTTTATCGCATTGACTTGCGAAAAGAATTGGATAAGCGATTGATTGCCTCAGACAAGCAGGCGACAGACTTAAACGAAAGAAGCAAGCGGTTATCAGAAATGGCTGGTGTGGACCTCATTACCTTAGATAAGCCGTCTGCAACCAATAAGACCACGGATGCATTTAACGATTTTATGTTGATTCGAGATTGGCTCAGAGAGGAGGCGTTGTATGAAGGCGTTGGGTTTTACAGTTATTCAACAAATTACCTGGATGAAATTCGTCAAAAGTATGATACCGATTACTTAGGCTTAAATTATGTCTCGCTCTTTACAGAAAAGAACCAGTTTAACGGAACCTATTTCTTTTTATCGGTGATGTCATTATATGGGATTCCATTCTACTTATACTGGCAAATTAGGCCGCTACATAATTTGGATTATGTATTTGTTGTTTTCGACCTTAAAAAAGGAGACGTTGGATTCTATGACCTCAAAACGTTTCCAGCAAAGTACAAAAGAGACGTCATCAACTCGCATATGTATAATTCATTCAACCAACTAAATCGAAAAAGATGAGATTTACACTGATACTGATTGTATTCGTCGGCCTATCAACAACCGCAAAATCTCAGAAACCAGTCGTGTCTGGTTATTTGGGTAAAACCAATTACGCCATGGTTAAGTTTAATACAGGACTTCGGTTTGAGCACCCAGAAAAATGGAAAAAGAACAACGAAGTATCGTCAGACTACTTCACAGGCGTGGATTTTAAATCGGAGTTTGAAATGACCTACGGGCACATTTTTTCAAATCGTTTTATTGTCGAAGGACTTGTAGGGTTTAACACTACTTCCGTTGATCTCAACAATATGAGTTCAGCCTTCGAATACAGTTTTCCTTCTGGGTTTCAATCTGAGTATTTCAACTATTTTGGTTACCCAAAAATTACCGACGTTTATGGAGGGATTAATACGAAATTCTATAGAAGAAAGAAAGGTGCTTTAGCTCCCATAGGCGTTTATTATGGACTTGGGCTAAACTACCATTCGTACAAGGTTCATTTGGATCACATTACTGCTCAAATTAGAGATTATGATTTAAACCGAGTAATTGCTACACAGATCAATTATGGGACGTTTACATACAATCTCGTGGAGCTCAATGGGTCATTTGGTGCAACGAGTGCTTTAACGGACTTCTTACTTCTAGACCTTGGTTTTTCGGTTGGATGGGTGTTTGCAGGCGCCAATTATTATGAAAATACCATCCCGGAAGAAGCCGGATTTGATTCAGGACTTCTAGAAATGCTCCAATTGTACCAAATCGGAAAAGTAAAAATTGGGTTGGCGTATTTGTTCTAACTATTCGTCAATAGTTTCAAAATACTCGCGCACTTTGTTTTTGTAATACGGGGCTAAATCAGGTGGCAAGGTTTTTAGTAACTCTTGCTCCTTGTCTTTTTGCTTTAAGTATTCTTCAACACTAGGAGGGAGTTTGCGCTGTTCGTCTTGTCCTTCGTTGGATTTCCTTTTGTTGTCTTGTTCTTGCTTTCGCTCTGCTTTTTCGTGTTCTAACAACCGCGTCAATATGTTCTGTTGTTTCTTCAACACATTGGGGTTAAGTCGCTTATTGTAAAGGTCTTTCTCTAGGTCGTCCATCATTTTTTCTGTCTTACCTAGGTTGCCTAGTTTTTGACCATTGCCTTCTTTATCCAGTTGCTTCTTTAATTCTTTAAGCTTCTTTCTAATCGCGGCTTGTTGTGCAGCTGCCTTTGCAAATTGCATGCTTGAAGGTTTGCCACCTTCTTTTTGCTGCTTGCCCATTTGTTCAAGCTGTTTTTTAAGCGACTCTTGCATTTCGCGCATGGACTTTGCTCCTCCGGGTTTTTTGTTTTGTCCAGGTTTAGAACACGAACCGCTACCGGGCTTGCTTTTCATTTGCTGCTGCATCTGATCCAAGGAGTTCTCTAACATTAAAGCAAGGTTATTCATGCTGGTCATCACATACTGTTGGTAGTTAATTACCAAGTAAGTGTTGCGTTCACCCAACTGGTAAATCGTTTTCTCAAGGTTATTGTTAACCAAACCAATTTCTTTATTTATGAAGTGCTCAACTTGCTTGACGCGTTTACTCAACGCAAATAATGAATCTTCAATAATTTTGGTATCGTCTTTAATCTTTTTCTGTTGTTGACCCAATTCCACATACTTCGGGTTGTATACGCGTGTTTCCTTGAATTCTCCCATGAGGGCTTCTTGATCCTTGCTGACTTGAACAAGGTTGTCTAGAATGCCGCGTAGGGTATTGTAATCCTCCATTTGTTGCTGTTTCATGGCAGCCTCCATTTGCATGTTAAGCTCCTGCGCCATTTTTTTCAATTCTTCAGCTGCTTTTTTCTGACTCTGACCTGCTTGAGATTTCTGCCCTTTGCTTAACTTATCTTCACTTTCTTTTTGCTCTTTGTCGACATTTTCTTTTTCAGCGTCAAGTTTTTTTGGATCGATTTTAAGGGATTTCTCGAGGTCCTTGTTTTTCTTATCTATGTCTTCCAAGTCTTTCTTGATGTCTTCGAATTTTTCAGACAGTTTTTCTTGTTCTTTTTTAATGTCTTCTGCTGATTTATTGTCTTTTTCAGACTCCTTGGACAGCTCATCTTGATCTTTTGCTAATTCGTCTAGTTTGTCAACAGTTTCTTGAACCTTTTTTTCTAGCTGTAGCTGCTTCAGTTGTTCCAGCATTCTATCCAATTGCTTTTTAACATCCTTATCAGTCATTTTAAGTTCATCAAGCTGCTCCATCAGTTGGTCTTTCTGATTTTTCTCCATCAGGGATTCGATTTTTTCCATCAACTCCCTCATCTTTTCATCCATGACTTCGTCAAACAAGTCTTCAATTTGTTCTTGTTTGTTGAGGATGTCTTGATCAAGCTGTTTGAATTCTTTTTCTGAGTTATTGTTATCCGTGTTTTCCTTAACAACCTTCTCTAACTGCTTCTCAAGTTCTTTATGGTTTTCTAATAATGATTTAATTTTCTTTTTATCCTCCCAAGTAAGTTCCTTTTTTTCGGTTAGTTTCCTTTCAAGATCTGATAAATCTTTCTCCAGTGACTCAACGTCATTCTTTCGCTCAGAGAGGTCGTCTTTTATTTTTTCTGTAGTCTTTTCGACCGATTCATTAATTTGATTTAGACTAGGTGCCGCAAAAACTTGTGGAGTTGTTTTGGTTGACTTGCTGCCATATACACCGTCATTATCCCATACTTCAAAATAGTATTCTAATTTGTCTTCGGGCTGGATATCAAGTTCGTTCAGGTCCCAAAAGTGATAGAAGCCTTGTTTTTTCCTCGCACGATCAATGGAAACGGCAACTGATTTGCCGGTACCTTTCTTTTGCTCATCCTTAGAGTCAACAAATTTAAAGTGAAACATCAACCTGTTGAATCCATAGTCGTCGTTGATTTGACCAACCATATAAATGGTCTTTTTACTGTTGGTGTCGGGCTTTTCTTCCATTTTAATTTCGGGATAGTTATCCGAAATCATTTGAATATTAAATTCCATGGAATCACCTGATTCGACCTCGGCATTGGACGTTTTGACTAAAATTTTTGCCGATTTGAGAATTCTATCAACCCATTTAAAAACATCACCATTCTTAGTTGATTTGCCTTGTTTGTCATCTGTTTTGAATACAGCGTTAAGCGCACTCTTGGTATGCAGTTTCCATGAAACTTCGGTTCCTGCTGGAACGGTTAACTCAGCAGTATTTTTTACCCTTTCGTCTTTAAGTCCGGTATAAGCAGGGTAATCTAAAAACGTTTCGAAATTGAGCAAGGTTGGTTTGGGTATCGCATTTAATCTAAACGCCTGGCTTTCAAAACCACCAGCTCTAAAGTTGAAATCCGTCGTTTCTGTTATGCGTTTGACGAAATACGAGAAAGAGCCTTGTTTGTTTTTTTTCATTTTAAACTCATTACCACCTAAGGTGATATAAGCGTCGTTTGGAATGACATCTCCTACCGTATTCATTGTGATTTCTACAGGGGAGTTTTGTAAAACATCCAATCCATCCATGGCCAATTTGAACTCGAATGGTGCTTGTTCAACGAAATGTGTATTGTATCTAACGAGTCGTTTTGTGCTATCCGTAAATCCTTGATTTACAGCGACAAGTATGCCAAATATTAACAGTGGTAATACAGCGTACTTCACATATTTACGGTTTGTTCGAAAGTCAACCGCGTTTTGAAAAGGTATAGGTTTTAACTCTTCTGTTTTTTGCTCGATAGCCGCTTTGAGTAAGGTGTTATTCGATGCGTTTTCCCCAAGTTGTAAGGTGTTGAGTAGTTTGTCTTTAATCTCAGGGAAATGAACTCCGACGATGTTTGCGGCCTCGTTATAACCCAATCGATCACCTAATTTGTACAACTTCAATAAAGGCAGTACGACGAATCGAATTAATATAAATAAGCAAAAACCACTCAGTGTTAAAAATAGAAACGTACGTGTGCGAATGCTAAAGTGACCAAAATGCTCTAACAAGCTAGCAATTAACAAGCCACTAACAATTCCACCTACAACCCAAAGAGATCCTCTGAGTAGTCTGTTTTTGTAATACTTTCGAATGAAAGCATCTAGTTTTTCTATAAGAATGTTTGAAGCGTTTTTCACTATAGTTAGTACCTTGAAAAGAGTAACGGTAAATGTAGCTAATTATTTT
>Ga0055584_100002875_pt1 | contig 17079 bp, 12 predicted proteins | sample OSDHelmetaG_FD_58716 | JGI IMG/M metagenome (GOLD analysis project Ga0055584, IMG submission 58716) | Pelagic marine sediment microbial communities from the LTER site Helgoland, North Sea, for post-phytoplankton bloom and carbon turnover... | ecosystem: Environmental > Aquatic > Marine >... | reverse complement strand
GACTTCCACACCCACTTGGTGGAATTGACGATAACGCCCTTTTTGTGGACGTTCGTGACGAAACATAGGTCCCATATACCACAAGCGTTGTTCTTGATTGTAAACCAGACCGTTTTGAATCGCAGAACGTACGCAACCGGCAGTACCTTCAGGGCGAAGAGAAAGGCTATCGCCATTACGATCTTCAAAGCTGTACATTTCTTTTTCTACTACATCGGTCACTTCACCTATAGCACGTTGGAAAAGATGGGTCATTTCCACTATAGGCATACGCACTTCACTGTAGCTATATGCACTTAATACGTCTTTGATGGTGCCTTCTACTTTTTGCCAAAGTGGAGAGGCGCTAGGAAGGCAGTCATTCATGCCTCGAATTGCTTGGATTATTTTTGCCACGGTTGTCTCTTTCTTATTTGTTTATATTGCTTGGTTGAGAGACGGGCTCTCAACACCATCTTGTTATTGTTTTAGTCGTCGATATGTTTGACATCGATTTTTTGCGCTTGCATTTGTACCATTTTAGCTGCTTTAGCGCGAATTTTCGCTTCTAAATTATCGATAATTTTATCATTATCGAAACGCTCAGTACGCACACCGCCAGAGTAAAAAGCACTTTTGTTTTTACTCCCCGCAATCCCCATATCTGCCGTTTCTGATTCGCCAGGGCCGTTAACCACGCAACCGATCACGGATACATCCATAGGCATAGTAATATCAGATAGACGTTCTTCTAATGCGTTGACCGTACCGATAACATCAAATTCTTGACGAGAACAGGTTGGACAGGCGATAAAGTTAACACCGCGTGAACGTAAACGTAGGGATTTTAGAATATCAAAACCTACTTTTACTTCTTCCACAGGATCAGCGGCTAAGGAGACGCGCAAAGTATCACCAATACCATCGGCAAGGAGCAAACCTAAACCAATGGCGGATTTTACCGCTCCGGCTCTAGCACCACCGGCTTCAGTGATACCTAAATGTAAGGGTTGATCTATTTTTTTAGCCAATAGACGATAGGCTTCTACACCTAAAAAGACATCAGAGCCTTTGACACTTATTTTAAATTGATCAAAATTGAGGCGATCTAGTATGTCTACGTGGCGCATTGCCGATTCTACAAGGGCTTGCGCATTAGGTTCTCCGTATTTTTCAGCGATATCTTTTTCTAAAGATCCGCCATTTACACCAATACGAATAGGAATGTTTTTGTCACGAGCACAATCGACAACGGCACGAATACGTTTTTCACTTCCGATATTACCTGGATTGATGCGTAAACAATCCACACCATATTCTGCCACTTTTAAGGCAATACGGTAATCAAAATGAATATCGGCAATCAGAGGAACATGAGATTGGGCTTTGATCAGTTTGAAGGCCTCTGCAGCATCCATGGTCGGCACGGACACACGAACTAAATCTGCGCCAGCTTTTTCCAGTGCATAAATTTGTTTTAAAGTGGCCTGTACATCTGTCGTGGGAGTGTTAGTCATGGATTGAACACTAATAGGCGCACCGTCGCCAATAGGCACATCTCCGACATAAATACGTGTTGATTTACGGCGTTTTATTGGAAATTGATTGCTCATAACTCTATTTTATCTACTTTTTTAGTCAGTTAGTGTAAGACGTGCTACCTTACCGTTTTTACTGTATTTACTCAAGTTAACTTCTTTACCTTGATAGAAAAGGTTGACGTTAGCTGGCGCGCCAAAAACTAGGGTGAAAGGGGCTTTACCTGAAAAATTCACTGTGCTTCCGGCTTTCTTTAATCCAGAAGAAAGAATTTGACCATTCATATCGCGCACACTTAACCAGCAGTCGCCTTTTAGTACAATACGTCCTTGATGAAGGCTGGCTTGTGTTGCAGAAGGCGTCGTTGCCGGGGTTTCTTGTTCTGCTCTAATTTTTTTTTGAATGGCTTTGACATCGTTAAGGGCAATGTTTTCCGTTGACGCTGTATTTTCTGCGCTTTTGGCTGCAGCATGATCCTCTGCAGGATCGTCCGTTGTGTTTGTTATTGCTGAAGCTTGAGGCGTTTCATCTTGCATATCGGCAGTAGGTGTTGGGTTTTGACTATCCTTTGCAGTGGTGCTTGGAGTAAGATCTGTTATGGCGGGATCACCTGTCGTATTTTCTGAGGTATCGCTTAAGACAGCACTGGAGGTTGTCGCATTATTCACATCGAGTAACATAGATGTACTGCGGTTTTGCCACCACCAAGCAACAAATAAAATCGCCACCAGCAGTATGACCGACCAAGTCAGTAAGGTGACACGACTATTTGTGGCTTTTATTTTAGTTCTGTGGGAAAAACTTTGCATTTTAACATCATTTTCATGACCTTTAGCACGATTGACGCCATGCGTCACATCATAAATGTTGGCAATTTCATCGGAAGAAATACCGAGAAGCTTGGCATAAGATCGCAGATAACCACGAACAAAAATAGAGGAATAATGTTTTTCATCTATAGAGCCCTCTTCAAGCTGCATGATAACGGTGCGCTTAAGCTTTAATTTTACAGCGACATCATCTATAGATAAGTCTTGAGCTTCACGTGCTTTTTTTAAAATGGTGCCAGCTTGTTGTTTCTCTGGTTCTTGCGATTCATCTTGATGGATGCTGTCATGTATTTTCATAGCGACGATGGATTCCTTTTACTCATTTTGCACTTTAAAGTGATGGTTTAGATCTAATGATACCACACGTTTTAAATAAGCTTTAGCTTGATTTTTATTTCCTTGTTTTAGGCAACAGATCCCCGCATTTCCCAAGCTTTTTGCTCGACGTTGATATCCTTCTTAAGATAGAGCTCGTTTAAAGTAGACAATAGATTGATCAAATTGGTTCTGCTCGCAGAAAAAAACAGCGTAATTATTTAATAATGCGCCTTTATTCGGTGCTTTTTTCAACACGTTAGCCTAACAACATAAGGAAAGATTGAATCCATGTATTGTATTTTTTCACCTGTGCTAAACAACCGCCACATAGCTCGATTAGGTGGCGGTTTAGCTAGGTTATAGACCCCTTATTTTAAATTAAGTACAGGAATTTCTAGACCACGCACGGCTTTGGTACGCTTGGTTTTATCTTTCACATCCCCGACTAATTGCCCACAGGCCGCATCTATATCATCACCACGGGTTTTACGAATAGTAACGGTAAATCCATAATCCATGAGTACCTTACAGAAGCGATCCATACGAGAATTGCTGGGTTTTTTATAAGGTGAGCCTGGATAGGGGTTAAATGGAATTAAATTTAACTTAGATGGTGTGTCTTTTAACAACTCAGCTAAACGATGAGCATCGTCTGTACTATCGTTTACGTGATCAAGCAAAATATATTCAATGGTCACTTTTCCACGATTGGCTTTGGATTGTGAGATGTAATTTTGCACTGATTTCAAAAATTCCGCGATATTGTACTTATCATTGATGGGCATGATTTCACTACGCAATTTATCATCGGCGGCATGCAAAGAAATCGCGAGGGCCACATCTAATTTCCCGGCTATTTGATCAAGACCGGGGACCACACCGGAAGTAGAGATAGTGATACGACGTTTGGATAAACCAAAGGCAAAATCATCTTGGAAAATATCAATCGCAGGTAATACGTTTTTTAGGTTAAGAAGCGGTTCGCCCATGCCCATGAGAACCACATTAGTAATAGGTCGGCTCCCCGTGTCTTTTTCAATGCCCACTTCTTTAGAGGCGCGCCATACTTGCCCCACGATTTCAGATACCCGTAAGTTACGGTTAAATCCTTGTTGCGCGGTAGAACAGAAAGTGCAAGCTAAAGCACAGCCGATTTGCGTTGAAATACATAAAGTGGCGCGATCTTTTTCGGGGATATAAACAGTTTCTATATCTTGATCCCCCACTTTTAATGCCCATTTGATGGTGCCATCAGAAGAGTGTTGCGCAACATTGACGATCGGGGCTTTGATTTGGGCCCTACGTTTGAGTTTTTCACGTAGGGGTTTGTTGAGGTTGGTCATCTGATCAAAATCGTCACAACCAAATTGATAGATCCATTGCATGACTTGTTTGACGCGGAATTTTTTTTCTCCCATTGCATCGAAAAATGCCGTCATTGCTTCTCGATTTAAGTCGAGTAAATTAATCTTTTCACTAGTCATGTTTTGCCTCATTTTTTTTGATTATTTTATAATCACCTTTTCTCATTAGGCGCGGGATTATACAGAAATTTAGCTCAATAGTAAATTAAGAAGCGGATTAAATCGGTGGGCTATTTTCGTTCTTTATTCGCATTTGTTTTCTTTTTATAGCTTTATGCGTCAAGCAATAATATTGTGATCTGACTCCCATATTCACTTTCTTGTGCTCGATATGTAAACGATTACAAGTTAGTATAAAAAGCATTGGGAACGATTACATTTTTGCTACCCCATATCAATTTATTTTAATCTACCGGAGAAATATTATGTCAATAACCATACTTTTGTCATTCTTTTTCTTCACCGGCTTTGTGGTTTTATTTACCTGGTCGCGTGTAAGAAAACAAAAGAATGATTCACAAGATGGCTACTTCCTAGGCGGACGTAGCTTAACTAGCGCTTTGATTGCCAGTTCACTGATCTTAACTAATCTTTCTGCTACAAATTTTGTAGGCATGAGTGCACTGTCTTTTAAAGGTAATATGTCGGTGATGGGCTATGAAGTTGCTTCTGGCGTAACTTTAATTATGGTGGCGCTGTTTTTAGTGCCTCGTTATTTAAAACAAGGTATCACGACTATTCCTGATTTTTTAGAATCTCGTTATGATCTTTCTGTAAAGCAGTTGGTGACTTTCCTGTTCTTATTAAGCTATATAGTGAACTTATTACCTAATACTTTATATGCTGGTGCTATGGTGATTGGCGGTATCTTCGATATTGAAGGTTTACTTGGCATCAATCGTTTCCAAGCAGTATTACTTATTGCTAGTATCATCGGTGCATTAGGCCTATTTTATGCTATTTATGGTGGACTTAAAGCCGTTGTGATTGCCGATACCTTAAATGGTGTAGGTTTGATTATTGGCGGTATGATGATCCCTATTTTTGGTCTTATCGTGCTAGGTCATGGTAGTTTTATGGATGGTTTTTATGAAATCACCACTACAGCAACAGATAAACTGCAAGCGGTGGGGGCTGCCGATGATCCTAATGTGCCTTTCTCCACACTCTTTACTGGTTTGCTTTTGGTGAATTTGTATTATTGGGGAACAGATCAAGCCATTATTCAACGTGCTCTTGGGGCTAAAAATCTTAAAGAAGGGCAAAAAGGCGTGATCTTTGCCGGTGCGATCAAAGTCATTACACCGCTATTTTTGATTATTCCGGGTATTATTGCTTATCATATGTACGGGACGATGGACGCTTCAGGTCAAGGCTATGATCCTGATACTATGTATACTCATTTAGTTAATGATGTATTACCTAAACCTTTAGTGGGCTTTTTCTTAGCGGCTATGTTTGGTGCGATACTTTCTACCTTTAATGGTATTTTGAATTCATCTACTACGCTATTTACGTTGAATGTGTATAAACCTATTTTTGATAAAGAAGGTCGTTTATCAGATCAAGAATTAGTGAATAAAGGACGTGGTTTTGGTTTATTGATTGCCATTTTATCTGTGGCGATTGCGCCTTTTATCATGTACGCACCTAATGGTTTATTTGATTTATTACAACGCTTGGCCGGTCTATTTAGTGTGCCTATTTTTACTATTATCTTTATGGGCTATATCAATAAACGCATTCCTGCAATTGCGGCTAAAATTTCAATCATTATCTTTGTACTTACTTACGGTATTGTGCAGTTTACTCCAGTGGCCTATCAGGATTATTTAGGTCCATTAAAACCATTGGCTCAATTGCATTTCTTCCATCAATTAGCGGTTCTTTTTGTGATATGTTGTACCATTATGTATATCATTGGTAAAATTCGTCCACGCGATACAGATTATGTACTTCCAGTGAATGAAAATATTAACATACGTCCATGGGCTTTCCGTTTTGAAGCTTCTGCTGTGATCCTTTATATGGTATTGGGCGCTTATGTGGTCTTCTCCGATTTTGGTCTTGTTACAGGCGATACCACATTTATGGCAACTTATGGTATTTGTGGGATCATCATGCTTTGTGGTGTGATGGCCAATGTGAAAAGAAGAAAACGTCAAATGGCGAAATTAGCCGATTGATAAAATGAAACGAACATTGTTTTGACTCAAAGGCGCCGATTAAGGCGCCTTTTTTATTATCTGGGAATTGACTTTAGGGATGCTACGGTTTCGAATACTTTATAGAGGGCAATCAGATCGCTGTGGGCGATGGGGCGAAATAGTTGTAAAAAATAATACAGCCATTTAAAACGCCCTACATAACCTAACGCTTTTTGCCACATTTCTTCCCCTTTCATTTCGCGATACTGGGCAATGGCTTCTAGTACTAAGGCATGAGGAATATATTTTTCGTTACGGCATAAGTCATGGATAAAAATAAGGAGATCGCGGGTTTTGTTATATTCAAGGCGCTTAAGATTGAGCTGTGCTTCAAAATCTATAAAGTGAATATGGTTACCGTCATAGGCAATATCGCGGATCGCTGGGCGTCCATGAATAATATCTAATGAGTGTAATTGGGCTAAAGCGCTAGCCGCTTGCTTTATGATGATGCTTTTACTGGAAATACTACGCTCTTTTTGCGCTAAAATTTGATTTAAGGTGGTACCGACATCTTCTAGAACTAAAAAGTTATCGCCATGAAGTACCATTTTTGCTGCAGGGGCTTGAAGTTTATTCATATGGGCGATGGCATCTATTTCATGTTGAAATAAAGCTTGGGGATGGCGTTTTAACCATTTGTCTTTACCTTGGGGATGTTCTGGGCGTTTGATCCAGTATTTTTTTTCTTCCCAAGTTACACTTTGAATACGTACATCGGATTTTTCTACGAGCGAGTGTACGTATTGTTTAAATTCAGGGGAAATAGGGGGGGTTGTGTCAGTCATTGGGTTACCGAGATTGATGATTTGAAGGCATAATTGAAATGTGCTACATATTACCTTTTCTCTTTGTATATTACAAAAATATTAATTTTTAGTGAAAAGATCACCGCCCTTCTCCATAGTCAATCTTCGTCAATTATCTTGTAGCGTTGATACGTTGATGCTTCTTTTTATGTTGATCTTAGTCACAAATTTTTATTTTTAATCTGGAATTGTAAACGATTACAGTACAAAATAGATCTCATATTTAGGAGAAAGATCACTTATTTTTTCTCCTTGAAAACGGTCTAACTTAAAGAGAGCTATCAACATGGAAAAATCACTCATTCATTTACAAAGTTCACATGCCAGCCTTGTGATTAAGGTTCATCCTGTTCCACAAATTATCCATTGGGGAGCGCCTATTGGAGATCTGGATGCTGATCTTTTAGCGGCTATTCAGCGCCCGGTAGCACAAGCACGTTTAGATGTGAATGTACCTATTAGTTTGTGTCCTGAGTTAGGTCGAGGTTATTTTAATGCACCCGGCATAGAAGGTCAGCGTCAAGGATGTGATTGGGCGCCCGTTTTTACCACAAAAAAAGTCGATTGTACGCAACATACGGCGATTTTTTACTTAGAAGATCCGCTTGCAGCTTTAGGTCTAAAAATAAGTATTACGTTAGATGCCCAAAGTGACGTGTTACAAGAACAAATGACGCTGACTAATTTACATAAGGATACCTATCAATTAGATAAATTGGCGTTAACGCTTCCTGTACCACGACATATGACTGAATTGATGACTTTCCATGGTCGTTGGTGTTATGAATTTCATACGCAACGCCTGCCTTTTCAACATGGTGGTTTTATTCAAGAAAATCGCCGTGGTCGTACCTCGCATGAAAATTTTCCAGGTCTTTTTGCCGGGACCCAAGCGTTTAGTGAAGAAACAGGACAGGTGTATGGCTTTCATTTAGGTTGGTCGGGTAATCATCAATTACGTGCTGAAGTTAAATCTGATGGGGATCGTTTTGTGCAAGCCGGCGAATTATTGCTTAAAGGTGAAATGCCTTTACAATCGGGTGAATCCTATACGACCCCTACCCTTTATGCCTGCTATAGCGATAGCGGATTAAATGGCTGCTCACAACGTTTTCAGCATTTTGTACGCCAGAATATTTTACATTTTCCCACTAATAAACCACGCCCTGTGCATCTTAATACTTGGGAAGGGATCTATTTTGATCATGATCCTGATTATATTATGCGTATGGCCACTGAATCGGCAAAAATGGGGGTAGAACGTTTTATTATTGATGATGGTTGGTTTGAAGGACGCAATGATGATTTTGCAGCACTAGGTGATTGGTATCTAGATAAGAAAAAGTATCCTCAGGGGTTAACGCCGGTGGTGCAACATGTGTTAGATCAAGGTATGGAATTTGGTATTTGGGTTGAGCCTGAAATGATTAATGAGGATTCTCATTTATATCGTGCTCATCCTGAATGGGTATTGGGGATCGCAGGTTATGATCAACCGACGGGCCGTCATCAATATCTATTGGATCTACAAAATCCTGATTGTTTTGCTTATCTGTTAGAAAAAATCGATGCTATTTTATCTGACTTTGAAGTGTCTTATGTGAAATGGGATATGAATCGCGAGATGGTACAACCTGCGCATAATGGACAAGCGGCAGTTCATCATCATGTTAAACAATTGTATAAACTGTTTGAATTACTAGAAGAGAAACACCCTCAAGTAGAATTTGAATCTTGCGCTTCAGGTGGCGGACGTATTGATTTTGAAATACTGAAACGCACTCACCGTTTTTGGGCTTCCGATTGTAATGATGCGCTAGAACGCCAAGCAATCCAACGTGGTATGAGTTATTTCTTCCCACCAGAAGTAATGGGCGCACATATTGGGGCTTTTGAATCCCATTCGACAAGACGTATGCATCATTTTAATATGCGCGGTGTGACGGCTTTGTGTGGTCATATGGGCGTAGAATTAGATCCCGTTAAAGAATCGGCAACAGAAAAGCAAGCTGTAACTCATTATATTAATTTACATAAACAGTATCGTCACCTTCTACACTCTGGAACGGGCTTCCGCTTAGATTGCCCCGATCATTGTCAAAATATTTATGGCGTGAAAAATGATCAGGAAATTTTACTTAGTGTCTGTCAGTTGAAAATGCCTGAATATGCCCTTCCTGCTCCATTACGTATTCCTGATGTGGATATTAACGCGACCTATAAGGTACAGATTGTTGAAGCGCCCGAAGCCAGTTTTCAGCTCATGAAAAGCCGTGTTGATTGGTGGGAAAATGAAGTTATCTTAAGTGGTGCTAGCCTTAAATATATTGGTTTATCTGTGCCGATTTTAGATCCTGAATCAGCATTAATTCTATCCCTATGTAAAACATCAAAATAGTTTTTTACTGTACATGAATGTGCACATGCTTTTGTCAATGATCTTGTCTTGGGAGGTAGTCACCTCCCCTTTTTTGTTCTAAACTTTATTTTTGTGAAATACGACACATTTTTTACTTTTCAACTTGAACAACACCAAAATTTGAGTAATATAGGGGATGTAAACGTTTTCACAACGATTTAATTCAATAAATAAGAGAGAGAACTATGAAAGTATTAGTCACTGGTGGAATGGGATATATAGGCAGTCATACTTGTGTACAAATGATCAACGCCGGCATGGAACCTATTATTCTAGATAACTTATGTAACAGTAGTGAAGAAGTGTTAAATCGCATTGAAGCTTTAACCCAAAAACGCCCCGTTTTTTATCAGGGTGATGTACGTAATGAAGCTTTAGTGGATCATGTATTTAGTGAAAATAAAGATATTCATGCTGTCATTCATTTCGCAGGTCTTAAAGCCGTGGGTGAATCTGTGCAAAAACCCTTAGAGTACTATGATAATAACGTCAATGCCTCTCTCGTTCTTCTGCGTTGTATGCGTAAAGCGAATGTGAAAAATTTGATCTTTAGCTCTTCTGCAACTGTTTATGGTGATCCTGCTGTTGTGCCTATTACTGAAGACACCCCTATCGGTGGCACCACCAATCCTTATGGTACCAGTAAACTGATGGTCGAACGTTGTATCTCTGATTTTTACGCTTCCACTAAAGGGGAACAAGGTTGGAGCTTGGCTCTATTACGTTACTTTAACCCCGTTGGTGCTCATCCTTCTGGCACGATGGGAGAAGATCCTCAGGGTATGCCTAATAATTTAATGCCTTTTATCGCTCAAGTGGCGGTAGGTCGTCGTGATCATTTAAGTATCTTTGGTAATGATTATGACACCCCAGATGGCACCGGTGTTCGCGATTATATTCATGTTATGGACTTAGCCGATGGTCATATTGCCGCGCTAAATGCGTTACAAGATAAAGAAGGGTTACATATTTATAATTTAGGTACAGGTAAAGGGACTTCCGTATTAGAAATGGTCAATGCCTTTAGTCAAGCCGCTGGCAAAAAGATCCCTTACGAAATATGCCCTCGCCGCCCTGGAGATATTGCAACTTGTTATGCCTCTACCGATAAAGCAGCCAAAGATCTGGGCTGGAAAGCGAAATATTCGCTTGCCGATATGACTCAAGATTCTTGGCATTGGCAATCTAAAAATCCCAATGGGTATAAAGCTTAGTTCTTAGCTTTTATTTTAATCTCTGTGAGGCTGCTATCTTTGGCAGGATCTAGCCTAATTTTACGGTGGCCTCACTTTCAATTTCATTAGCAAACATTAAGGCAGAATAATCATGGAATTTAATCCAGTAGATCATCCCCATCGTCGCTATAATCCTTTAACTAATCAATGGATTTTAGTTTCACCTCATCGCGCTAAACGTCCTTGGAGTGGTCAAGTGGATGATGCGCCAACGGAAAGCTTACCTAGCTATGATGCAAACTGTTTTTTATGCCCAACCAATACGCGTATTTCTGGAGATAAAAATCCAGATTATGAGGGAACCTATGTGTTTGCTAATGATTTTGCGGCTTTGATGACAGATACCCCCGATGCACCTCCTTCTGATAATCCTTTGTTTAAAACCATGGGCGCACGTGGCTTGGCGCGCGTGATTTGTTTTTCTCCCGATCACAATAAAACCTTACCCGAACTGCCTGTGGAAAAAATCCGTGGTGTGGTCGACACTTGGGATGCACAAATGGAAGAATTAGGTAAAGATTATTTGTGGGTACAAGCCTTTGAAAATAAAGGCGCGATGATGGGCTGCTCACAACCTCATCCCCATGGACAAATATGGGCAAATTCTTTTTTACCTAATGAGATTGAGCGTAAAGATAAAAACTTGCGTGCTTATTATGAAAAAAATGGCACTAATCTATTGGTCGATTATGCACAAGCTGAAATGCAAGATGGCGCGCGCACTGTGGTCGAAACTCAGTATTGGATTGCTGTAGTACCTTACTGGGCCGCATGGCCATTTGAAACGATGCTGATGCCCAAACGTCATGTAAAACGTATGCATGATCTGAGTGAAGATGAAAAAAATGACTTGGCACTAGCGATTAAAAAACTGACCAGTCGTTATGATAATCTTTTTGAATGTGCTTTCCCCTATTCCATGGGATGGCACTATGCGCCATTTTTTAAAGATGGACGCGATATTGAGCATTGGCAATTACATGCCTGTTATTATCCACCACTATTGCGTAGCGCAACTGTACGTAAATTTATGGTGGGTTATGAAATGTTGGCTGAAAGTCAACGCGATTTAACCGCAGAACAAGCCGCCGCTCGCCTGCAAGCATTAAGCGACATCCACTTTAAAGAACAAAAATAATAACGGAGAATACCTCTATGCCTATAACACAACTAAAAGAGCGTGCCGCTCAAGCTTTTAAGACTGTCTGTGGTTATACTGCCACCACTTTTGTGCAAGCCCCGGGTCGAGTCAATCTTATCGGAGAACACACGGATTATAATGATGGTTTTGTCATGCCTTGTGCCATAGATTATCAAGCAGTCGTTGCCTGCGCACCACGCAATGATAATATAGTGCGCCTCATTTCCGTCGATTATGACAATGTACTAGATGAATTTGATATTAGTACCCCTGTCGTTAAAGGTGAGCAGCTATGGGCCAATTATATGCGTGGCGTCATCCATTATCTGCAACGCCAAGGTTATGTTATAGGGGGTGCCGATATGGCTATTACGGGGAATGTTCCCCTAGGGGCAGGACTTAGCTCTTCAGCCGCTTTGGAAGTGGTCACCGGTCAAGCCATGAAAGCTTTGTATCAATTAGATATTTCACCTTTAGATTTAGCGCTTATTGGGCAAAAGGCAGAACATGAGTTTGCAGGATCTAATTGTGGCATTATGGATCAGATGATTTCTGCTTGTGGACAGAAAAGTCATGCGCTTTTGATTGATTGTCGCAGTTTAGCGTCTCAAGCTGTACATATTCCAGAAAATGTCAGTATTATGATCGTCAACTCTAATGTCAAACATAGCTTAGTGGATGGACAATACAATGCCCGTCGCCAGCAATGTGAAGAAGCAGCGCGTATTCTAGGTAAAAAAGCCTTACGTGATGCCACATTAGAAGAATTGGATGCCTCTGATATTGAAAAAGGCAGTGATGTGTATAAACGGGCTCATCATGTTATTTCAGAAAATGATCGTACTCAGGCTTGTGCGACTGCGCTTATTGATGGCGATCTTAAGCAAGTGGGTCAATATATGTATGCTTCTCATGCGTCTATGCGTGATGATTTTGAAATTACCATTCCAGAGATCGATTTTATTGTGCAAACCTTAAAAGAAGCTATTGGAACTCAAGGTGGTGCGCGTATGACCGGTGGTGGCTTTGGTGGTTGTTGTGTGGCGCTAATGCCTAGTGATATGGTAGCCGAGGTCAAACAAGCGATAACATCGCGCTATGAAGCGCATACGGGCATTAAAGAATCTATTTATATTTGTACTGCGCAAGATGGTGCTAATATTTTAGCTTAAACTGGATAATAGTTTTTGCTGCAAGAAAACCTGGTCTTTTGGGCTGGGTTTTTTATTGGAAAATTGAAAGCTGAGGAAAAGATCCACTGAATACAAAAATATAAGGCATGATAAATTTTAGGCGAAAAAAAAGAGCATCTATATGCTCTATTTATACAAAATGGTACCAGTGGGCGGACTTGAACCGCCACGACCGAAGCCAACGGATTTTGAATCCGTCATGTCTACCAATTCCATCACACTGGCATTTTGTAGCTTTAAGTTGTTCTTATTGGGGTAAGAAAACTTAAGTGAGGCTTATTATACTTAGGCATTTATTTTGCGCAAGGTTTTATTCTCATTTTATGTTTAAGTGTAGGGTTTTTATACAAAACCCTACACTTATGTTATTCAAATCACCAATAAGCTTACTAATTAACCGACAAGGGCTAATAAAATACCTGCAGCTACTGCTGATCCTAATACGCCGGCCACATTAGGTCCCATTGCATGCATCAATAAGTAGTTTTGTGGGTTAGCTTCAAGCCCCACTTTATTCGCTACACGTGCTGCCATAGGAACCGCTGAAACGCCTGCTGCCCCAATAAGTGGGTTGATAGGTGTATCGCTGTGTTTTGCCATGTATTTTGCCATAAGAACCCCTGTTGCAGTCCCTACAGCGAAGGCTAGTGCACCTAGGACTAGGATACCTAGTGTTTCTGCGCGCAAGAAAAGATCCGCTTGCAACTTAGAACCTACACCTAAACCTAAGAAGATAGTCACTATGTTGATTAATTCATTTTGCATAGTATGAGATAGACGATCTACCACACCACATTCACGTACTAAGTTACCAAAACAGAACATACCGATAAGGGGTGTTGCTGATGGAAGTAGGAGAATCGTTAGCAAAAGAACGACCAATGGGAAGAAAACTTTTTCAGCTTTGCTCACGTGGCGAAGCTGATTCATTTTAATCTTACGTTCGTCTTCTGTTGTTAGCGCTCGCATAATAGGTGGCTGAATAATAGGCACAAGAGCCATATAGCTATAAGCGGCAACGGCAATAGCACCTAATAGATCTGGGGCTAATTTACTGGATAAGAAGATCGCTGTCGGCCCATCGGCACCACCTATAATAGCAATAGATGAAGCATCGGCTAAAGTGAAGTCTATACCAGGAATAACATTCAGTAAGATGGCACCAAATAAAGTCAGGAAGATCCCAAACTGAGCGGCGGCACCTAAAAGTAACATCTTCGGATTGGCTATTAAGGCCCCGAAGTCTGTCATGGCTCCGACCCCCATAAAGATGATCAGTGGAAACATTTCATTGGCGATCCCCATTTCAGAGATCGTATATAAAATTCCGCCTTCTTCGGTAAAACCCGCGCCTGGAATATTGGCCAATACAGCACCAAAACCAATAGGGAGTAATAATAGAGGTTCAAAATTACGTACAATTGCCAAATAAATTAACAAGGCGCCCACAAGCATCATGACAATTTGCCCGAAGGTAAAATTCGCGATCCCCGTTTCAGCCCATAATTTTACTAAATTTTCCATTAATAACTTTCCTTATGCAAGCGTGTATAGAGGTTGACCAACAGTAACTTGATCCCCTTCTTTTACCAGGATTTCACCGATAGTGCCGGCACGAGTTGCACTGATATTGGTTTCCATTTTCATGGCTTCCATGACCAATACAGTATCATCTTCTGCAACTACATCCCCTGCTTGTAGTTCAATCTTAAAGATAGTTCCCGCAAGAGGTGCACCAATTTCTTCACCGGCACCCGCTTTAGGCGCAGGCGCTGCAGTGGTTTGAGCTGCATCTTGAGATCCAGCTGGTTTCACGCCTTTAATTGCGCCTTGAGGGCCAACTTCAACATCATAAACTTGACCATTAACACTGACGCTATAAGATTCAACACCGCCTTTTGCTGTAGCAGCAGGCGCAAGATCATCAGCAGATGGAACAGGTTCAAAGGCATCTGGGTTATTACGGTTTTTCAAGAATTTAAGACCGACTTGTGGGAATAATGCATAGGTTAATACGTCATCAATAGCATTTTCCGCTAAAGTAATCCCCTCTTCTTTGGCTTTAGCTTCTAACTCTGCTTGTAATTTTTCTAATTCATCGGGAATATTATCAGCAGGACGACAAGTAATAGGTTCTTGACCATCTAATACTTTCGCTTGTAGTTCTTTATTCACTGGTGCTGGAGATTTACCATATTCACCGGCTAAAATGCCTTTGGTTTCTTTAGTCACTGATTTATAACGTTCACCCGTTAACACATTCAGTACAGACTGAGTACCTACGATTTGTGAAGTTGGTGTCACAAGAGGAATATAGCCTAAATCTTTACGTACGCGAGGAATTTCTTCTAATACTTCATCCAAACGATCGGTTGCGCCTTGAGCTTTTAACTGACCTTCAAGGTTAGTTAGCATGCCACCAGGTACTTGAGCTACAAGAATACGAGAGTCAGCGCCTTTCATCTGACCTTCAAATTTCACGTATTTTTTACGTACTTCTCTAAAGTAAGCTGAAATTTCTTCAAGCTTAATTAAATCTAATCCAGTATCGCGTTCTTGACCTTCGAGCATCGCTACAATAGATTCTGTTGCTGTATGGCCGTAGGTTTGGCTCATAGAAGAAATTGAGGTATCGATCATATCCACACCCGCTTCAATCGCTTTAGTCTGTGTCGCAATAGAAAGGCCAGTGGTTGCGTGACAATGTAGTGCAAGAGGCACATCCACTGCGGCTTTAATCTTAGTCACCATTTCTTCTGCATCATAAGGACGAAGTAAACCAGACATATCTTTAATACAGATAGAATGTGCGCCCATATCTTCTAGGCGTTTAGCTAAGTCAACCCAAGTATCTACTGTATGTACAGGGCTAGTTGTATATGAAAGTGCTGCTTGAGCATGTGCACCCACTTTGATGGCAGCTTTCACTGCTTGTTCAAAGTTACGTACATCATTCATTGCATCAAATATACGGAAAACATCCATACCATTATCGTGAGCGCGTTCTACAAATTTGGTCACTACATCATCGCCATAGTGACGATAACCTAAAATATTTTGTCCACGAAATAGCATTTGCATTGGTGTTTTTGGCATTGCTTTTTTCAGTTCACGTAATCTTTCCCATGGATCTTCTCCTAAGAATCGAATACATGAATCAAAAGTAGCACCGCCCCATGTTTCTAAAGACCAGTATCCTATTTCATCTAATTTAGCTGCAATTGGAAGCATATCATCGATGCGCATACGGGTAGCAAAAAGGGATTGGTGCGCGTCACGTAATACGACGTCGGTAATTTTAAGTGGGTTTTTAACCATGTGAATAAACTCCTTATTATATGAAATTAGATACTATCTTTTACGATATTTTTCAACAGCAATGGTAATCGCAGCCATAACATCTTCAGGTATAACATTAGATGTTGCTTTTTTACGTACGGGTTTAGGTGCCGGAATAGGATCTTCTGGTGCATATTTTTGTATCAAAGGTATGATATAAACCAGAAAACCGAGAAAGGCAAAAACAAATCCCATCCCTGTGAACATAAGTGTTAAGGCAGTACCTAACGAACTAAGTAGACCCATTTTGTTTCCTTTTTTTATAAAAGAGTGGATAAAACAGAATTTTCACTATATCAAGAAAAATACTTGATTAATGTGAATACGCTTGCATTTTTTTATTTATTTTTAAGTGAAAAATAATAACTATCCTGTACTATTTTTGTACATAAAAGCGAGTGTATTTTTTATAAAGTGAGGGGTGAATCACAAAAAAAAGAAATAAAGTTTCTATTTCTCTCATTTTTACTAAAATTTTTTGCAATTTAGAATAAAAATTACTTATTTTTGAGGGAAAATAAAATGAAGAAAAATTTGATTATAGGAATTTGATGTGTACGTAAAACAATCAGATAAAAGATAATCTATTAGATTAAAAAAAGAAAATAGTGGGTATAAGAAAATAATAAATTGTTGGGGTAATAAATAGATGTTTTAGATGTTTTAGATGTTTTAGATGTTTTAGATGTTTTAGATGTTTTAGATG
>Ga0055584_100002874_pt1 | contig 17080 bp, 17 predicted proteins | sample OSDHelmetaG_FD_58716 | JGI IMG/M metagenome (GOLD analysis project Ga0055584, IMG submission 58716) | Pelagic marine sediment microbial communities from the LTER site Helgoland, North Sea, for post-phytoplankton bloom and carbon turnover... | ecosystem: Environmental > Aquatic > Marine >... | reverse complement strand
AATCATGCCCTGCACACTCCTCTGATGAGCGTGACCAACGCCATTAGCGGCATCATCCTGGTCGGCGGGCTCTTGCAGACCGGTAGGGGGGAGAGTTTCACCGCCCTGCCGGTGATTTTGGCCGCGGTGGCGCTTCTCTTGGCCAGCATCAACGTGGTGGGGGGCTTTCTGGTCACCCACCGAATGCTCGCCATGTTCCGGAGGGGCAACTGATGTTGATCCCAATGACGCTGCCGCTGTCGGTCGCAGCGGAGACCTGGCTCCCCGAGTCCCTCTTGCCCGTGGCCTACTTGGTCGCTGGCATTCTCTTTGTTCTGTCCATCGGTGGTCTGAGCTCTCAGAAGTCGGCCTCTCGGGGCAACTTTTTTGGCATGGCCGGCATGGTCCTGGCGGTGGTGGCCACGATGCTGGCCCCAGAGGTGGCCTCCTACGGGGTAATGGCAGGTGCCATTGCCGTGGGCGCCATCGTGGGTGCTGCGCTGGCATCTCGGGTCGGAATGACGTCGATGCCGCAGCTGGTCGCTGCATTGCACAGCTTTGTCGGACTGGCAGCGGTCCTGGTGGGCTTGTCCACGTACCTGGATCCTGGCCACCCGCTTCAGGGGCCAGAGGCCATCATTCACGGGGTCGAGATTCTGTTGGACGTAGCCATTGGCGCGGTGACGTTTACCGGTTCGGTTGTGGCGTGGGCCAAGCTGGACGGACGCCTGTCAGGCAAGCCCCTGCTTCTTCCTGGACGGCACTTCCTGAACCTGTTCTTAGTGGCCGCTATCGTGGGGTTGTCCGTCCCTTTCCTGCAAGCCGACCCCGGTGAAGGTGAGGTGTGGTTGCTCGCGATTGCGGGTGTGGCCAGCCTGTTGGGCGTGCACTTGGTGGCCAGCATTGGCGGCGCCGACATGCCCGTTGTGGTCAGCCTGCTCAACTCCTATTCGGGGTGGACCGCTGCGGCGGCCGGCTTCATGTTGGGCAATGACCTGTTGATCATCACGGGTGCCTTGGTGGGTAGCTCTGGCGCCATCTTGAGCAGCATCATGTGCAAGGCGATGAACCGCAGCATCTGGAATGTGGTCTTTGGCGGCTTTGGCAGCGACGGATCCGCGCCAGCAGCCAACGCGGACCAACCAGAGGGGGAGTGGACCGAGATTCCTCTGGGGAACTTGGTGGACCGCATTCTGGACGCCCAAGAGGTGGTCATCGTGCCTGGCTACGGAATGGCTGTGGGCCAAGCCCAGCGTGCGGTAGACAGCTTTACTCGGGACCTGCAGGGTCGAGGCATTCGCGTGCGCTTTGCCATCCACCCGGTGGCCGGGCGCTTGCCTGGACACATGAACGTCTTGTTGGCCGAAGCTGGAGTCCCCTACGACATTGTGATGGAGATGGATGAGATCAACGGCGACTTGCCCAAGACGGACGTGGTCTTGGTCATCGGTGCCAATGACATCGTCAATCCCAGCGCTCAGACCGACCCTGCCAGCCCCATTGCAGGCATGCCTGTGCTCGAGGTCTGGAAGTCCGAGCTGACAGTGGTGTTCAAGCGCGGCCGTGGCGTGGGCTACGCTGGGGTAGTCAATCCCCTGTTCTTCCTGGACAAGACCCGCATGTTCTTTGGTGACGCCCGGGACTCGATGGAGAAGATCAACGCTGAGCTAAAGTCTAGGCCCTAAAATGTCCCTTCTCCTTCTCGCTTGCAGCTGCTCTCCAGTGGGTTCTACCCCCCAGAGCGAGAGCGAGAGCGAGAGCGAGAGCGACAGCCCCGTTGACACGCCTGTGGACACGGAGCTTGAGGGGCCCCACATTCCAAGCTTTGAGCTGGCCCAGGGCTTTGTGCCGATTGGTTTGGGGCGCGCGGTCAGCGTGCAGGACGTGGACGGAGACGGGGACCTGGACGTGCTCTCGGCGAGCAGCGGGATGGCCCAGCCGGGGAACAGTAGCCTGCAGCTTCACCTTCAGAACTCGGATGGTAGCTACACCTGGGCTACCGAGAGTTGGGGCCTGAGCTACGACCTGGACCTGTGGGGCTTGGTGCCCATCGATCCCGACGGCGACGGGGTAAACCAGCTCTTAATGACCGGGGCGGGCTGGTCAGGAATAGCTGGCAACCACCTGCTGACCTTGAGTCCCTTTGGGTCCGTTCTGGAGGGTGCACCCCGGGGGGCCTGCGGAGATGGCGCGAGCATGGGGGCCTCGGTTGCGGACTTTGATCAGAACGGCTTTCTGGACCTGGTCATCGCCAATGGCTCGGCCCACGAGTGGGGTGGCTGTACCGACGTGCTCTTCAACCCGGGTGACCGCCTGCAGCCGTCTTTCCAGGTGGGGTCTGGGGAGCTTCAGGGCTTTGGCACCGTGAGCCAGGACCTGAGCGGTGACGGTTTCCCCGAGCTGGTTGTGTTGGGGGGCACCGGGTGCACCATCTACCAGAATGCTGGAGAAGAGCCGTGGTTCTATCTGGATGATCCGGACTACCGTTTCTTTGAGCGGGTGCGTACGGAGGAGCAGGACCAGAACTGGCCGATAGCCAGCTTGACCACGGTATTGCTGGACTATGACCAGGATGGAGACCTGGATGTGTATGTGTGCAGTTTTGGCGACCCCAAGGACGAGAGCCTGGGGGACTACCAGGTGCTGCTGCGCAACGATGGGGACATGGCCTTTGTGAATGTGGCACCCGATGTGGGTGCGGCCATTGGCGGTGGGTGCATGGGCGTGGGCACCGGTGACATCGACCTGAATGGCTATCCGGATCTCTACTTGGGCACGGGCGGCCCCGAGGCCCACATGGCGTCGGACAACCTGCTGCTGCTCAACAGCGGCGGGCAGTTTCAGGACGTGGCCACTCAGGCGGGCGTAGCCTGGAAAGGACGCACCCATGGCATCGAATTCGCCGATATGAACCAGGATGGGCACATGGATCTGGTCGCCAACAGCGGTGGCGCCATGCCCGGACAGGAAGAAGGACTGCGGGTGGCCCTGAACCAAGGCGGCCCCTACGCCGGTGTGCCGGTGGTCTTGGAAGGACCGCCCAGCAATCCAGACGGGGTGGGTACACGCATCCAAGCGCGCACCGAACAGGGCAACTTCTACTCTTGGCGCATCCGAGGCCAAGGTTTTGCTTCCTCCAACTTGGGCCCCACCTGGGTGGGGGTGGGAGATGCCCAAGAGGTTACGGTGATCGCCCGTTTTCCTGACGGAAGCACGGCGGAAAGTGCCCCCTTAAGCCCCCCTTTTGAAACACTAACCCTGCGCTGGGAAGAGTGAATGCTGCGTCGACGAAACCTACATGGTGCCTCATGGCTGGACCTGGACCCATGCTTCTTGAGCACGGATGCGGCGGCACGTATGCAGCAGGAGCTGACCGAGCAGATCCCATGGGAACAAAAGCCCATCCGGGTCTTTGGGCGAGAGGTGATGCAGCCGCGCTTGGTGAGCTGGGCCGGCGATGTGCCCTACCGCTACTCGGGGCAGACTCTTCCGGTGCGTGAGCTCCCTCCGGTTCTGGCCAAGCTGAACCAACGAATGCGGGAGCTGACCGGGGTGCCCTTCAACCATGTGCTGCTCAACCGTTACCGGGATGGGAAGGATTATATGGCTTCACACGCTGACAATGAGCCAGAGCTTGGGTACTGCCCAGTGATTGCGGCCCTGTCACTGGGGGCGCAGCGGGGCTTTAGACTCACCCCTAGGTTTACCCAGGACAAGAGCCTACGAAGGCGGCTGCGCGTAAACGTTCCCCTCAGCCATGGTTCCCTGATGGTGATGGGCGGTCGCATGCAGCACACGTGGCGGCACGAGGTGCCAAAAGCGATGAAAGTAAAGGGAGAACGTATTAACTTAACCTTCCGGTGGCTGAGAGGGCCACCAGGTTGGCGGGAGCCGATACCGTACCGGAGGGTGTCATGATTTGGTTTCTGTTGGCGTGTACACCGGACGTTGAGCCGGAACTGGATCTGGTGACCTGGAGCGAAGATGTGCAGCCGGTGGTCGCCGAGCAGTGCGGTCGCTGTCACAAGGAGGGGGGGCTCAGCGCCTTCTCGCTGGAGACCTACGCCCAGGCCAGCCCGATCGCAGGGGTCATGGCCGAGTCGGTGGCGGATCGCCGCATGCCGCCCTTTCTGGCGGACAACTCGGGCAGCTGCCAGACCTATCAGCATGCGCTCTGGCTCAGCGCCGAGGAGCAGCAGCTCTTTGCCGACTGGGTTGCCCAAGGGGTGCTGGAGGGACCGGAGCGGGAGCCCGCGCCTGTGGTGATCTCTGAGGGCCTTGCGGATCCCACTGCGGTGCTGTCGTCGGCTGCGCCATACACCCCGGACCACAGCGATGGAGATGACTGGCGTTGTTTCGTGGTCCAGGCCAACCCGAGTGACCAGACCCAATATCTGCAGGCCTATGAGGTGATCCCGGAGCGGCCGGAGCGCGTTCACCACGTCACACTCTTCAAGCCCTTTGACAGCCAGGCAGCCGAGCAAGCCCGCAGCATGGACTCAGGCAGCGGCTACACCTGCTTTGGGGACGCAGGAGTCCCGGCTGCACTGATGGGTGTCTGGTCACCGGGCCGGCGCCTGTACAACTACCCAGAGGGAACCGGGGTGCCGGTTCAAGCAGGTTTGCCACTGATAATGCAGGTGCACTACGTGCCCGACCAAGCCACCGGTACAAGCAGCACCACCGCCATCGCCGTGAAGATGGTTGAGCAGGTGGACCGCGAACTCTACCCCTTGTGGCTGCTCAACGACGACTTCCGCTTGGAGGGCGAACAGCCCGAGGAGCTCGACTCTCAGTCGGGTAGCATCCGAGAGGCCTTGGATGAGTTTGGGCTCTCCAGCGTGCAGGGGGATCTGGAGATTCTGGGCACCGGTGGACACATGCATCTGTTGGGCAGCGCCATCCACGCGGAGATTGCCCACAAGGATGGAGAGAAGAGCTGCTTGCTGGATATTCCGCGCTGGGACTACGACTGGCATGACGTTTTCCTGCTGGAGCAGCCGATAAAAGCGCACAGCAATGACCGCATTGAGCTGGATTGCGCCTGGGACACCACCGGGGTGCCTGGGCCGATCTTCTGGGGAGATGCGGTGGAGGAAGAGATGTGCGTCTTGCTTGTGTTGGCCTCGCCTGCGTGAGCCTTCTCCTGCTGCTGGGTTGCGCCAGCGCGCCTGAGATCACGGCGCCTACCTGGAGTGCAGAGATCCAACCCTTGATGGCCCAACACTGCATGGGCTGTCACCAAGAAGGGGGGCTGAGCTTTGCCCTGACAGACTACGCGCAGGTAATGGCAGTGGGGCCCGCGATCTTGGACGCCGTTCAGACAGGACGCATGCCGCCCTTTTTGGCGGAGCCTGAGAGTTGCAGGCCCCTGCAGGGCTCTCGGCGTCTGAATGCAGTGCAGGTCGAGCGATTCGACGCGTGGATGTCGGCGGACTTTCCCTACGGCCTGGAGCTGGAGCCCACGCCGATACCCCCGGTGGAGACCCTCTCTCAGGCCAACGAAGTCCTGCGCACGCCCGCTTTCTCGCCGGATGTCTCACAGGGCGATGAGTGGCGCTGTTTTGTGCTGGAGGGGGACCCCGAGCTGCGTTTTTTGCAGGCGTACAGCGTCACGCCTCAGAATCGGGAAGTCGTGCACCATGTCAGCCTGTTCTCGCCGGTGGACTCGGAGAGTGCGGAGGGGGCCAGAGTGCTGGACCAGGGCCAGGGCTACACCTGTTTTGGGGACACCTTGGTGCCCTCGCTCTTGGTGGCCATCTGGTCGCCGGGCCAGGACCTGTATCGCTACCCCGAGGGGACTGGCGTGCGCCTGGAGCCCGGCCTGCCTCTGATCGCTCAGGTCCACTACAGCGGCGCCTTGGACCCAGGGGTCAGCGAGGAGACCGAGATCGCCTTGCAGACGGCGGTTCAAGTGGACTGGCCGGTGTGGCCGCTCTTCTTCCTGCACGACAGCTTTGAGTTGGCGCCCGGTCAGTCTGAGGTGCACTCGGAACGTGAGATGAGCCTGGGCCAAGCGATCACCCAGATGGGGGCGCAGGACCAGCTTCCACAGGAGAGCTTCCGCATCTTTGGGGCCGGCGTGCACATGCACCTGATGGGCCGCTCGGTCTCTGCGCGCGTTGGAGAGCAGTGCCTGGTGGACGTGCCGGAGTGGGACTACGGCTGGCACGACCTGTACTTCTACAAGGAGTCCCTGGAGCTCAGCCGCCAGGACACGGTCTCCATAGAGTGCGCCTGGGACACCTCCTCGGCCACCGGCCCGGTTGTTTGGGGCGATAGCTTGGAGGACGAGATGTGTGGGGTGCTCTTGTTGGCCAGTCCGCTGGACTGAGCAGCTGCAAGACCGCGGTCTATGGGCAGCGCCCGTCGTAGAGGATCTGCTGCCCACGCCTCCAGCGTCCATTTCGGCAGACCCAGGGTCTATTGCGTGATGGGCAGCATGCCTGTGGGGGCCGGATCCGGAGTGGCTGGTGTGGCCTCGTGAGCGTAGAGCGCTGCCGCTTCCGGATCCATCGCGATCTTGTAGAGCAGGGCGTCAAGCTCGGCTGGGTTCATCTCGGGCTTGTCGGTGGGCTGGGCGCCTCCGCCGTTTCGGGCGCGCCCCAGGTCGATCGCCAGTTCCATCTCTTCGGTGGAGACCTGAGGTTTCCCTGGGGTGGCCTTGGCCTCGGCCTGTGTTTTCACAGGGGGCGGCTCACTGCAGGCCGTGAGTGCAAGAGCGAAGGTCAGGGTCAGCAGAGGCTTCATTTGGCACCGTGGGGGCTGGGCTCGGTGGGCGCATCTGGCGGCTCCGGAGCTTGTTGGGGGACCGGCGGGTGGTCTTCCAGGCGTCCCTCGGATGGGAGCCCCGTGCCATCGGCTGGGGGACCCTGACGGATGGATTCGACCCCTTGGCCTGTCTCGACGTGTGCCCGTGTGACCGCCGCGGCCAGATCCGCTCCTCGCAGCTTCAGGTCCAAGCTCTCCTGGATCAAGATGTCAAAGGCAGGCACGGGTCCGTGCACCTCGGCGCCTTGGTTGGCGGTGAGCAGGATAAGTTGAGCCTGCTCGGCAGTCAGGCCGGCGTCCTGCATAGACTTGAGCGCTGCGGCGGTTTGGTCGGAGGGTACTCCGAGCTGGCGCATCCGGTCGGCCTGAGTAGGCAGATCAAAGGCGGGCTGGGGTGCAGCGTGTGCCGGGTCAACCAGGAGCAGAAGCAGTGAGAGCATGGAGAGTCCTTTCTGTTGGCAATGCTACCTCTTCAGTCCCTGCGCAGGGCGAAAGGGTTCCTTTCTCTGGACGCCTTTGGGGTGGCGCTTCCTGCAGGCTGTTGAGGGCCCCTTGCTCCAGTGGGTGTGTGGCAAGAAGCGCGTACCTGGCGCCCACTGGACCAATGCGGAGCTGACCCCGCCAAAGCTGTGCAGTGGAAAGACAGTCAGGCCTGGAACTTGACCAGGATGGAACTCAGCTTTGTGGGTCTCGATTCGCACGGTCTCCTTGTCTGAGGGATCGAATTGACGTAGCTTTACGAACAGTAAGCAGCCCGTCGCAGAGTGTGGGCTGTGGGCCGAGCCTGGCGGATTGCGCAGGTAGCTGCCGGCCGGGTGGTCGCCGCTCTCATCGCTGAACACGCCGTCCATCACGAAGATTTCTTCGCCTTCGGGGTGCGGATGTTCAGGAAATGCGGAGCCCACCGCATAGCGCACAAGAGACGTTGCCCGTGCTGTTTCACCTCCCATTCGATCCAGTGGACGGCGCATGACCCCCGGGCTGGGAGAGCCTACCCAAGGGGTATCGCCAGGGCGCAGCAACGCGCGCTGGGACAAGTCAGCTCGAATGAGAGAGTCCATGGAGTTCTCCGAGAAGCCTACCTATGAATAGGTAGAATATTTCAAGAGGAAAGAAAAGGCGCACGAGCCGCCCGTCACTGGGCCATTGTGGTGATAGGAAGGGCCCATGGCGACTACAGAACCCGGCTACGACTTTGGCGATGCGCGCTTTGATCTGAACGACCCCAGTGATCGAGAGATTGTGGGATTCGTGCTCTCCCAGGCCCTGTTTGGCGAGGCGACCGGCGTGTACTGCGGCAAGTCTTTGTACCAAGCTCGCTCTCTGGAAGCGGCGCGCTTCTATGTGCGCCAAGCCCACCAAGAGCTCAATCACTTGGAGCACTTTGCCGCTATTTTCCGCCTGCTGGAAATGACCCCAGAGCCTGGCCATTGGGTCATCCGACTCCTGTCCAGTCACAACAACTACTACCCCCTCAAGGTGCTCATGGAGCACGCCATCGGCGAGGGCATGGTCCTGGACATCTTCAAGGATGTGCTGCAGCAGTGCCTGCCAGACGATCATCCCGGGGTGAACAAGGTCAAAAAGCGCCTGCGCGCCATCTCCAGGGAAGAGATCGAGCACGTGGAGTGGGGGGAGAAGGAAACCAAGTACATGCTCACCCAAAAACCATGGCTAAAGTACCCTTATTACGGGCTACTTGAACTCCAGCTTATGGTCGCGCCGCTGGTCCTTAGGCCCTATCAAAATAGGTCCAAGGACCACCCAGTGCTCTCCCACCTGCCCAAGTTTGTGGAGCATGTAAACCAACGTGTGTGGAAGCAGGGCCAGGACATGGGGTTTGTGCCTGAGCAGCGTCCCGGCTTGTTTAAGCGGGTGGTCTGCATGGCAGCAGGTGCAGCACTCTTTGTGCGTAGCCAGCTGGCCCGGGCCGATTCGACCTTGGACAAGACCTACATTCGGGAGCTGGGCTTTCAGCGATGATTTGGTTGGCCCTGGCGTGCAATGACCCGTGGGTCGACCAAGCGGTGCTCAGCGTGCCCATCTCCTTGGATGGCACTCAATCCAGCGAGATCTTCTTCTCTTTAGAGGTCCAGGCCAGCGTGGAGTCGGACACCGGCGGCGGAGACGATGAATGGGTGGACTTTGACGCCGAGATCGCGTTGAGCGGTGTGAGCGAGCCTATCCGAGTACTCTTCTACAGCGACACCAGCTACCTTGTGCCGCCTGTCACGGACTTGCGCACTGACCATGCCTGGCGCACGGATCTCCACAGCTGCGAGATCCTGGCCGGCACCACAACCCTGTGCTGGCAGGACTACCGCATGCGCATCGAGCCGCGTGGCACGGAGCGCGTTCAGGACCTCACGCTGTCTATCAGCGCCCAGGCCCAGGGCGAGAGCGGCTCCATCTGGAGCCTGGACGATCCCTACATCGGTGTGGTGGTGCAGTGATCTCTTGGTTCTTGGTCTTACAGACAGCCTGTGGTCCCCGCTGGTCGGACGCGCAGGCTGTCCCCGGTCCGGATCTGGATCTTAGCGTGGAGATATCAGAGAGAACCTTGCCTTTCGAGGTGGTTCTCTACGCGGAGAGCAGCCGTTACATGGACGCTTATGTCTACAGTGGGGTGGCTGCAGAGTGGACCGGCTCCGGTGTAGTACGCGCATTTTATGGGAGTTTAGATCTGGCCCCAGAGCCGGAGCAGGGCTCCAGTAGCTTGCGTTTAGGCGAGCTGGAAGGGAACTGTTCAGAGGACGGATTTGTCGCGTGTGTTCTGACTGGCCAGGTCACCTTTGAGCTGCTCCAGGGGGAAGCGGTCACGCTCACGCCCTTCTTGGATTTCGGGGGAGAGCTGTCCTCTCCCGAGAAGGAAAAGCTGGACACCGTGAGCCTGACGGGGACTTGGTTGCCTGCCGAAGGTCCAGGGAACGCGCCCTAAGTCAGGGCTCACATCAGGTGACGCGGATCCACGTCCAAGCTCACCCGTACCCCCTTTGCGATTCCGGTCAGGTCCACTGTTCTAAGCCATTTTCTAAAGGCCTGTGGTTCGTTGCCGCGCAAGAGGATCTGGTAGCGCCAGCGCCCTACAAGCCTGGGCATAGCGGCCTGGGCCGGTCCTTGTACCTCGATGACCTGGCCATCACAGCTGGACCGCAAGCGGCGCAGTAGGGTCCAGCTGGCCTGGAGCGCTTGTTCCTGGATGCTGCCCTCGATTCGAATCAATCCCAAGCGGGCCACGGGGGGATAGCGCAGCAACTCACGGTGCTTGAGCTCTTCGTTGGCAAAGGTCGCGTAGTCCCCCAGTAGCTCAAAGACGTAGTGCTCCTTCTGACTGGTCTGTACCAACATACGGCCGGGACGATCTCCCCGACCGGCCCGGCCACCGAGCTGTGTAAGCAGGGCAAAGCTCCTCTCTGCTGCTCGAAAGTCGGGCATGCGCAAGACGTGGTCGGCGCCTAAGACCACGGCCAGTGACACATCAGGAAAGTCGTGGCCTTTGGCGACGATCTGGGTGCCCACAAGCAGTCGGGTCTTGCCGCGTCGAAAGGCGTCCAGGATCTCAAAGTGGGCGCCGCGGGCAGCCGTGGTGTCGGCGTCCATCCGGGAGACTGGGATCTCCGGGAACATCTCGGCCAAGACCTGCTCGATGCGCTCTGTGCCCTTGCCCATGATCTGCAGGGTGCCGCCGCAGGCGCCACACTCGCTGGCCATCTTGCGGCGAAAGCCGCAGTAGTGGCAGCTCAGGGTGTGCTGGTGTTGGTGCAGGACCAGGCTGACCCCGCAGCTTGGGCAGGAGTAGGACGCCCCGCAGTCTTCGCACTCCACCAGGGTGGCAAAACCCCGCCGGTTGTAGAGCACGATGGCCTGGCCGCCGGCCGCGAAGCACTCCTTTAGGGCCCGGTGCACCGAGCGAGCCACGATGGGACGACGTCCATCCGGGTCCTTGGGCTCCTGGGTCATGTCCACCAGCTCCACCTTGGGGACCGGGCGAGGTGTGGGTCGCTCCAGGAGCTGTATCAGGCCGTAGCGGCCGGTTTGGGCGTTGTGCCAGCTCTCTAGCGAAGGGGTCGCTGAGCCCATGACCACCGGACACTTGGCCATGTGACCGCGAACCACGGCCAGGTCGCGCGCGTTGTAGCGAACGCCATCGTCCTGCTTGTAGGAGTCGTCGTGTTCCTCGTCCACGATGAGCAAGCCCAGGTTCACAAAGGGGGCAAAGAGCGCCGATCTCGCGCCCACAGCAACCCGCGCTTCTCCAGCTCGAATGCGCCGCCACTCTCGGAGCTTCTGGGCCGGCGTCAGCCCACTATGGAGCACCGCCACAGCATCCCCAAAGCGGGACCTAAAGCGCCCGGTCAGCAGCGGAGTCAAGCCGATCTCAGGCACCAAGAGCAGTACCTGTTGACCGCGCTCCAGGATGCTGGCTGCGGCCCGCAGGTAGACCTCGGTCTTGCCTGCACCGGTGACCCCGTAGAGCAGATGGGGTTTGGGGGGACCCAAGATGGTGTCTACGGCTCCTTGCTGTGCCGCAGTCAAGGTGGGCGCCTCCCGAGTCTCAGGCAGCTCCCCGGCGACCACGGCGTCCCGGCGCTCGCGGATCTCTTGGCTGAGCACCCCGGCCTCTAGCATGGCCTTGGCAGCGGTGCGGGCGTAGGGCCCTTGATCGGCCACCAGGGCCGAGGCGGAGATGGCGCCCCCAGCATCGCTGATGCACTGGAGCACACCGAGCCGGCGAGCGCTCATGCGCTTCATGCGCTTGGCAGCCTCCTCGACCGGCAGCTCTTGCACCCACCAGTTCTCGGTGCCGCCTACCCCGCCAGACTCCAGCTGTTCGGCTTCTATCCAGCCCTTTCGCATCAGAGCGTCAATGGCGTGGGCGCACTCTTTGGGCTCCAAGAGCTCCCGCATGCGCCGCTGTAAGCCGCGCCGGGTCAGCTTGGGACGCTGGATGACCTCGCGCAGGACTTCGCCGGCGGGCCCCTCTCCCATGCCCGCTGCCAGTGCATCCACGCCCTCGTCCGAGGCGATGTGCACCGTGCGGGTGGTGGCCTTGAGCTTGGCTGGAAGAGCGGTGGAGATGACCTCGCCCAAGCCAGATCGATAATAGTCCGCGATCCAGCGGAAGAAGGACAGCTGGGTCGCATCGAATGCTGGCTGCGGATCCAGTAGCCTCTCGACCGGACGGACTTTGCCTTTTGGGGGGGGCGGCACTGATGGGCCGGCAGCCAGCACGTAGCCCGTGATCTTGCGTGGACCGAAGGGCACCAAGACGGCGTGCCCCATGGACAGCACACCCAGCAGAGCAGGTGGAACCGTGTACGTAAAGGGCTCGTGTACCGGAAGGGCCACGGCCACCTGGCAGTAGGTGGTCATAGCCGAGGGCTTATCCCGCTGGGCTCTGGCAGGAGCTTTAGCTGAACTCAGCCAGGATTTCGCGCATGCCATCGGCCAGCTCCGGCCGCTTGAGCGCGAAGTGGATGCTGGCGCGCATCAGACCCAGGGTATTGCCGGTATCAAAGCGGGCCCCCTCGAACTCCAAGCCCCATGCCTGACCGCGGCCAGCCAAGACCGCCAGAGCGTCCGTAAGCTGGATCTCGCCGCCGCGGCCGCGGGGGGTGGTCTCCAGGATCTGGAGGATCTCGCCGGGCAACACGTAGCGGCCAACGATGGAGTAGGTGCTGGGCGCATCCGCAGGGTCAGGCTTCTCGATCATGCCGGAGACGTGCATCAGGCCGGGGGAGACCATCTGTCCGTCACAGATGCCGTAGCGGTCGGTCTGCTCCCGGGGCACGTCCATGAGAGCCACACAGCAGCCGCCGCGCTCAGCCTGCACGGCCATGAGCTGGCCAATGGCTGGGGTCTTGGAGTCGATGATGTCGTCGCCCAGAAGCACCGCAAAGTCCTCGTTTGGGGGGACGATGCCAGCAGCCTGGTACACGGCATGGCCCAAACCCAAGCGCTCCTGTTGGCGCACCGAGATCACCTTGGCCAGCTTGCCTACCCGCTGCACTTCCTTCAGATAGTCGGCCTTGCCGGCGGCTTCGAGCTGGGCCTCCAGGAAATAGTCCCGGTGAAAATAGTCTTCGATCGCACCCTTTCCAGTACCCGTCACGAAGATTAACTCTGTGAGTCCGGCATCCACCGCCTCGGCGACGATGTACTCCAGACCCGGTCGGTCCACCACGGGCAGCATCTCCTTGGGTACGCTCTTGGTGATGGGAAGAAACCGGGTGCCCAGACCGGCAACTGGAAGTACGGCTTTGGTGATCATGTGACCTCACAAGTTACGAAAAGTGTAGCCTGCGAGGTCAGGCTCTGCCGCTCAAGCCTCTTCCTCGACCAGCTCCAAGGTCAGGGACTCCGTGATGACGTGGCACGCGTCGCTTTCTACAAAGACCGACTCGCTGGCCTGTAGAAAGCCTTCCGCCTGTGCGCGAATCAGCAGTTCTCCGCCTACCTCGTAGCCGCAGGAGTAGCCTCCGAGGTCCATCAGCTCGCAGGCCTGTTCGCCATCGACATCGCCGGCGTCGTAGAAGACCTCGGCGGCGATGTCTCCACCCGCCGAGTCGAGCACCTGTACAGTCACCGAGACCCGTACATCGGCGGTGCAGTCGAACTCTTCTGGAAGCACCTCCTCGCATGCGCACAGTCCAAGCAGCAACACGGTCATCAGGCGGCTCAAGAGCTCATCTCCACCATCTCGACCCGCACATCTTGCGTGATCACGTGGCATTCGTCGCTCTCCACGGTCACGGAGACGACTTGGTCCTCAAAGTCGGGAGCGCTCACCAGGATGTCGAATTCGCCTTCGATATCCCGGCCACAGGAATGCACGCCGTCGTATAGATCACAGTCTTCGGGGCCGCTGCCCACGTCAAACTGGACCACAGCAGTCAACACGTCGGCTCCTGCCCCGTCGACGACTTCTACGCTGACGGAGGGTAGCGAAAGGTCGGTGCAGGCCTGTTGGATGGGGGTGCAAGCAGTCATGAAAATGGCGGCGAGTAGCGTGGCGAGGGTCTTGTTCATGTCGGTCTCTCGTGGGTGCATCTCTCAGGGGTGCAATGCCTATGCCAAGGGGAGAAAGTCCAGGCTGTAAAGTCAAAATCGTTTGTGGGCTGCTTTTTAGAATTCTTCGGATCGAGACATGGCTGTCTTGGTCGTCCATCAACAACCCGTGATCCACGGTCAGACTCTTTTGCGAGTTGGACTCCGGGAATCCTGGTCCAGGGTGGACGGTGGGCCGCCTCACCCCTGGGGGCAGATCGACAACAGGGTGCGTGCCCCTGCCCGGCCACAGCGATAGCCACCGCCTATGCTGCTGCTCCTGCTCTCCATTGCTGCCGCCGAAGAATTCGACACCACAGCGCGTGCCGGAATGGCCGGTGCGGGCACTGCGGTGCCCGGGGATCTAAGCTCGGTTCGGCGGGCACCGGGTGCCATGGTTCTTGGCGTGGGCAAGGCCACCCAAGTTGACGCTGCTTTTGGCCAAGGCATCCGCCTGGCCACTGGCATGGTGGACACCCAGACCAACGCCTTTGGCGCGGGCTTCTCCTACAGCCGCGAGTGGGCTGACCGCATACCGCCGCTGGATCAGCAGCCAGGCTGGTTTCTCAAGGGGGAGAGCAGCAACGCGATTCGCGGGAATGCTTACCGCGTGGGACTTGGCTACGGTTTCTTGCAGACTCCTGCGAGCACACCCACAGGTGTTCAGCAGATTCGTCGCATCGGCATCGGCGCAGGGTTGGTCTATGAGCACAACACCTCGGAGCTCCAGGGCAGCGTGGACTCCGTAGAGGTGGATGCTTCTTTGGCGGTCCGGCCTGGTCCCCCGGGGAGTCTGGCCCAGGACCTCATCATCGCGGCTACGGTGCATGATCTGGTTCCGAACCAGCAGCGGCCTACCAACGGCGAGGCAGGTGTTTGGTGGCGCCCAATCCCGCAGCTTCAGGCCGCCGGAGATCTGGTTTGGGACCCGCGCTTTTCCGGCTCAAATTTTGGTGGTCGGGCAGGCTTGGAACTGCTGATGGCGCAGAGCATCAGCCTGAGTCTGGGTGCATCCCGGTTGGAGCAGGACATGCTGGCCGGCGGAATAGGCGTACAGGCCGAGGGCGTCGCCTTGCGCTACGCCGTCCAGTGGACCCCGGCCTCTGCGAGTTTGGTTCACACCGTGGGTTTGGTCGGGCCTCTGTGAGAGCACCCTCTGGCCCTTGGAACTGAAAGTCGGAAGCTCCGGCCCAGTGAATCTCAGCCGGTCAGGCCACCTTGCCACTTGCCAGTTGGGATTCTTCGATCTCAGCCTTGCCGGCGGCGCGCAGAAGTTTTTTGCAGAGCTGCATGGCGTTCTCGATGGAGTGGTCCATGTTGTTGTACCAGAACAGGCCGGTTCTTCCCGCTAGGTGCAGGTTCTCAAAGGTGTCCAGCCCGCGCCGGGCCTTCTCCAGCTCCGCCGGGTAGTTCTTGTGGTAGATCGGGTAGGAATTGGGGGTGCGCTCCACGTGGACATCGTGGACCTGGCGGCGGTTCTTGAGCAGGCCCACCTTGATCAGGTCGTCCACCACCCAATCGGTCAGGCGCTCGGCGTGTTGCCAGCGCTCATCCCCTTCCATGCAGGTGACCTCGCAGCAAATCCCGACGGCGTTCTTGCTTCCCGGCACGGTGTTCGGCGAGAAGTACTTGGGAATACTAATTCGCGAGAAGATCAGGTCAGAGGCACCGTAGTAGCACCACTGGTACTTGCGATCTAAGTCCGCCTCGGCACAGATGTTGAAGGTCAACATGCCTAGATAGGGCAGGTTGGGGGTGTGTACCTTGAGCTGTTTGGTCGCCACGGTGATGGGGGCCGTCCAGATGACCACAGAGGGATCGATCTGCTCCTCGCCGGCCCAGATGCGCTCCACCCGGCCATCTTTGCCCTCCATTCTGGCGGGGGTGTTGGTGATGATGCGTCCGCCCAGGTTCTCGACGATGGCTGCGACCTTCTCCCAGGCCTGCTGCATGCCCTGCTCTGGATAGAGAAAGTCGATCTCTGCTGCGTTGAACTGGGTCAGCGTGGTCTTGACGAGCTGAGTCAGATTCTGCATTTGCAGCTTGTCGTCAATGATTGCGCGGTTCAATCCCACCTTGGCCCAGTCGGGGTGGGTCTCTCGGGGGTGCAGTCCCAAGAACTTTTGGGTGTAGCCGCCGAAGAAGTGCTTGAAGAGGGTGGGGCCATATTGGCGCATCACGTACTGCTCGAAGGTGTCTACTTCGTAGGTACGGAAGTTGTTGACCCCAAGGTCCACAAAGGCCTTGGCAGCGAGACCCTTGGGCAGCTGGATCAGGTTCTTGGGGTGCAAGGGCCAGCGGTAGTATTTGCCCTGGAAGTACACCTCGGACCGGCGGGGGAACATGGTGCATTCGCCCTTGATCACCCGGTCCAGGTAGGCCTTGATGTTGGGGTTCTCGGTGTGGAAGCGGTGGGGCCCAATGTCAAAAGACCAGTCGCCATCTTCGTAGCGGTGGGAGCGTGCGAGCCCACCAGGAAGGGGCTCGCGCTCGATGACCGTGACATCGCAGCCCGCTTCTAAGAGCAGGTGTGCACTGATGAGGCCGGTGACACCGCCTCCAACAATGACGACGGGGCCATCAAATACCGTGTTCACGAGGTCTCCTAAGGGTCGAGGGCAAGGCTACCAGTAAAGAGAGAGCCCTATCTTATCGATTGAGTATTCTGCACGCTCCGAGTTGCGACTATTGGGTGCGCTGGTTGGCCACTGTCACGCCGACCAAGGCGCCTACCAACAAGCCACCTGCTCCACCGATGATCGCCGTTTGAGCGCGCCGCTTGCCTGCTTCGGCTAAGTAGCCCTGGGCGTAGCCGACGGCGTAGGGAGGCGGATCGTCGCTGGGCACCGCGACTAGCTTGGGCTCCTCCAGGAGGGGCCAGGCCAGGCCGTAGTAGGCGGGCGGGCCAGCAATCATCGCGCCGCCCAGGAGGCAGCCCAGGACGGGTACGGGGCTAATGCAGCCAGCGACTGTTGCGCCGCCGACCAAGCAGGCACTGATCAGAAGAGGGCCGCCGGTGCGCTCGGTAGCGGCCTGGAGTTGTCCGGCGGTGTAGCCGTCTTGATAGAGCATCTCCGCGTTGACCTTTGGGGTCTGAGGAGCGAGGGGCGCCGCCTTGGCTGCGGGGTCCACGGCGGGAGGGGGCATAGGCTGTGTGTGGGTTCCGCTTGGATCCCCTGGGGGAGCCTCTTCGGGTGTTGCCTGTGCGGGCTCGGGCTCGGTCACGGGCTCGGTTACGGGCTCAGTCACGGGCTCGGTCATGGGCTCGGTCATGGGCTCGGTC
>Ga0055584_100002872_pt1 | contig 17083 bp, 16 predicted proteins | sample OSDHelmetaG_FD_58716 | JGI IMG/M metagenome (GOLD analysis project Ga0055584, IMG submission 58716) | Pelagic marine sediment microbial communities from the LTER site Helgoland, North Sea, for post-phytoplankton bloom and carbon turnover... | ecosystem: Environmental > Aquatic > Marine >... | reverse complement strand
GGTTGGTACTTTAACAAAGTTAGAGTAAGGCTTAGAGGAACTGTTGGACTTGATCTTTTTGCTAAATTTGAAGTAAAGCCTTACTTAGAGCTTCACTTTAAAAGAAGTAATCCAGATGGATATACAAAGTATAAGCCGTCTTTATAATTAAGAAGTTTTAAAAAATATTCTTAGATAAGGGGCCTATTAGGGCCCCTTTTTTATTGCCCTAAATAAAGATTATTTAGTTTGTCTAAAGATTAATCACTGATCATTTTTTTTAAATTAGTTCCATGTATAAACAATGAGATAGAGGCTCATTTTTGGCACAGGCTATGCATGTTAAATAACAAAAAAGGGAGTGAAAAATGAAGGTATTTTTAACACTATTATTTTTAATGACTTCAACATCTGTTTTTTCAGAGCAAATGGGTGAGTCACAAGCTGTAAACTGTGATCAGTCTATTCACCTAGGTCGTTTTCAAACAGAAAAGACCAGAGAGATTTCTTCAATTGAAGATGAGTCTGAAGAGCAAGAGGTTGAGTTCGAAGCAAAAACATTGAGTAAATAAAACTTATTCAGTGTTTTTAATTATTTATACAAAAGACCGATAGGAAGCTGAAACTTATCGAAGAGGTCTTTTTATGAAATGGTTGTGCCTAATCATCATGTTTCTCGCAAAACCGCTCTATTCATCTGAGCTCGGAGAGGATGTGAGTAATATCGAGTGTACAAAAAGTATTCATCGGCCTCGACCTACAATTTCTCAAGTTAAAACAAATATAGAGTTCTCAGAAGACTCAGAAGAAGAAGCTTCTGATGAAGCCTCTACTATTCAAAAATAATTATTCCTTACGAGGTTCTTCAAGGATTTTTTTTAGAATTTCTTTTTCTTCAGCAGTGTATTCATCGATGGGTTCAATATTTGACTCTATATAGCCCTGGGCCGCTGCGTGTCCGTTTGATACCGTATCTTCTATCTGTACTGGCTCAACATTAAGCAGGTACTTCTTTCCTAACTTTTTTCCAATTCTAATATTCTCCAGAGCATCCTTTTTAAAAGAGCGGATTAGGCTTCTAGCCGTTGGAATAGCAAAATCGTAAATATGATCAAAGGCCCTTTGCTTTTGTATAGGTATACAAAGAATTGCAAAACTTATTGTAAAATAGATAAAAAACTTAAGCAGATAACTCATCCGAATTCTCCATCTCTTGTTTGACTTTCATTACAGAGTTATAGAGATCTTGTTTACTAAATGGCTTTTGAAGAAAGTCACAGGCCCCATTTGTTATGGCCTCAATAATAATATTTTCAGCTTTGAGTGATGACATTAAAATGATGAAATGCCCTTTTTTCTCCTCACTAATAATTTTGGCCAATTCAAGTCCTGAAGACTCTGGCATTACTATGTCTACAATATAACAATTACCTGATGTCGTTCTTAAAAGCTGAACCGCTTTTTCGGCAGAGTTCGCCTCTCCAACTACTGAGATACCTTGGCTCTCTAATGCGTCAACAATAGACTTTCTTGTAAACTCACTATCATCAACGACAACTACTTGAAGGGCCTTATCTTTTTTGTTATTTTCAGTCATTTTATGCACTATCCTTTGCCAATCTTAGCAGTATTGAGTTACTTCCATTTTAGCGGAAAAATAGAATTACCAAAAGACCTATAAAAGAGGATCAAAATAGTCAGATGAAGCGTATAAGTTTTGAATATATTTATATGAGACTTGCATTCGACTTGGCGGCCAGATCAACTTGCAAGCGCTTGCAAGTTGGGTGTGTGATTGTTTCTTGTGATTATTCTCGAGTTTATGGAATTGGTTATAACGGTAACGCCGCTGGAAGAGCAAATGAATGTGACAGTCCTACTCCTGGAAATTGTGGTTGTCTTCACGCAGAAGATAACGCTCTTTTAAAAACCAATGGCGGGCCAGAAGTTTCTAAGATTGTGTTTGTTACACATCAGCCTTGTGCTTATTGTGCTAAGAGAATGGTTAATAAAGGTGGAGTAAAGAAAGTGTATTTTTCTGAGCCTTATCGACTTACCCATGGTCTAGAGATACTAACAGATGCAGGGATTGAAGTGACTCAAATTAGGCCGCAATCTCTTGATCGCGAGCTTCTCCCTTCAATGCTTTAGTTTTATCTTTTTTCCAACCCTTTTTCATATGTTTCCAGCCGACAAGGGCGATCTCAAGTACTTCAGCGAAAGTTTTAACAGGAATAAAGTTTAGTTTTTCTCTATATTCTTCAGGGACCTCGATGAGATCTTTTTTGTTTTTCCAAGGAATGATGATAGTTTTTATATCCATTCTCATTGCTGCGAGTGCTTTTTCTTTCAATCCACCAATAGGAAGAACTTTACCCGTGAGAGTGATTTCACCAGTCATTGCAACATCTTTATTGACGGGACATCCTGTTAATAAAGAAACAATTGAAGTAGCAAGGGTAATACCTGCACTTGGTCCATCTTTTGGTGTTGCTCCAGCAGGTAGGTGAACATGAACTTCGTAGTTTTCAAAAAGCTCAATATCAATACAGTACTTATCTGAGCAGCTTTTAATATGTCCTAAGGCAGTTTGAGCAGATTCTTTCATAACATCGCCCAGTTGACCGGTTAGTGTTAAACCTTTACCTTTAATTTTGGTTGATTCAATATAGAGAATTTGTCCACCAACTGAAGTCCAGGCCAGCCCTGTAGCAACGCCTATTTCATGCTCTTTATTTTTATCTTCATCAGTATAGAGATGAGGACCTAAAAAATCTTCAACAATCTTGGCATCAACATTTAGTTTTTGCATATCACCTTGAGCTACTTTCATCGCAACTTTTCTACAAACTGAACCTATCTTACGCTCTAGGTTTCTTAATCCAGCTTCAGCGGTGAAATTTTTAATCAAAGACCTCAGGCCTTCTTCATTAATTTCTATGTTATCTTTAGTTACGCCATTTTCTTCAAGTTGTTTTGGAATAATAAAGCGTCGGCTAATCGCCATTTTTTCTTCCAGTGTATAACCTGTAAGACTAATCACTTCCATTCTGTCACGAAGAGGAGAAGGGATATCTTCAAGGACGTTAGCTGTTCCAATAAACATTACATTACTTAAATCAAAAGGAAGGTTTAAGTAGTGATCTCGAAAAGTATTATTTTGCTCAGGATCAAGAACTTCAAGAAGAGCACTGGAAGGGTCGCCCTTAAAGTCTCCACCAAGTTTATCAACTTCATCTAATAGAATTACGGGGTTATTTGTTTGAGCTTGTTTTAGGGCCTGAATAAAACGACCAGGTAAAGAACCAACATAAGTTCTTCTATGACCTCTAATTTCAGCTTCATCTTTTACTCCACCAAGAGATATCCTCACAAACTCTCTACCTGTTGCTTTTGCTATAGATTTTCCAAGAGATGTTTTCCCAACTCCTGGAGGTCCTGAAAAGCAGAGTATAGGTCCTTTAGTTTTAGATCCTTTGAGTTGTCTAACAGCTAAAAACTCTAAAATACGTTCTTTAATTTTAGTAAGATCAAAGTGATCTTCATCGAGAACTTCTTTTGCATATTTCAAATCAATAACTTCTTGAGAAGACTTGGACCAAGGTAAATCGAGTAGCCATTCGAGATAATTTCGTACAATAGTTGACTCTGAAGAATCTGGATGCATTTTTTCAAGTCTTTGAACTTGCTTTTTGGCCTCTGTATCTACTTCAGGTGGCATTGCCGCATTTTTAATTTTTTCTCTTAGTTCTCCAAATTCATCATCGATATAATCCGGGATATCGTCATTAAGCTCATTTTTGATGGCCTTAATTTGTTCTCTAAGAAAGTATTCTTTTTGAGACTTTGTAACATCATCTATCGAATTATTTCTAATTTTAGATTGCATCGATAGTATTTCAAGCTCTCTTGAGATGATATCGTTAATTTTATGAAGCCGTTCAATTGGGTCAAGAACCTCTAAAATCATTTGCCCTTCGGCCACGTGAAGACTAAGGTTACTCGCAACAAGATCGGCCAAACGTCCTGGATCCGTTATATCTTCTAGAACCATAAGAATATCTGGAGATAAACTTTTTCCAAGAGTTATCACCCTCTCAAGTTGCTCTCTAATATTTCTCATCAATGCATTTATAGTGATATCATCTTCCGGTGCTGATAGGTCTTCTACCTTATTTAGTTTTACACCAAAAAATGGCTCAGTCTGCTCGTAGTTTATAATTCTTGCTTTTGATAACCCTTGAACAAGTATTTTGATTCTTCCATCAGGTAGCTTTCTCATTCTCATGATCATGGCCACTGTACCCAATTCGTATATTTCTCCAGGAGTAGGAGATTCCGCCGTTATATCTTTTTGAGAGGCCAAAAATATAAGTCTTTCATGTTGTGCTAAGGCAGCTTCTACAGCTTCGATTGATTTCTCTCTTCCAACAAAAAGGGGAAGTATCATGAAAGGGTAAACAACGAGGTCTCTCACAGGTAGTAGGGGTAGATTATCCTTGAAATCTGAATCATTATTCCCTTCAAAATCAGCTGACATTTAACTTCTCCTAAGCTTGTTTTGTGCTAATTCTGCACAATTAGAAGATCGGGAAATTTTGCCTAGGGCCTTAAGGATTTTGTAAAAATTTGCCGGTTTTCTTTAAAGATTTCAAGACAATACCTTATATTTAGTAAACATCTTTTGATTAAAGTGAGCGAACTTATTAATTTTAAAAGGGTTTAAAAGTTGATATGAGTAATTTACTATGAGATTAGTACCTGATTTAATGGGTATGTTATTCGGTGGGAATTTGTAAAATGGATGTAGTTATTTTGGCAGCAGGTAAAGGAACAAGGATGAAAAGTCCTCATCCTAAGGCCCTTGTTCCTCTTTTAGGTGTGTCTATGCTTGATATTGTACTTAAAAGAGTTTCTGAGTTACTTGGAAGTACAGAAAAGGGACGTATTTCAGTTGTTGTCGGTCACCGTAAAGAAGAGATTATAGACTCATTAGATAATTATAACTCTCTGACTGGCCAGAAGGTTGAAAGTTGTGTGCAAGAAAATGCCTTGGGAACAGCGGATGCTTTAAAGTCTTATTTTAGTTCTACTGAGGGACTTGAGAAATCATCGCACACCATGGTGCTATGTTGTGATACCCCATTGTTAGATACTAATGACCTAAAATCCATGTATGAACTTAGTACTCAAGAGGATCTCGATGCTGTTGTAGCAACTTTTAACACCGAGGAGCCTAAAGGCTATGGAAGAATATTGAATTTTTCCCGAGGGTTAAAAATTGTTGAAGAAAAAGAAGCTACAAATGAGCAAAAAGAAATAAAGGAAGTAAATTCAGGCCTTTATATCTTTAAAACAGAAGTCATTAATAATTTTCTTCAAGAAATAAATAATAAAAATAGCTCTGGTGAGTTTTATCTGACGGACGTTTTTCAAGAAGGACGTAAAGTAAAATCACTAAACTTTGGTGAAACAAATAACTTCTTAGGGGTAAATGACCTCTTTCAATTAGAGGCCGTAGAGAAAGAACATGTTTTAAGAAACATAAGAAGGTGTCAACTTTTAGGGGTACGTTTCCTTGATAGTTCTCATACTTATATTAGTGAAAATACGATTATTGGAGAGTCCAGTGTTATCTATCCTAATGTTATAATGGAAGGAAATAATTATATAGGTCAGGGGGTTACTATAGGGCCAAACTCTCACCTTAAAAATTGTAAAGTTGGTCAAGATTCACAGGTTCTAACAGGTAGTATTCTTGAAGATTGTGAGGTTTTAAACTCATGTTCAATAGGTCCATTTGCTCGTTTAAGGCCCAAATCTGTTATAGGAGAGGGTTCAAAAATTGGGAATTTTGTAGAAATTAAGAAATCCACCCTTCACCAAGGCGTTAAAGTAAGCCATTTAAGCTATATTGGCGATGCAGAAATAGGAGATGAAACTAATATAGGCTGTGGCTTTATTACCTGTAACTATGATGGTGCCCAAAAGCACAAAACCACCATTGGTAAAGGCTGCTTTATTGGAAGTGATAGCCAGACTGTGGCCCCAGTCAATATAGGGGATGAGTGTTTTGTCGCCAGTGGATCAACAGTAAATCAAGATATGCCAGACGGCTCGTTCGCAATATCTAGGGGTAAGCAAGTGACTAAACTTGGTGCTGCTTCGCGTTTTATAAAAAAGAAATGACAAATTGCATCCACTTGATAATCGGTTAATGAGAGTGATAATCTGCCCTTTGTTTCCCATGACTTAAATTTAGGAGAAAAGGGCAACTTATGTGTGGAATCGTTGGTCATTCTGGCCCAGGAAATTCTGTAGAAAAGGTAGTTGAAGGACTTAAGCGCCTAGAATATCGAGGCTATGACTCCGCTGGTGTTTGTTTCAAAAACACTCACGATGAATTGGTTTTGATTAAAAGAGCAGGAAAGTTAGAAAACCTTGAAAAGGCACTCGTTGATGTTCCTCTTAATTCCAAAATTTGTGTCGGCCATACCAGGTGGGCCACTCATGGTGTTGTCAATGAGGCCAACTCACATCCTCATTTGAATGAAAAAGTTGCAATTGTTCATAACGGAATTATAGAAAACTCAACCGAGTTGAAAAAAGAGTTATTGGATCAAGGTGAGACTTTTCAATCAGAAACAGATTCTGAAGTCTTTCTTGTATTAATATCGAGGGCCTTAAGAGAAGGTAAAGAACTATATGAGGCCATCAGAGAATCTTTCTTAAGAATAGAAGGTAATTCTGCTTTTGTTATTCATCATCGTGATAAAGGTGAAATTATAACAATTAAAAAAGGTGCTCCAATTGTTTGTGGAATAAATGAACAAACTAAAGAAGTCATGGTTTCTTCAGATCCATATGCACTAGCTGGTTTTGTAACAAAGATCTTTTTTCCTGAAGACTCTGTTCTTTGCCGCCTTAACCCAGATCGTAACGAACTAATTAGCTTTAATGAACTAGATGGTTCTTTAAGCTCTCGATATATAACTAAAGATTTAGATCAATCTTTTGAGGCGGCCACTAAAGGTCAGTTTCCTCATTATATGTTAAAAGAAATCTATGAGCAGCCCGTTCTCGTCAGAGGCTTATTGCAATACTATAGAGAAGGAGAGGGGGCCAAAACATTAGAAAGACTGAGATCATTCAAACCTAAAAAAATACATATTGTAGGTTGTGGTACTGCTTATTATGCAGGCATGGTCATACAAGGATTTATTGAAAGAATCTTAAGGGTTCCAACAAGTGTTTCCTATGCTTCAGAGTTTCGCTATAGCTCTCCAATTTTAGACAAGCAAGACCTAGGTATTTTTATCAGTCAATCAGGTGAGACGGCCGATACACTAGCAGCACAAAAGCTTTGTAAGGATGCTGGAATAAAAACTCTTTCTATTGTTAATGTTGAGGGGTCTACTTTATTTAGACAATGTGATGAGAATTTACTTATTAATGCTGGGATTGAGATTGGGGTTGCTTCAACAAAGGCCTTCACTCAGCAATGCCTAACTGGTCGGCTTTTAGTAAGTGCTTGGAAAAAAGATAATGAAAGTGATGATTTAGAAAGGAAGTTTTCAATCTTTTCTCATAGGCTGGAGGGGCTACTTGATAGAGTTCCAATAATTGAGGCCATTGCTCATGAAATCCATTCCTTCAAAGGGTTTTTATATACAGGGAGAGGAAAGTACTTTCCTGTTGCTTTAGAAGGAGCATTAAAGCTTAAAGAAATCGCTTATGTTCATGCTGAGGGATATGCTTCAGGAGAACTAAAGCATGGACCTATTGCTCTTATTGATGAGGAAATTGTTAATATAGCTATTGTTGGTCCAGAGCTTTATGAAAAAACGATATCGAATATTGAAGAAATTAGGGCCAGAAAGGGAAAAATTGTTTCTATTGGGCCCAAAGATGATGAAGGCTTAAAACAAATTTCTCACTTCTATATTCCTCTTAATTTTGTAGGACTTGGAGAACTCTCTCCTTTATATGTTAATGTGGTTAACCAATTACTGGCCTATTATGTTGCAAAAAGTAAAGGGACAGATATTGATAAGCCGAGAAACCTCGCGAAATCTGTTACGGTAGAATGACCTATTTAAACAATCTCAATAAAGGCCAAAAGCAGGCCGTTTTAACAACTGATGGACCTGTCATGATTCTTGCGGGAGCAGGTTCTGGTAAAACACGTACACTTGTTTCGAGAATCTCTTATTTGCTTGATAAGGTGCAAGTGAGCTCACATCAATTATTAGCACTGACTTTTTCAAATAAAGCGGCCAAGGAAATGAGAGAAAGAATCTCTCGTGAGCTTGATCTTGATCTTGGCAGTTTGCAAGTTACAACTTTCCATTCATTTTGTGCAAAACTACTGAGAAGCGAAGCTAATTACCTGGGGCTATCCAGAAATTTTACTATTTACGATACCTCTGAAACGAAAGCAGTTATTAAATCACTATTGGCCAAAAGAGGAATTAGCTCCAAAGAACTTCCTCCTTCAGAAGTCTTATATTATATAGATGACTTAAAAAATAACGGTTATTACAAAGACTCCAATATGGAGCTTGATTATGAGGTTGATACTGAAGATGAATATTATGAATATTATCTTGAGTATGAGCAGGAGTTAAGAAGGGCCAATGCCGTTGACTTTGGTGGCCTTATTACAGGTGTTCTTGAGCTTTTCGAGAAATTTCCAAAAGTAATGAATCATTACCAAGAAAGATATAAATATATACTTGTTGATGAATATCAGGATACCAATAGGTGCCAATTTCATTTGTTAAAAAACCTAAGTGAAAAAACCAAAAATATTTGTGTCGTTGGAGACGAGGATCAGTCTATCTATTCTTGGAGAGGGGCCGATATTAGAAATATTCTAGATTTTGAAGAAACATACCCTCATGCCAAAATCCTTAAACTCGAGCAAAACTATCGTTCTTCAAAAACTATCATTGAAGCTGCCAGCTGTGTTATTGAAAGAAATAGCCACAGAAAAGGCAAAAAGATGTGGACTGATAACTCCGAAGGAAACTCAATTTCTATTGTTGAGTGTCCTAATGAGCAGGGAGAAGCGGAGTTTGTAACGACAAAAATAATTGAACATGCTGAAAAAGGAATACATCTTTCAGATGTGGCGATCTTTTATCGAACAAACTCTCAATCAAGAGTCATTGAAGATAGTTTACGAAAAAACAATATACCTTATCGCGTTGTTGGTGGAATGCGCTTTTATGAGAGAAAGGAAATTAAAGACCTTTTATGCTACTTACGTATATTGGTAAATGAAAAAGATTCCCTAGCTTTGGCCAGAATTATTAATGTTCCAACAAGAGGTATAGGAGCAACAAGCCTTAGAAAAATAGAAGAAAAAGCAGTAGAAGAAAACGTTTCTCTATGGGAAATGGTTGAGTTAATTGTGGAAAAGCCTGAAAATTATTCTTATCTCAGGCTTAGTTCAAAGATTCGTAGTTCGTTATCAGAGTTCGCTAATTTAATATGGGAATGTAAGACTCTTGATAGTAACAAAGAGAAACCTTCTGTAATATTTGAAAAATTACTCTATGAAAGTGGGTATATAGAAAGCCTAAAGGTAACTAAAAATTATGAAGATCAGGCCCGTATTGAGAACTTAGAGGAACTGGGCTCGGCCATAAAACAATTTGAAGAAAGTGCCTCAAACCCTAATATACTTAACTTTTTAGAAACAGTAACACTTGATACTAATGTAGAAAGCGATGAGGACCAGACACAAGCTATGAAAGGTGAAGTGTCATTAATGACAATTCATGGCGCAAAAGGTTTAGAGTTTCCTCTCGTTTTTATCACAGGTGCTGAAGAAAATATCTTTCCTTCTTTTAGAAGTTTAGAAGAGGGGGAAATGGCCAGTGAAGAAGAAAGAAGGCTTTTTTATGTGGCCATGACAAGAGCGATGAAGGAGCTTTTTATTGTTTTTGCTCAAGGAAGAATGCTTTATGGTCAGTTGAAATTTAATGGCCCAAGTCGCTTTATTTATGAAATTCCTGATAAGTTTTACGAATGGATTAAAATTGGGAAATTTGGCCAATCCTATTCAGACGACTTTGAGGAATCACAAGATTATTACGACCCAGATGAAGTGGTTTATCAGGTTGGCGAAGAAAGACAAGTTGAAAGGCCGAAATCAAAGTTTCCTAAAGGAAAAAGAGTTTTACACGCATTATATGGTGAAGGAAAAATAATTTCTAATGATGGTCTAGGTAATGAAGAAAAGGTTGTCATTAAATTTCAAGATGGAGTGAAGAAAAAATTCATGGTTAAGTTTGCCCCACTCACACTTTTATAAATGGATTTACATAATAAACTTAATCAACTTTTAAAGTCCCACAGTATTTCTTATCAAAGTATTGAGCATCCACCAGGTGAGACCTGTGAATTGGCCGCACAGATGCGTGGCTCCGAATTAAAAATTGGAGGAAAATCTCTATTACTTAAATCCAAAAGAGGATTTCATATATTTACCCTTTCCGCTGCACTAGAGGCCGATTCTACTCGCATGAGAAAAATTCTACGTTCTCAAAAGTTGCGTTTTGCAAAGGATGATGAGTTTTATTCAATTACAGGGGCCCCAAAAGGAGCATTACCTCCTTTTGGAAGAGAGCTTCAAAAGCTAGACCTGTATTTAGATTTAAGTATATTAGAAAATGATGAAATTGCTTTTAATGCCGGCCTTTTAACTCAATCCTATATTCTTTCGACCAATGACTATCTTAAGATTAGTAGGCCTTTTCTTTGTTCTTTCTCTAAACCAAAATAGTCAGTTAATAAGATCCTTTATATTACATTTTTAATCTTGCTATAATTGGTTAACAACTCTTAATCAGGGAATTCCATGAAGGGATCAAAGTTAAAAATAATCTTGATAATTTTCGTTTTCGTTATAACTGGTTTTGCTACCGCATATTACTATGCCGTAACAAAAATCTCTCCTGAGGATATTAGAAAACGAGCACTCATAGAACTACAAAAGACTTTTCCTCATGCAGAAGTATCTTTAGGAAAAATAGATTTCGATTTGGGGACTTCAATAAACCTTGTTGTTGAAAAACTTTCATTAAAGCATTCGACAGGAAATCTTCTAGATTTAAAATCTTTTATTGTAAAAATTCCTATTTTTTCTTTGTTAACAGGATATGGAAGTATCGATTTTAAAATTGAGAGGCCAAAACTGAGTTATAAAGAATTTAAAAAGAAAAATAACTGGCAAATGGCGATGGGAGAGAGTAAGGCCAAATCTAAAAAAGATAATTCAGAATTAAGCTTAGCTGTTCCAGCTTTTTTGGCAGGAGTAAAAATTAATTTTGATATTAGTCAAACGAAATTAGATTATGTCTTGCGAGAAGGTAAAAAAGGAGAGTTGGAGATATCAAAGTTTCTTATTAAAAATTTAAATTTAAAGGAACCAACAGCTTTTGAAGTAAAGTCGAAATTTTCGCAGGATAAAACAAAATTAGATTTTCTCGTAATAGGTGAGTTACACCTGAATAAGTTAGTGGAAAAAAATGAACTATTTACTAATATCTTAATAAATTTAAATAATGTTCAATTAGAAAATTTGAGTTCTCCTATAGATCAAATTAAGGCAGGGATTAAGCTTACACAAAAACAAAAAGGTGATTTATTGGGAGAATGGAACTTAGGGTTTGGTGATGGCACGAAGGTCTCTTCTACTTTTGAATACAAGAACAATAATTTAGAATTAAAAGAAATAAAGACAAATATTTTGTTAGAAGATTTAGTTGGTTACTTAAATATAGAAGGGTTAGAAAAATTTGATATTAAGGGTTCTAGTTTTAGCTTAAATGGTCAGTTGAAAGTTTTAAAAAATAAAAGGGTTATACCCAATTTAACTTTTAGAATGGCCCCCGAAATACGTTTTGATATTAATAATATAAAAGGACAGTACGGGTTTGAGGGATCATTTAAGAAGAAAAAATTAATGTTTAATGGCAAGGGAAAAGTTCTTGAAGGACAGGTTAAAACTTCCTTAAATGGTGATTTTGATATAATGCAGCTTAAAAATGGAATCGAAGGGATACCTCCGATGGCATTAAATGTTTGGTTGAATGGTATTAATTTCAGCAGGCAAATGATCAGAGATTTATTATACAAAAAGGAAGTAAGTTCTAACGACACAAAAACTGATAACAAGAAAACTGAAAATATCAAAGTAAGTCAAGCACCAATACTTTTACCTAAAATGCGATTAGATATGTTCATCGATAAAATTAAGGTAGATGGGTATGACTTTTCAGGAAAACTAAGGGCCATTACATCCTTAAAAAAAGTCGTAATGAGAGATTTTGATTTCAACTTTTCTAAAGGTAGAGGTGTAATTGGTTTAGTATCAGAGTTGAGTGATAAAGGAATTTCCAACCAAATTAACTTTAAGCTAACCGATTTAGATCTAAAAGGGTTGAATGTTTTTTTACCCGAATTTTTATCCGGTATAGAAGGGCAGTTCAATGGTATAGTTAAGGGAAATGTTTCGAATAAAAATAATAGGCTAGAACATGACCTCTTTGTTAATTTGAAGGCCTATAATGGAAACATTAAAGGCTTGAATATAAAAGAGAAGCTCAAGTCTGTAGTGGATAATATGCCAATTCTAAAAGGAAAAAATATTAAATTGCCAGAAAAAATTAATGGTGAGTTTAAGACATTCAAATTAGATGGCCGATTTAGAACTGATAAGTATGCACTTAATTCATTTTCTTTTGATGGATCAGATAGAACGGTAAGCTTTACTGGTAAAGGACAAGTTTTTCCTAACTCTGTAAGTCAGATAGGGAAAGTAGATGTAGACTTAAAAGACAAATCAGGAAAAATATCAACAACACTAATAAAGCATGCAGGGGTTGATATTCTTCCTCTTCGATTTAAAGGGACACAGTTTAATTTAAACCCTGATTATGAATATACTGTTTCAGTCTTGGCAAAGAAAGCATTACAGAAAAAAACTAAGCTAGTTAAGTCAAAAAGTGAAGAGAAGTTAAAAAAGGTAATTCAAGATAAAGCAGGTGAGCTTATAAAGAATAAAGATGTTAAAAAATTATTAAAAGGCTTTTTTGATTAATGAAAAAATCAAGTATTGATATTGGTTCTAACAGTATTTTACTTCTTTATGGAGAATTAAAATCTGATTTTAATGAGCTTGGAAATGAGGCAGAAGTTGTAGGACTAGGTAGAGGAGTAGATGAAACAGGTAACTTCTTAGAAGAAAAAATGAAACTTGCTTTTGATGTGCTAACTAAATATAAGAAAACTTTAGAAGACCATGGCTTTGATCCTAGACAAACAATCGTTACGGCAACTGAAGCATCAAGAAATGCACAGAATAGTAAAGAGTTTTTTACAAGAGTGTATAATGAGCTTGGGTTTTCGGTCCAAATAATCTCACCTTTAGGAGAGTCTTACTACACAAGTCTTGGTATTGTTAGACTAAAGAAAAATCTAAAATCTAATGATTGTTTATTAATAGATTTAGGTGGGGCGTCGACAGAAATTATTCATATACAAAAAGATCCATTTGAGATTTTAAAAATGCAAAGTCTTAAATGTGGTAGTGTTCGGGCAACTGAATGGGTTGAGAGTAATAATTATAATAAAAAAATCAATAGTGTTTTTAAGAAACTTGATTTTGCCGGGCCATTTTCGGAAGCTATTTGCATAGCAGGAACATTTACAACACTAGCATCAATGTACTTAAAGCAAAAAGTCTTTCACCCTAGCGATATAGAATCACTCATTATTGATAGAGAAGATTTTTCGTGTTTTGTTAACTCTATTAAAGATATCGATCAATACCCAACGGCTTTATCTAGAAAGGAAACAGTGGCCCATGGAGGAGCCTGGGCACTAGACTTATTGAAAAAATTAGATGTTAAGAAAGTTTCATTTTCTACCTTTGGACTAAGGTATGGTGTTTTATTTGATACTAAAATTAAAGAAGAGTTTTTAATATGATAGATAATTACGATGTTGAGACATTAGATAAAAATACTGTGATTTTTGTAAAGGGAGAGCCTTCTACGGAACTTATTTTAATAAAAAAAGGCTGGGTAAGGGTTTTTGAAGAAACAAAAAGTAGCTTACATTTTATTGGTAAAAGAGAACAAGGAAGTTATTTAGGTGAGCATAGTATGTTAAAAGATAACGCAACTAGAAGACTTACTTCAATAACTTCAGAAGAATGTGAAATAATTAGAGTTCCTTATAAAGATTTAAATACTATTATTAAAGATGGACCTGAATGGCTTCCAGAAATTATAAAAGTGATCTTAATGCGTTCTCAGGATATACATACACTCGTCTTACAGCATAGGCTTGATGACAATATTGAAATATTAAGTGATGACTTAATACATGAGTTAAGAGATATTGTTTTGAATTATAGGGAACTTAAGGGGCTAAGCTTAGATTCTTAAGAGGTTCTTTTTGTTTAATGCCATAATTGTATCAATTACTTTTTTTCTGGCCCTTTCAATATGAATCTTTTCATCCTTTATATCTAGGATGAGTGTTTCATAGGCCCTTTCCGCATAACTTCTTTCTGCTAGTGATAAGGCCCTCTTTTGTAAGCCTATAGATGATTCTTTAAGTGCAAGCCCAAGGATTTGAGCATCAATATGTTGAAAAATACTTCTAATATTGTCATCACTTAACCTGTTGAGATCTTCAAAAGAATAACTTTCTTGAAGAAGCTCATTTGCAAGAGATGGGTTTTTAACTCTTATTTTAGTGATAAGCATCTCTTTTTCCGAATCATTAAGGAGTTGAAACATCTTAATTACTTGAGCCTTTCCATTGATGAAGATACCTTGAGATGTTGTTTTGTTTTCCATGTCTTAACTCCTATTTATTCTGCCTGCCACTTTATTTTTTCTCTAACAAAGTTTTTTCTTGCGTTATCAATTACTTCTTTTTGTTCAGTTGTTATTTTGTCTATCTCCGACTTTTGAGACTTCTTTAATTCTATGACTTTACTATCGTGATTAAGCTTAAGGTTGTTTAGTTCTTCTTGGAGTCTTCTAGACTCTTCTTTAAGCTGTATTTTATGCTTGTTTCTTAATTCTGTTAACTTTCTTTCTTGTTCAACGGTTTCATTCTCAATTGAGACTTCACTATCCTTTTTTATCCTCTTTAACTCTTGCTCTCTTCTTTTAGAGACTTTATCAAAATCCATTCTATTTTTTTGCTGTAACTTTTGTAAGTCACGAGTATGTCTTTTGACTTCTGCTTCTTTAAATCTTTGAGCTTTTACAAGTGAAATGTCCGACATATTACCTCATAATTTTCATGCCATATGGGACATGCTCTTATATGATATGAAGAATCAACTTTTGATTGAAGGAGGAAAATATGGCTTCAGGAAAAGTTTTCCTATTAGGTGGAAAAAGAACGCCTTTTGGCATATTTGGCGGTGCTCTTAAGGATATTACCCCCGTAGATTTAGCGGTTTTGTCTACAAATGCAGCTCTTGAATCATTGAAACTTGATCCTAACGATATTGACCATACGATTATGGCCAACGTAATTCCCTCTACTTCAGATACACTTTATGGGGCCCGTCACTTAGGGCTTAAAGTAGGAGTACCGGTAGAAAGAGGAGCTTATAATCTCAATAGGTTATGCGGGTCTGGTATAGAGGCCATTTTATCGGCCAAAAGGCTAATTCAATCTGAAGATTTAGATTTAGTTCTAGTTAGTGGTACTGAAAATATGTCGATGGTTCCTCACCTTACTTATGGGGCTAGATTTGGAACAAAATATGGCCCATTAAAGACTAGTGATCTTTTATTAGAGTCACTTACAGATGGGTTTTGTAATACTCCTATGGGAATTACGGCAGAGAACCTGGCCGAACAATATGATATTTCTCGGAAAGATTGTGAAGCCTACTCTTTCAATTCTCATCAAAAAGCAAACATTGCATATCAAAAAGGTTATTTCGATGAGGAAGTAATTAGTGTTGAACTTAAAAAGAGAACAGTAAATAGAGATGAGCATTTAAGAGGAGATATCTCTATAACAGAAATGGAAAAATTAAGACCTTCATTTAAAAAAGATGGTGTTGTAACACCTGCAACTGCCTCTGGAATTGTAGATGGGGCCGTTTCTATTTTAGTTGCCTCAGAAAAATATGTTAAAAATACTAATTGTACGCCCCTATGTGAGGTTGTTGATAGTACTGTAGTAGGAGTTGAGCCTACTTTAATGGGTATTGGGCCTTCACCTGCTATTAAACTATTGTTAGAGAGGAATAGCTTAAAAATTGATAATATTGATTTTTTTGAAATAAACGAAGCTTTCGCTTCACAATTGCTGGCGTGCAAAAAAGACCTTTCTATCCCGGAAGAAAAATTAAATATTTATGGAGGGGCTATTGCTCTGGGTCATCCTCTAGGGGCGACGGGGGCGAGAATTTCTCTAACATTGGCCCGTCAACTTCGTAAAAATAATGGTAGGATGGGTATAGCTTCTGCATGTATTGGTGGAGGGCAAGGTATTGCCTTACTTATAAAGAGCTGTTGAGAATGACAGAATTAAAATTTACCAAATTCGATTTTTTAGAATTTCAGAAATGGATTGAGTTAGATATTAATGCCATCACTTGGCAAGGTCGTTACTCAAATGATTTTAATGAATTTTGGGATATTTTTTTTGAAGAGGGAAGTTCCTTTAGATCTTTAATGCTTAGGTTTAAGTTTGCAGAAAAAAATATAAAGATCGGTCCTTTGGCTTCTTGGTTTAATTGGCTTAAGGAAAAGTTTATATGTTTTATTTTTGTTTATAAAAATATTTCTCTTAAGGAATTAAGTGATCAAGCAGATATATGCCTTCCTCAGTTAGCGAAGTTAATAAGAGACTTTATTTTAGATTTTTATCCTCAGTATGAAGAGCAGTTAAATGACCATCTTCAGATTGGGAGTATGGTGCATAAGGACTCTTCTCTTACTTTTTCTGATTTAAATAATGAACTTGATTTTCCTGTTCGACTACGGGGGATACACTCTGAAGAAATTTTGAACTCATTAGAGGTTACTCTTTATTCAGATTTTCAGTCTTT
>Ga0055584_100002871_pt1 | contig 17083 bp, 11 predicted proteins | sample OSDHelmetaG_FD_58716 | JGI IMG/M metagenome (GOLD analysis project Ga0055584, IMG submission 58716) | Pelagic marine sediment microbial communities from the LTER site Helgoland, North Sea, for post-phytoplankton bloom and carbon turnover... | ecosystem: Environmental > Aquatic > Marine >... | reverse complement strand
TCTACTGGTCTCTTCGGGTGTCGTTCGAGATATCTATCAGGAGTCAATCAATCCGAAGGCGTCGGAAAAGCAGATTAAGCGGCTCACCTACATTGTTACCGTCTCGGTGGGGTTGTTAGGTGTCTTTGCGGTTCTCCATCCTCCAGAGTTTCTGCAGGACCTCATCGTTTTTGCCTCGGCTGGCCTTGGAGCCTGTTTCCTGATGCCAATGATCTTTGCGCTCTATTGGCCAAGAACAACGCCCGCGGCTATGGCGGCTGGAATGGGAAGTGGAGGGCTTGTGATTCTCATTCTCTACCTGATCGGGTATCTTCAGACGAAAGAATTCCAGGAATACCGCTTGTTCGATCTTCATCCCTTTATCTGGTCAGTGATTGTTTCCACTCTCTGCCTATATTTTGTGAGTCGTTCGACTCCGGCTATTTCGATAACTCTACGAGAGCGTTTTTTCGGAAAAGAACAAAAATGATCCAGCCAACGAGCAGTGATCGTGCACTCCACAGGCAAACCCGGATCCAGTTGCAGGCGACAAGCGCGTTGATGGTTTCCAGATCTTTCCCAAGGGAAAGCGCCCCATGCTGAGGGACCTGAATCAGGCCTGTTACGCCCCAGGTTGCGATTGCGAGAAGGGCTCCAATCAGCCCGGGTATGCGAAGCGATGTCCGCCAGAGGACACTTGCGAAAGCGCAGGTGGTAAAAAGTTCGATTACCATGAGTGGAGCAACGACCCATGCGATCTGATGGCTGTAGTTCAAATGGTAGGATATAAACTCCGATGCGGGGATCTCGGCAAACTGCGGATAGGTCACCATCTGCACAAACCAGATGATGCCACCCATGGCCGAGGTAACAAAGAACTGGACCAAAAGTAGTGCGAAGACCGTATTCTCGAAGCGGACTTTCCTTGCTGACGTGTCGGGATGATCCATGGAGAATAGAAGAAATGAAAAAGGGTGAAGTACTTTCGAAAATTCAGGATGTGGAAGATGCGATCATCAATCGGTTCTGCTCGGTAAAACGACGGCTCGAGCGCGAGATGGAGTGGGTCGATGATACGACACCTTTTTCAGACTTGGAAATACCGATTAGGGACGAGATAAGATTTTACGAGGCGCGTGGGTATTACCTCTTTCAGGAGCCATGGCTGGAACACGAACCCGTCCGCCATCGCTACCGTGTCGTGTTGACTTTTCGACCTACGGAAGCAAATCGATAGACTTCAAAGATCGAGACGAGAAGCTTCCCTTTGCAGGTTTACGGCGCCGATTACTTCGTTCTTCTGTGTCGATGAAATCCAGCCGCTCTCGGTCAGGATCTGTGCTGCTTCGGTGCTGTTGTTTAAAAAAGAAAAAGTGGGTCCCGGCCTCTTCGAGCTCTTCTACCGTTGTTTTTAGCTCAGACAATCGGTCGGGTCCACAGACATTTCGAATCAGGATGAGATCGACACAGTGAGGATGGCGGACGGGCTCATATGCGAGGTTTTCTCTGGAGACGAGGAGCCGGTCGACGGATTCGTGATTTTTTCCGAAGAGAGTGAATCGCAACCCACAGTTCCTCTCGGTGATGGATACGATGACTATATTCGAAACTTGCCAGAAGAGATCGGCGTCGAATTGTGTTCCGCGCTACGGGTAATTGATCGCGATCTTTCCCGGGCTCACACTGAGATCAAACGCGGCTATGATATCCGGTTCGACCTACTTTCGAGATGTCTCCAATTTATCGAAGCAAACGGTCGCAATTCCGGGACCCCATTCTACTTTGATCCCACTACGCTTGCATTCCTCGGCGAATTGGCAAAATGCGAAGAGATGAGGCTGCAAATGGCAAGACTCATTGACCAGGGTGATGCCTTTTCTGCCGTCATCGGTCTGATTTACGAGGAGGGATATTTTCCATTGCTCTATGCTTTTGACCCGGAGCTTAACGAGGTGAAGCCGTATGAGATTCTCTTCCCTTCTCGCATCAATGACTGCATCTGCCGTCACAATACGGAAACGGTGTTTTATCCCTGTCGGGAGGAAAATCTCGCAAGCCGTCTCTCTTGTGGACTGGCTCAAGAGATTCGTTTGCTGACCTTGATGAATTCCAAAGGGGATGGATCGGCATGGGTCCTCTGTCGTGCTGGGAGGGGCAGAGTAAGACGGTGCCACCGCACCAATCCTCGCCCGCTAACGCAAAATTTTCCCGTCATTGCGCAAGGGATTCGATCCTTTCCCTCGCACCCAATTCGAGTCATCGTGTCTTGCAATCGATGACAATTCGGCACCTCATTTTCTATTCGTCCGCCTTTCTTTTTTTGATCCCGGCCTTGGCCGAGGAACCGATCAATTTTAATCGCGACATTCGTCCGCTGTTATCGGATCGCTGCTTCCACTGCCACGGGCCTGACGCGAAAAAGCGCGAGGCTGATCTTCGTCTCGACACGCGGGAGGGAGCTCTCGCTCCGCTTGATGATGATGGTGAGATGTTTACAGTCGTTCCTGGCGACCCCGACAAAAGCGAGCTGTTCTATCGTATCATTACCGACGACGAGATCGACGTGATGCCGCCGCCCGAGTCGAAGCTGCCTGCTTTCTCGAAAAAGGAAATCGCGCTCATCAAACGCTGGATCGAGGAAGGTGCGAACTACAGCGATCTGTGGACATTCGTCCCGGTGAAGAGACCTGAAGTCCCGCAGGTAGAAATTGCAAAAGACTGGGCGACGAACGAGATTGATCATTTCGTTGCCAGGAAACTGGGAGAAGAAAATCTGAAGCCATCTCCGAAAGCGGATCGGCGAACCTTGATCCGCCGCGCTTCGCTCGACCTCACCGGACTCCCGCCCACGGTTGAGGAAGTGGATGCATTTCTCGTCGACAAAGACCCGAATGCATTCGAGAAAGTCGTCGACCGTCTCCTTGCTTCGGATGCCTACGGAGAACGCATGGCCGTCGAGTGGCTCGATGCGGCTCGCTACGCCGACACATCCGGCTACCAGTATGATTGGTTTCGCACGATGTGGCGTTGGCGTGACTGGGTGATTGATAGCTACAATGACAATCAGCCCTACGACGAATTTATCACCTGGCAGCTAGCCGGCGATTTACTCCCGGATGCAACCTTGGAGCAGAAAATAGCGACCGGCTTCAATCGCAATCATCCCTTCACGATTGAGGGCGGAGTGATCCAGGAAGAATATCGTGTCAGCTACGTGTCTGATCGCGTCACGACAATGGGAACCGTTTTTATGGGAATGACTTTCGAATGCGCGCGATGTCACGATCATAAATTCGATCCCGTTTCACAGAAGGATTTCTATCAGCTATATGCTTTCTTCAATCACTTGCCCGAGAAAGGGCAGGTTGGGGGTAAGCCGCTTTACGGGCCCCCAGCGATTCCCGCTCCAACCGAGGAGCAGGCTGCTGAACTCGATCGGATTGAAAAAGACCGCAAAGCTGCGGAAGAAAAGTTGATGCGGCCTGATCCTGCGATTGATGCAAAACAACAGGAGTGGGAAAAGCAATCCGCAGCACCTTGGAAGCAGGTCGACTCACTCACGATCACTTCTCCCCAAAAAACCGAGTTTGAGTCGCTTGGCGATAACAGCTGGCTCGCAAAAGGGGAGGCGCCAGCTCACGATGTTTACGAACTCACCTTTGATGCGGCGGAAGCTGTCACCGGAGTTCGAATCGAGGCGCTCACCCACGAATCAATGGTCGGAAAAGGGCCAGGACGATCCTCCAATGGGAACGCGGTTCTCACTGGAATGGAAGCAGCCGCTATAGGAGCGGACGGGGTAGAGACTCCGATCGCTCTTTCGAAAGCAGTTGCCGACTACGAGCAGTCGAATTTTCCCGCAGCGAAGGCGATCGATGATGATCCGAAATCCGGTTGGGCTTTTGACGGAAATTCCAATCATTCGGATCACTGGATTGCGGTGGCTTTTGATAAGGCGATAGCTCCGGAAGGCGGGAAGAAAGTCCGGGTCCGGCTTCGTTTTGGTAGTCAATATGCGAAGCACTCGTTCGGGAGGTTTCGGCTTTCTGTTTCCGGGACTCCGGAACCACTCGGTTGGGAAAAAGACTCGGCCCTGACGAAGATACAGGAAAAGGCCCCCGGGAAACGAAATGCGAAGGAGAAAGAAGCGCTTCGTCGTGCTTTCCGCAGTGGGCTGCCTGCATTCGCCGAGGTGAGTCTTGAGCTCTCCCAACTCGAAAAGGCGAAAGAAAAGTTGGAGTCTGAAATCCCCATGACCATGATCATGAGTGACGACAGTCCTCGCGAAACTTTCATTCTCGAGCGCGGCGCCTACGACAAGCCGTTGGAAAAAGTCACTGCCGGAGTTCCTGAAAACCTTCCGCCGCTCCCCGAAGGCGCCGAAGCAAACCGGCTCGGTCTCGCCAAATGGCTGACTAAACCGAATCACCCGCTCACCGCCCGCGTCGCGATGAATTGGATGTGGCATCAGGTCTTTGGTGTTGGAATTGTGAAAACCGTCAACGATTTCGGGTCACAGGCTGAGTGGCCGACACATCCTGAGTTGCTCGACTGGCTTGCGGCGGAATTTGTCGAAAGCGGATGGGATAGAAAAGCGATGCACAAGATGATGATTCTCTCATCCACTTATCGCCAATCTTCCAACACCAGTTCGGATTTGATGGAACGAGATCCCGATAACCGCCTGCTTGCCCGCGGACCTCGCAATCGCCTTTCGGCCGAGATGGTTCGCGATCAGTTTCTGGCTATGTCAGGACTGTTGAGCCGAAAGATTGGCGGGCCAAGTGTGAAACCCTACCAGCCGCCTGGTATCTGGAAGGAACTTACCAATCGGAAAAATTTCCAGCAGGTCTACGAAGCAGATGAGGGGGAAGGCCTCTATCGCCGTGGCCTCTACACCTTCTGGAAACGTGCCGCGCATCACCCCATGATGTCGACCTTTGATGCGCCGAATCGCGAAGTCTGCACCTTCAGTCGCTCGGCGACTAATACACCTTTGCAGGCTCTCGTTCTTCTCCACGATCCCCAATTTGTCGAAGCAGCCCGCGTTTTAGCTGCCGACCTGCTCGACTCAACCATGTCAGGTGAAGGACTCAACAGGGTCGGGTCTCTCATTGAACAGGGGTATTTCACCGTTCTGGCGCGTCCTCCTTCAAAGGACGAAATGGAATTGATGCAGAAGCTCTTTGCTGCGGAAATGAAAGCATTTCAGGCAGCGCCGGAAGAAGCAGCGAAACTCTCGGAAGTGGGAGAGGCTCCTGCCGCAGACGGACACGACCAAGCTGTGCTGGCGGCAACAACGATGCTGGTGCGAACTCTTTTTAATCTGAGTGAAACAATCACTCGCCATTGATATTCATTTTCCCTGACAAAACTACATGAACGATTTTCTTCATCCAGTGGATCAGTATCTTCGACAGCAGACGCGGCGGCAATTGATGAAGCGGACCGGCGTCGGGATCGGAGCTGCAGCTTTGTCTTCTTTGCTCGGCGAGGGAAATGCTGCTGCGAAGTCCGAGGGTGGGCTCCATCACCCTGCCAAGGCGAAGCGAGTGATTTTTCTTTTCCAATCCGGGGGACCTTCGCAGATGGATCTGTGGGACCACAAGCCCGACCTTGTGAAGCGTCGTGGAGTCGATCTTCCGGACTCGATCCAAATGGGGCAGCGCCTCACCGGGATGACCGCGCGGCAGAATTCACTCCCGATTGCTCCCTCGATATTCAAATTCAATCAGCATGGTAAATCGGGAACCTGGGTTAGCGAGTTACTGCCACATACGGCCGGGGTTGTCGACGATCTCTGCCTCGTCAAAACGGTGACGACGAACGCGATCAATCACGATCCGGGAATTACCTTTTTTCAAACCGGTCACGAATTGCCGGGCCGCCCGAGCATGGGTTCGTGGATGCATTACGGGCTTGGGAGCATGAATAATGATCTCCCGGCTTTTGTGGTTTTGTTATCGGCTGGAAACTATGGTGCGGCTCAGCCGGTCTATTCGCGGCTTTGGGGGAGCGGATTTCTTCCGACCTCACACCAGGGCGTGCAGATGCGAGCCGGGGGTGACCCGGTTCTGTATTTGAAAGATCCTGCTTTCTCAGATGCATCACGAAAGCGCAACATGCTCGATACAGTTGCGAAACTGAATGATCTCAATCTTCAGAAATCAGGCGATCCCGAGGTCGAGACTCGCATCAGCCAATATGAGATGGCGTATCGGATGCAGACCTCGGTGCCGGGTTTGATCGATATGAAAGACGAGCCGGAATCCACGTTCGAGCGCTACGGACCTGATTCAAAAAGGCCTGGAAGCTTCGCCGCTAACTGTTTGCTCGCGCGCCGGTTGGCGGAACGTGACGTCCGATTCATTCAGCTGTATCACACGGGTTGGGATCATCATGGCGGTTTGCCCGCCGGAATCAAAACGCTGACGGGCGAGACGGATCAGCCGTGCGCTGCGCTGATAAAGGACCTCAAAGAGCGAGGATTATTTGAAGATACCCTGATCATTTGGGGAGGAGAATTCGGAAGAACCATTTACGGCCAGGGCAAGCTGACCGAGACCAATTACGGCCGCGATCACCACCCGCGTTCCTACACGATGTGGATGGCGGGTGGGGGAGCCAAAGGTGGAACCAGTTACGGAGAGACGGACGATTTTTCCTACAATGTGGCGCGTGATCCGGTCCATGTTCACGACATGCAGGCGACGATCATGCACCTGATGGGAATTGACCATGAGCGGATGACCTATCGTTTCCAGGGCCGTCGCTATCGATTGACGGATATTCACGGTCATGTCGTGAAGGATCTGCTGGCTTAGAATCACGTATTTCTGGACTGCTTTGGATTCATAAAATTCATGCAAGATGGGATATTTTGCCTATATTATGAAATATCGAATCACTGTGGCTTGTTGTCTTCCCTAATTCTTCGTACGATTTCCATGAATCCGTTTGCCCAACGCGTTCGATCCCGTTTTTTCTCAACACTCCTGGTTCTCGTTACTGCGCTTGCCCCGATGGTGCATGCGGGGGTCGACAGTGAAGTCGAAGAAGCGATTGAGCACTACATCAAATCGCTGCGCGCAAAGGGCGTCATCCGTCGCGATGAGCGAACCGCGTGGCTGGTCCATGATTTCACCACGGGGAAAAAACTGGCCAGCATTAATGAAAACACTTCGCTTCAGGCTGCGAGCATGATCAAGCCATACCTCGCTCTCGCCTTTTTTCATCAGGTGAAAGCAGGTCGACTCATCTACGGATCGACCAGCCGCCGGCACATGGAGTTGATGATCCAGAAGAGCAACAACACGTCGACGAACTGGGTCATGCAGCAAACGGGTGGACCTTCTGCGACGCAGGTGCTCTTGAAGCGTTACTATCCCGACCTGTGTCGCAACATTCGGCTTGTGGAATACATTCCCAAAAACGGCAGGACCTACGCCAATCGAGGGTCGGCAGAGGACTACTCGCGTTTTCTCAGTGCTCTCTGGCAGCGACGATTGCCGCATTCCAGTGAGATTTTACGTGTCATGGGATTGCCGGGAAATGATCGACTTTACACTGACGCGCGTCGTGTTCCAGCAGGCACGATAGTGTATAATAAGACCGGAAGCACGGCGATGTGTTGCGGTGATATGGGCATTCTTGTTGCACGCGGACGCAACGGAAAAAGCTACCCCTATATCATTGTAGGCATCATCGAGAGCGGCCATCGAAATACCTCCTACGGCTCATGGATCTCACGACGCGCCGATGTCATTCGCGAAGTGTCGAACATCGTCTACATGGGAATGAAGCGGCGGCATCCGCTGTAGAATTCCCTGCAAGTCGCTCCTTTGATAGGGGCGGCAATCACTCCACCGCGTCCAATTCTGCATCGGTCCACGGTGCTGCCCGATCCTTAAATTCGCGCTGGATCGACTTCACTCCCTCGTGGGAAACGGATGAGGCTCCGTCGCCGTGTACAAAGCGAATGTAGGTAATCAGCTCAGAGAGCCGGTCTTCCCGAACAATTCCAAAAGTCTGGGCCGGTGCCATGAACCCTGCCTGATAGGTCTTGCCATCGATTGGTCCGGTCAATCCGTGAAAGAAAATCGGAACTAGCTGCCTTGGGTTTCCTTTCACTCGGGCCGAGTCCACGAGGGAGGGGGCGAGGCTCATTTCGGTTCCGGGAATGGAAATGCCTTTGCCGTCCACTCCGTGGCAGGATACGCAGTTTTTGAAATAGATCGTCTCCCCGCCGGTGATCCGTCGCTGCTCGGCATCGGGCATGTCGTCCGGAAACTTGTGACCCCGATCCCAGTTGCCGAGTGAATTTTTCCAGAGCTGAGCCGTGGCGGCGTCGAAGCCTTTTCCGGAATGGATTTCCTGAATCAGAGGCAAGTCCTTCATTCCCCAGAGGGACAGTGTCGCTGCGAATTGCACACCGGCGATGGATTTGTGGCGACGACAAACCTCCTGGATTACCTCGACAGCATCGGGATGATCGCGAACCAGTCCGAGTGAGAGGATAAGTTGTTTGGCGACCTCGGGGTCACCATCGGTCGCGAGAGGGCGGGCGATCGCTTCGAAAGCGGTATCGTTTGCGAGAAGCGGTTCCCCGATCTGAACCACGGCGCGACGAATGCGTGGATCGCGGTCGCTGGCAAGATGCGAAAGAATCGCGAGGTCCGCTTTTTCCATTCCGTGTAAAGTCCAGAGAGTATGGAGTCGACCCAGTGGGTTCTGGGAGAAACGAGCGAGCATTGCGAGATGCGGTGTGATCGATTCACGGTCTTCGCGCAAGAGAATCTCCCGCTGAGCGGTATCGCGATACCAGCCGGAGTTGCTCTCGAGATGGCGAATCAGAGCAATCGTCGATTCTTCGCTCATCGCGGGTAGGTTAGTTGATTTGTCAGGCTCAAAATCACGATGGCGAATCCGCCAGATACGCCCGTGTTGGATATTCTGATCGAGTCCGTTTTTCTGAATGTTTTCCCGCGCCTGGGGATTTAACCACGGAGCGTCCTGTATGATGCCGCGATACATGTCGGTCACGTATAAACAGCCATCTGGACCTTCGGCAGTGGTAATGAAGCGGCTGTTGATGTCGGAGCTGCGGAGGAATTCTTCGCCTTCCGAATCTGCCTTCGAAATCTGGAGCATGGCTCCTTCCTTGGAAATGTTGGCCCGTCGCACGACATGAATCGTCGGATCGCAGAAAAAGTAGTCACCGCGCGCATCGACTGGGAATTTATCGCCGCGATAAATGCTCTGCCCGCAAGCGGAAGTGAAGTTGCGGGTCGCTGAAGTCTCTCCGCCGCGATCATTAAGCACACAGGAACTGTAGGCGGAGAGAAAAGTGGGCGTGTAATGTTCGGGCAGAACAACGGGGATTCGCGGAACCGGCTCAGTCGCGATTTTCTTGGGTATATCCCAGTAACGCGGGTGAATGTGGGCGGAGACGAGCGGCTCGGAATTCGTGATCCAGTAGAGGTCACCGACATCGTCGTGAGTCAGGCCCCATTGAGTCCAGTGGCCGGGCTGCTTTTCGGCAACCCATTCACCTGTGGTATAGCGATATCGTTCGGAGTTGTAGGTAATGTAAATGTGGTTATCGAGATTCCAGAGTAGACCGGAATCCTGATGCTCGACTGACTTGTCCGGAGAGATTTTTTTCGAATCACCCGGGTCGTAGAGGACTTTGTTCTCATCTGCGATTCCATCGCCGTTGGTGTCGCGCCAGGCGGTGACTCGGTAGGTGTCAGTTTCTCGGACAGCGATCCATCCGTCAGCAAGTGGGAGAATGGCCCTGGGCAGGTTGAGTTGATCAACAAAGGTGGTGGCGACGTCGGCCCGGCCATCGCCGTCGGTATCGACGAGGCGTTTGATGCGGCCGTTCTTCATTGTTTTGGTTCCTTTCCCTTCCACGTTCTGCATGTAACTACGCATCTCTGCAACATACATGGCTCCGCCGGAATCCCAGACGGTGAGGACGGGTTCTTCGACCATGGGTTCTGAAGCGAAGAGCTCGATCTCATATCCCTCGGCCAGCTCGAAAGTTGCTTTCTCTTCTTCGGGCGTGAGAAGGCAGTAGGGATTTTCCGACTTTTTCTTCTGCATGGATTGCAGTGCTTCCTCATCTGCCGAAGGCTCGCTGTCTGGCCAAGCGATCGAGTGGGCTGGTGCAGTGGTATCTTTGTCAGGACCCGGAAAATTCTCGGGAACAACAAGCGTGGTATCTCCCGTGGCGACATATTCACAGGAGCGCGCAAAGATCGTCTGAAAGCCGACGCATTGCAGCGCCGTGGCCGTAGTCCGCGCCAAGTCACCGGGCCAGAGGTGTCCCATGCTGGTAACAATCACTCGTCCCTTTCCGTAGGTGACTTCCCAGGTAATCGGTTCGTGCAGGCCGGTGCCTCGCTGCTTGGGATCGGCAAAGGCACTGCTGAGCACGGTCAGGTTTTTGGCCGGGCCCCGCATGTTGTGGTAAAGCTCGTCGCTGGCGTGCATCCAGACCGGAGGCAGGTCGCGCATGACGGGGTGATCGCTCGCGCGCACGGTAACAGCGAATGCGTGCTTCGAGCCATGACCGGAGTTGCCTTTGTTCGGAAGGTCTAGATCCTTTGCCGCGAAGGTCTTTCCCGTGTCGGGATCAATCTTGATCGCTCGCCCAACCGGGGCGGGTCGCCACCCGAGTCCAATCATTTCATTGAACTCGATCCAATTTCGGAATGGGTTGTTCGCACCGTGGACGAGAACAACTCCGCCTCCTTCTTTCACGAAGTTCAGAAAAGCGGTCTGCATTTTTTTGGGCCAGTCTTCGCCGTTGTAGTTGAGAATGACGAGATCAGCTGCCGAGAAATCGGGCATCCATGCTTCCCATCGCGGTTTCAATTCCTCTCGAGCAGCAGCAAGGGGAGCTTCAAATTGCTTTTTCGCTTCCTGGTAATCCGCTTCGTCTTCGGGGCGGGAAGCCCGGTGCGGAACGCGGGGAAATTCCAATTGAGGAGCTGTCGAAACGGTCACGTCGAAGCGTCCCGTCGCATCGAGAGTCGCTCGGAGATAGTCCGTCGTGGCCCGCCAGTCGTGGTTGTTTCGGCCGTCGATGATGAGGGCGCGGATGGAGTCTTTTGCCAATGAAGGGGAAGCAAGAAGAAGGTAGAGCAGAATAAGAAACCGCATGAGTAAGGAGAAGGTAACAAGGTTAATCGCAGAGCAAACAGGGTCAACTACCGGACTCAACCCTGTTGCGTGACCAGGATGGCTTTACGGGGAACGATGCACTGACATCATCTTGTCGCGGGAGTAGTTCAGAAATGCCTCCGCGGCCGTTGTCATTGTTTCTGCTTTTCGGCGAAGAATCGCGACGACTCGTTCCGGTTCCGGGTCGCAGACGCGCAGGTAGGTAATATCATTGTCATTTCCGGGACAATGCCGATGCCCATGCCGGCTCCGATCATGGCGAGAAGCGTTTCGATTTGCCCGCATTCCAGTTTGTCTTCGAAGCGCTTGAGGCGGCACGCTTTCATTGTCTGCTCACTGAGACAGTGTCCTTCGGTCAGGAGAATGATTTCTTCCCGTGGTTTTCTCCCCGTTGGATTGCGCGATCGCGAGCGGATAGGGGGGCTAGCGGAACAGCGAGGAGGAGCTTCTCTCGAAAATGGAGCGACCACCTTTTTCGATCATGAGGTGTGATGTCGCTCACGATTGCAAAAATCAGCTTCCAGCCTGTGCCTGCAAATAATCGACTAGAAGCTGGACCCATTTGCTCTGATAACGTTGTGGATTTAGAACGAGCGCAACAGTCCGGATCGGTTTTTCGCTCGTGAAAGAACGGTAGGTTCTCCGGTCGCTGTCATCGAGGCGACGCGCCATTTCTGGGACAATTGATATACCGTGCCCGAGAGCGACCAACTCCTGAACCGTAGCGATTTGGCTGATACGCTCGATTGATACAGGCTGGACTGATTGTTGGCGACAATAGGACTCGATGTTATCGGAGAGACAGTGCGCTTCGTTCAGCATGATGAAGGGATATTTTTCGATCGCTTCGACAGTGATCTCTTTCGTTGAGGCAAGCGAGTGATCTGGCGGAACGACCAGTAGAAGTTCCTCAACAAAGAGTGCTCGTACGTCAAGATCTTTGGTCATCACCGGTATGGCGAGAATGGCGAGGTCGATCTCACCGTGGCTGCAGCGCCGGATGAGGTTGTCCGTCGTGTCTTCCTGAACAATCACAGTGATATTGGGATGCTTTTTCGCAAAACCATTCAGCAGACCGGGGAGAAAATACGGAGCGATTGTGGGGATTGCACCAAGACGAATTCGACCGTGCTGCTTGGCTTCTGATAGAAGGGAAAAAGTATCTTCTACAAGCTTCAGGATTTCCTTGGCACGTCCGAGCAGGAGTTCCCCGAGATCGGTTAGGACGACCTCGCGCGGCTTCCTCTCGAAGAGGGGTTGACCGAGCTGATCCTCGAGTTTCAGGATTGCCCGGCTCAATGAAGACTGGGAAAGATTTAGTTCTTTTGCAGCTCGCGTGAAGTTTTTCGTTCGTGCAACAGTGACAAATTGCTCGAGTTGCTGGAATTCAAAATCACTTCTCATGCAGGAATGTAATCATGCGCTATTCGCATAGCAAGGATTCAAATTATGCATTGGAATCATACCGAGCTTTCTGGATTGTGCGTTAGAGTTCGAACTTGGGGAGAACCAAAACCACGAATACTGATTTATGAATATGAAAAAAAATACCCGAACAGCGGCGTTCCTGGCCGCGTTGATCCTGACGCCTTTTGCGTTCGTATCAGCCCAGGAGAAATCTAACAATTCCAAATCCAATACGGACGGAAAAGACATCAGTAATTGCCCGGTGATGGGCAAGCCTGCTGGTCCGTATCGGCATACCGCTGCCTCGGCCATGTCGGTAGGAGACTGGTGGCCGAATCAGCTGAATCTCGGAATCCTTCACCAAAATTCGAAGAAGGGGAATCCGATCAGCGAAACGTTTGATTACGCCGAAGAATTTGCAAAGCTCGACTACGATGCTCTCAAGAAAGATCTCGAAGCTCTGATGACGGACTCGCAGGATTGGTGGCCGGCTGACTACGGTCATTATGGACCATTCTTTATTCGGATGGCATGGCACAGTGCCGGCACCTACCGGGTTACCGATGGTCGTGGTGGTGCATCTGATGGAACACTGCGTTTTGCACCGCTTAATAGCTGGCCCGACAATGGAAATCTCGACAAGGCCCGCCGCCTCCTCTGGCCGATTAAGCAAAAATACGGCCAGAAAATTTCATGGGCCGACCTCATGATTCTCACCGGGAATGTGGCGCTGGAGTCGATGGGATTCGAGACGATGGGATTTGCTGGCGGTCGTGAAGATGTTTGGGAGCCGCAGGAAGATGTATACTGGGGCCCTGAGACAGAATGGCTCGGAGACAAGCGATACTCGGGAGATCGGGAGTTGGAGAATCCACTTGGAGCCGTTCAGATGGGATTGATTTATGTGAATCCACAAGGACCGAACGGAAATCTTGACCCGCTCGCCTCTGCAAAAGACATTCGTGAAACATTTTCCCGGATGGCAATGAACGATGAAGAAACCGTCGCACTCATCGCCGGAGGGCACACTTTCGGAAAAGGCCACGGAGCTGTCACTCCGGATAATCTAGGACCCGAGCCTGAGGGAGCCCCCCTCGAAGCACAGGGATTTGGCTGGATCAATTCGAAAGGAAAAGGGAACGCTGAAGATACCCTGACCAGTGGCCTCGAAGGCGCATGGACCGCTGCTCCAACGCAGTGGAGCCACATGTATCTCACCAACCTTTATGCACACGAATGGGAGCAGAAAAAGACCCCTGCAGGAGCAACCGTGTGGGCCCCCAAAGACGGAGCCGCGGCCGGAACTGTCCCCGATGCCCACGTAGAAGGGAAAACTCACCAGCCTATCATGTACACTTCAGACCTCGCTCTGCGGATGGACCCTGAATACGGAAAAATCACCAAGCGTTTTCTGGAAAATCCCGATCAGTTCGCGAAGGCATTTGCTAAAGCCTGGTTCAAACTGACGCACCGGGACATGGGGCCTGCATCCCGCTACATTGGCAGTGAGGCACCCAAAGAACCTGAGCTTTGGCAGGATCCGATCCCAGCTGTTGATCACGACCTCATCGATGACAAGGACATTGCTGATTTGAAAAAGAAGCTACTCGATTCCGAACTGACAAGCTCCCAACTGGTTTCGACCGCCTGGGCATCTGCATCGACTTTCCGGGGCAGTGATCTTCGAGGCGGAGCAAACGGAGCTCGTATTCGTCTCGCCCCCCAGAAAGACTGGGAAGTTAACGCCCCCGCAGATCTTGCGAAAGCCATTGTTGCGCTCGAAAAAATCCAGTCTGAATTCAACGAAGGCCAGACCGGTGGAAAAAAAGTTTCTCTCGCTGATCTCATTGTCCTCGGTGGATGCGCTGGTGTAGAAGCTGCCGCGGAAAAAGGCGGAGTTGATGTGACAGTTCCTTTCACCCCCGGTCGGGCAGATGCCACCCAGGAATTGACCGATGTAGAAAGTGCCGGATATCTCGAACTCAAGAGCGACGGCTTCCGAAACTATCTCGGAAAGGAACTCGACCGCCCTGCACCGGAGAATCTGGTAAATCGGGCACAACTACTTAGTTTGACAGCTCCCGAAATGACCGTTCTCATCGGCGGAATGCGTGTGCTTGACACGAACGTAGGCCATCCCGACCTCGGCGTTTTGACCGACGAGCGTGGCGTCCTAAACAACAACTTTTTTGTAAATCTGCTCGACATGAATACGGAGTGGAAAGTGTCTCCCGTGTGCGATCACTTTTACGAAGGACGCGACCGCGATAGCGGGGATTTGAAATGGACCGCCACATCGGTCGATCTTGTCTTCGGCTCGAACTCCCAACTCCGTGCCATCGCAGAAGTTTACGGCAGTTCCGACGGAGAGAAGAAATTCGTCGAAGACTTCGTCGCAGCCTGGACCAAAGTGATGAACCTTGATCGCTTTGACCTCGACAGCTGACCGGCCCGGCTATCCACGAATTTGAAAATCTTATTTCAGCATCATCCCGACGCATATCGGGGTGGGGCTTTTTTCGAAGGGAGCAATTTTCCCACCAAACAAAGTGAGATCATTTTCCCCTTAAGTTAGGGAAGGCTTTCTCAACATTTTTGTATGCCGAACCTGCCCGGGATTGTCGATAGCAGGTTTCAATTGCTGAACAGGTAATGCAATCAGCGCACGAATTTGTAATCGCAACATTCATACCCTTCAGGGCGGGAGGGAATACGGACGGGAGTCTCAGTGAGATAATGAGCATTTGCATCACTTGATTCTTCCTACCTTTTTGCACCAGTCCCCACCTTGCGGATCGTCAGGATGCCCGTATATTGAGACGTTCTTTTAACCGGGGGTGTACTGGTTTCGACTGATGGTTTGAAGAGCAGACTGCGTGTCGAGGTTGATCGGTTGGCCTCGTAAAAAACCGATCAAAAACCAAATGCAAATAACGAACCTGAACTTGCGCTGGCTGCTTAATTAAGCTGCCCGGGAAGAAGCCGACGCCGGCTGAGCTTCTCCCGCTAAAATAGTCGGCTCAGCCCCCTGACGGGTGTCCGGTCAGAGTGGTGAAAGGTTACAGGGCAATAGGGGAAAAGGGATTCTGTCGATTGAAGCCCCTTCTCTGAAATCAAAAAATCGAATATGCATGTAGAGGTCTGTTTAGACAGCTGTTAGGACAGGGGTTCGACTCCCCTCACCTCCACTTTTCTTGTGATCAATTAGTTACAAAGGAAAGAGACGCCTAATGAGGACAAAAGTGAGAACAAGTCCATCTTGATCCACGCTTGTCCGCAATTGTCCCCGCCACTTCAACCGCACAATTGAATGGCATTCCTGAACGAACTCAAAAAGTTGATGGCGCGATCTGCCACCAAACGAGTGTCGAAGACCGATGTGGAAAAGTGTGCCTACGTGCCAGACTTGGCGCAGCGATCTGTGATGAGTGCCGCAGGGATCGGACCCGTTCCTCACAAAGACGAACGGATCATTGAAATCATCGTCGCCGAAACTGGTGTATATCTCCAGTCTACGTAATATGCCTCGATACGCAAAGGTTCGGGTAGGAAACCCGAAATCCGAATCGAAAGAGATCTTGTCCACTGAATCGAGATCGAAGAATTTCCGCCGCTGGGCCTTCGGCATGGCGAAGTTCGAGGCTCTCGCCTTCCGGCGTGAACGAGCGCGCCGGAAGGCCACGTCTTTCAATCCGTCGGGTTACATCCCTGTGGAGTATTCCACGCCTAGAAAATCAGACCATCGGTCGGCTCGATTGTTTCCACCACTTTATCCACTTTCAGAATTGGCAGGATCTCGCCGTCTTCGTTGGAGTAGTGAAGTTTGCCGAAGATTTTATACCATCCCATCTCGGTGTATTCGGGTGGAGCTTTTCCGAAGTCGATTGGGATTGAGAGAGGGCGAGCGTCTGCGGCGCAGCATTCGATAAAGAGGCGGAAAGCTTTGAGACGCGTGTTGTCTGGATTGTTGAGCGTTTCCTCCATCAGTTGAGCCGTAGTCTCGACGGGGATGTCTTCCATCACAGCCATGAGTTCTTTGTCACCTGCGGTGTAGAAGATTTGAGGAACGTCGAGAAGGAAGTCACCCGCATCGCTCTGGGGGACCATTTGCTTGAGGTCTTCGAGGGTGAAGGTTTCCCAGGAATTGTCGGCCCCTTCGTTGCCCGGAGTTTTCGCATTTGGATTGTCAGGATCGGGTGGGGTATCAGCTGCTCCGGGAGTGTCTCCGGCGACAGCGTCGCTGGTGTAGGGGTTTGCGCTTGGGTCGACTGATCCGAGCGTGTCATTTTGCTGCTTCGGCTTGGCGCGAGCGATGCGCATCTGCATCATCTGGCGCTCGATTTTGCCCCACTTCATGAGGTATTCCGTGCTGAAGCGATCCTTTGACATGGCCGTTCCAGCCAGCACGGGAACGAGTAGAACGAGAACACAGAAGAGGACGCCGGATGGTGTCATATCATGATCGTGAGAATGGCTGTGCTCTTCCTCGTGGTCATGGTCGTTCGAA